>ERZ773076.614-NODE-614-length-17419-cov-11.817323_pt1 | contig 17419 bp, 17 predicted proteins | sample MGYA00580613_ERZ773076 | MGnify/ENA primary metagenome ERZ773076 (study PRJEB29015, sample SAMEA2738005) | human oral metagenome | biome: human oral; feature: human-associated habitat; material: dental | place: China | collected 2057 ...
AGTACGGCAAGGCGAGGCAACGCCGTACTGGTTTAAATTTAATCCACTATAAAAGATCGTCTGAAAACGCCGTTTCAACAGGGCGTTGACGTGAAACCTGCCCGAACGTGCTAAAATACCCGAAACAAAATTAAAGGTTTATCAAAATGTTTGAAAACGAAGACGAATGGGTCAGCAAAACCCAAATGAAAAAGCAAATGAACGATTTGCAGGCTTTGGGCATGGAGTTGACCAAACTCTCGACCGATACGCTGAAAAAAATCGGCTTGGACGAAGACTTGTACGAAGCCGTCGTTACCTACAAAAAAATCACGTCCAACGGCGCGCTCAAACGCCAAAGCCAATTCATCGGCAGGCTCATGCGAGACACCGACCCCGCGCCCATCGAAGCCTTCCTCGCCAAACTGCGCGGCGAAAATACCGCCCACAACGCCTTCTTACAACGCGTCGAACAAGCCCGCACGCGCCTCTTGGCAGACGACAACGCAATCACCCAATTCATGGCGGACTTCCCCCATGCCGACGCAGGCAAATTGCGCACCTTAATCCGCAACACGAAAAAAGAGCAGGAACAAAACAAACCGCCGAAAAACTTCCGCGCCCTCTTCCAAGAAATCAAATCCGTCATGGAAGGCGGTCAGAGCGATTCAGAAGAAACGCAGGATTGGGCAGAATAAATATCGGGGTCGTCTGAAAACGGGGTTGGGGGTTCTGTAAATCCCACCGCCCCGTTTTCAGACGACCTTTTCAAATTTCATATAATCTTATTAAAATATACCGTCATTTTTCAGACATCCCTTTAACAATAAAACAAACCGACCTTTTCAAGGACTACACTTATGAAACTTCGCCTTACCCTCACTGCCCTCCTCGCCTTATCATTAAACGGCTGCCTAACTGAACAACTGTGGCAAGAGGATAAAAAAGTAGAAAAAATCACTTTTCATCCGATTACTTCCGACCAAGTACATTCTTTCGGTATCGTCAACAAAGACAATGACCAACTTGAAAAAGGCAGCATCGTCATGATGGGCGAAAAATACTGGTTCGTCATTAATGCCAAAGATTCAAAAGACCTGACGCCCATCCTCAATGTCAAACTCGACAAAAAATTCCAAATTGCCGATGCCAAAAAATACAAAAAAGACCTCAAAGCCCTGCCTGTTGTGGTGAACAATGAAAAAGAAGCCGATTTCACCACCGATTTCTGCCTACGCTACGACACTCAAAAAGCTGACGAAATCGCCAAACTGAAAAACCTGTCATTTGAAACCGGCAAAGGTAGAAATAACACCGTCTACCACCGCTGTGTTCACGCCAAAGGCAAATACTACGCCACCCCGAAAAACCTGCCCGCCGACTACAAATTTGAACAAAGCATTCCTGTCTCCATCGGCTATACCACTTCTCGCGTATACACCAGTCCGGTGAAAGTAGTAGGTACTCTGTTGATAACGCCGCTGACGCTCACTGTTGACGCCCTTACCCCAGTACTGTTCATTCCTGCCATGATGACAGGCGGCGGCTTTACCCCAAGCTTTTAATAAACTCGTTACGCCTGTTTTCAGACGACCTTTCCGTCCTTGAATACATAAAATATATTCCACACACCATGCCCGTCAAAATCCAAACCCGCCCCGTCAACCAAAACGTCCTCGATGATTTGCTCACCGCCGGCGCCGACCCTTTAATCGCCCGCCTGTGCGCCTCGCGCGACGTGCAGAGTCCTGCCGAATTGGACGACAAACTCGCCGGCCTTCTGCCTTATCAATCGCTGACGAATTGCGAAGCCGCCGCCCGCCGTCTGGCGGATGCCATCGAGCGCAAGGAAAAAATCCTGATTGTCGCCGACTACGATGCCGACGGCGCGACCGCGTGTTCCGTCGGCATGAGCGGCTTGGCGGCGATGGGCGCGGCGGTGGATTTTCTCGTACCCAACCGCTTCGAACACGGCTATGGCTTGACGCCCGAGCTTGCCGAAATCGCCGCCGCGCAAGGCGTGGATTTGCTGATTACGGTCGATAACGGCATTGCCAGCATCGCAGGCGTGGCGCGGGCGCAGGAATTGGGTTTGGACGTGATCGTTACCGACCACCACCTGCCCGCCGAAACCGTACCCGACTGCATCATCGTCAATCCGAACCAAAAAGGCTGCGGCTTCCCCAGCAAAAGTTTGGCGGGCGTGGGCGTGATTTTTTATGTATTGATGGCGTTGCGTGCCGAATTGCGCCGCCGCAATTATTTTTCAGACGACCTTAGAGAACCAAATCTGGGCGAACTTTTGGATTTGGTCGCACTCGGCACCGTCGCCGACGTCGTTCCTCTCGACCACAACAACCGTATCCTCGTGTCGCAAGGTTTGAAACGGATGCGCTCGGGCAAGATGCGTCCCGGCATCCGCGCCTTGTTTGAAGTGGCGCGGCGCGACTGGCGCAAAGCGCAGCCTTTTGACATGGGTTTCGCACTGGGTCCGCGCATCAACGCCGCCGGACGGCTCGACGATATGTCGGTCGGTATCGCCTGCCTGTTGGCGCGCGACGACACGGAAGCGCAGGCATTGGCGGCGCAGTTGAACGACCTTAATATCGAACGCCGCGAAATCGAGCAGTCCATGCTGCAAGACGCGCTGAACGCCTTTCCCGAAACCCTGCCTTCAGGTCAGACAACCCTGGTCGCCTACCGCGACGACTTTCATCAAGGCGTGGTCGGCATCGTCGCCAGCCGCCTCAAAGACCGCTTCTACCGCCCGACCATCGTGTTCGCCCCCGCGGACAACGGCGAAGTACGCGGTTCGGGGCGTTCCATTCCCAACCTGCACCTGCGCGACGCTTTGGATTTGGTGTCCAAACGTCATCCCGATTTGATTTTGAAATTCGGCGGACACGCGATGGCGGCGGGCTTGAGCATACTCGAACACAACATTCCCGCGTTTCAGACGGCCTTTGAAGAAGCCGTGCGCGAAATGGTGTGCGAAGACGATTTGTCGCAAACCTTCATCACCGACGGAAGCCTGAAAGCCTGCGACATCACGTTGGAACAGGCGCAAAACCTCGCCCGCCATGTTTGGGGACAAGGCTTCGCGCCGCCGAGCTTTACCGACGAGTTTCACGTCATCCGCCAGCAGCCTTTAGGCGCGGAGGGCAAACACAAAAAAGTTTGGCTGCAAAAAGACGGCTACGAATTTGAAGCGATGTTCTGGCGGTGTAGCGAAGACATCCCCGAATACATCCGCACGGTTTACCGCCCCGTGGCAAACGAGTGGCGCAATCAGATGGAATTGCAGCTTTACATCGATTACTGGGAAGCCGCTTAAGGCTTGCGAAAGATAAAAGGTCGTCTGAAACCAAAAAACAAGTTTCAGACGACCTTTGTTTTCTAGAAGATTATTGTGCGCCAAATTTCAATACCATCGGCAATCAAGAAAACATGCCCGCACAACTTGTATTTAAATTTCAAAAAACCACCTTATCCGAATGATAAAAACCGGCAATCCGAAAGAAAACAAAACCGAAAATCCCCCTTCTACTCAAACACTTTCAACGCAATATTGTGATGAATCAAACTTCCTGACAGATAAACCCGCGATTGCTTGTCAGTCGGTAGATTTTAAAACATAATGCTTACGCGCCTAAGTATTGGAGTTTTACTACAAATACATGATGGGTAAGCCGTACGCAGCGCAGCAGTTCCAACCGATCAACTCAAAGCAAGGAAGGTCTAAAATGAAAGTAACCAGTTTCGGCGAAGTGTTGTGGGACGATTTTCCAAGCGGCAAAGTGTTAGGCGGTGCGCCGCTGAACGTTTTGGTCCGTTTGCAATCCTTCGGGGTTGATACCGCCATCATCAGCCGCCGCGGCGATGATGCCGACGGCGAAGAGCTGCTGCGCCAAATCCAAGCGAAAAACGTCAATACCGACCTGCTGCAAGTGTGCAAAGAATGCGATACCAGCCTTGTCAAAGTCATCTTGGACAAATGCGGCAGCGCGTCATACGAAATCGTGTATCCCTGCGCTTGGGACCGCATCGTCGTCGAAGATGCCGCCTTGCAGCGTGTCGCCGAATCCGATGCCTTCGTGTTCGGCAGCCTTGCCACCCGCGACGAGGTTTCCCGTGCGGCTTTAGACAAACTGATGGAAAAAGCCAAATTCAAAATCTTCGACGTCAACCTGCGCAAACCCCACTACGACACCGACCGCCTGCTCGCCACCATGAAGCGTGCGGATATGCTCAAGCTCAATGACGACGAATTGTACGAACTGTCCGCAATTTACGGCTCGCCCTACCACAGCATCGAACAAAACATCGCCTACCTCAACCGGTTAACCGGCGCACAAACCATCTGCGTCACCTTGGGCGGACACGGCGCAATTTTATACAAAGACGGCGAACTCTACCGCCACTGCGGCTTCCGCATCAAAGTTGCCGATACCGTCGGCTCCGGCGACAGCTTCTTGGCAGGGCTGACCTACAAACTGCTCAACAATGCCGAGCCTCAAGAAGCCATTACCTTTGCCTGCGCTCTCGGCGCCCTAGTCGCCTCCAGACACGGCGCAACGCCCGACATTTCCTTGCAAGAAATCGAAAGCTTCATGAATCCGGCTTGATGTTTGCCATCAAAGGATGTCACAACAAAAGGTCGTCTGAAAACGGATTTTCTGTTTTCAGACGACCTTTTATATCGCCGATTCACTTTTCAGAATACAGACTCGTATTGAGCCGATTCCTCAGGCTGTTTACCAAACCGTCACGAACTGCTCCAAATCGGTATTTTTTGCGCCACTGCCCGCCTCAGTCGGCGAACCAACCATCATCAGCCCGATGATTTTGTCTTTGTCTTCACAACCAAACGCTTCGCGCAAGAGCGGGCTGTTGACCCACATTCCGGTAATCCACACATTGTCAAAGCCTTGCGCAGAGGCAGCAAGCTGCAGCCCGTAAGCGGCGCAGCCCGCACTCAACATTTGTTCCCACTCGGGCTTGGGTTTCGCCACTTCGCGGTTGGGCGCAAAAGTCACGCCGATTACCATAGGCGCCATATTGCCGACTTTCTCGGCTTTTTTCATCGCATCATCGCCAAAATTCAACTCGGTAACCGTTTGGCGCAACAATTCGCGGAAACGGTGCAAGCCTGCCTCGCTTTGAATGACGGTAAAACGAAACGGACGCATATTGCCATGGTCGGGAACCTGCGTGGCCGCTTGCAGCATATATTCGAGCTGTTCCGCATTCGGCGCGGGAGCGGTAAGTTTTTTAGACGAGCGACGTGTGGTCAAAAGTTGTAAAGCATCCATATTTTATCTTTCAATTCATTTGAAACAACGGAATCCATCTTATTAAACAGGATTCCTTGTGAAACCATCAAAACGATACAGGCTATATTCGGAAAATACTGGACAGACGGTGCAAACCGATTGGCTAATACTTAACGCTTTTGCAAGCCATTTTCTTCAGCCCGGCACAGAGTAAAGCCACCTGCTCGAAACGAACCCTCTATATAGCACAAAGCCGGTTTGAATGCCATGTTTGATGGCGCAACAAAAAGGTCGTCTGAAAACCTGTTTCCAAGTTTTCAGACGACCCCTTCAAATCGCAATCATAACCATCAGACCACGACTTCTTCTTTTTTCTTCACTTCCTTCGCGATATTTTCGCGGCTCAGGCCGAACATCAGCAAGAGCGGGCTGGCTACCAAGACTGAAGAGTAAATACCGAACACGATACCGATGGTCAATGCCATTGAGAAACCGTGCAACGCTGCGCCGCCGAACACCAGCATGGAAACGACCATTGCCTCAGTCGAGCCGTGGGTGATGATGGTACGGCTCATGGTGGCGGTAATCGCATTGTCGATGACTTGCGGAACGGTGTGTCCGCGCATACTCGGTTTGCGGAAGTTCTCACGGATACGGTCGAAGACGACGACGGATTCGTTTACGGAATAGCCCAATACGGCAAGGATACCCGCCAACACGGTCAGTGAAAATTCCCATTGGAAGAAGGCGAAGCAGCCCAAAATAATCACGATGTCGTGCATATTCGCGATGATGGCGGATACGGCGAAACGCCATTCAAAGCGCATCGACAGGTAAACGATGATACCTGCCACGACGAAGCCCAATGCCATCAGACCGTTGGTCACCAGCTCTTCGCCGACCTGCGGGCCGATAAATTCGACTTGGCGCAGGGTAACGTCAGGCTGCTCTTTTTTCAGCAATTCCATAACCTGATTGGAAAGCTGGGCGGAAGTTACGCCTTCTTTGTTGGGCAGGCGGATCATGATGTGTTTGTTCGTACCCAACGCCTGAACTTGGACATCGCCCATTTTCAGGGTATCGAGTTTTTCACGGGTTTTGTTGACGTCCACGCCCTGCTGATATTGCACTTCCATCACGGTACCGCCGGTAAATTCGACGGAGAAGTTCAAACCTTTGGTAATGAGGAAGAATACGGCGGCAATGAAGGTTACCAACGAAATAAAGGTCGTCAGTTTGCCGTAGCTCATAAACGGGATGTCGCGTTTGATTTTAAAGAGTTCCATGTCTTACTCCTTGCCAGCCGCTGTTTCGGCTTTGGGTTTCCATACTGCACCGATGGAAATGTTCTGCAATTTGCGGCGGCGTCCGTACCAAAGATTCACTAAGGCGCGGAAGACGACGACGGATGAGTACATCGAAGTCAGGATACCCAGACAGTGTACGACGGCAAAACCGCGGACCGGGCCGGAACCGAATACCAAGAGGGCGATACCGGCAATCAGCGAGGTCAGGTTGGAGTCGACGATGGTTGCCCATGCGTGTTGGAAACCGAGGTTGATTGCCTGTTGCGGCGGAACGCCTTCGCGCAACTCTTCACGGATACGTTCGTTAATCAATACGTTGGAGTCAATCGCCATACCCAGCGTCAACGCCAATGCGGCAATACCGGGCAGTGTCAACGTTGCCTGCATGGCAGACAAAATACCGACCAAGAACAAGATGTTGGTACTCAGGGCAATGGTCGAGAAGAAACCCATCAAGCGGTAGTAAACCACCATGAACAAGGCAACGGCGGTAAAGCCCCATAAGGTCGAATGGAAACCTTTTTCAATGTTTTCTTTACCCAAAGACGGGCCGATGGTGCGCTCTTCCACAATTTGCATCGGTGCGGCGAGAGAACCGGCACGCATCAACAGAGAAATGTCATTGGCTTCCGCAGTCGTCATGCTGCCGGAAATTTGTACCCGTCCACCGGTAATGGCAGAGTTGATAACAGGCGCAGTAATGATCTCAGATTTACCTTGATCGATTAACACCATTGCCATACGTTTTCTGATATTAGCAGCAGTCAATTCACCAAAAATATTGGAGCCTGCACTGTCCAAACTCAGATTGACAACTGCTTTTTCCATTTGGTCAAAACCCGGCTGCGCATCGTTGATGTTGTCACCGGTCAATTCAACCTGTTTGTTAATCAGCAAGGTTTCTGGATGATCGCCGCCACTGGACAACAGCTCAAAACCGCTCGGAACATTACCTTCCAAAGCTTCGCGCACTTTGACAGGGTCGTCTTCCACCATGCGCACTTCCAAAGTCGCGGTACGGCCAATGATGTCTTTTGCTTTGGCAGTATCTTGTACACCCGGCAACTGTACGACGATGCGGTCGAGGCCGGATTGCTGGATGACAGGCTCAGCCACGCCCAACTCATTGACGCGATTATGCAAAGTAGTGATGTTTTGTTTCACCGCATCGGAGCGTACTTTGTTAATCGCTTCTTCGGATAATGTCAGCGTGATGTTATTGCCGTCGGCGTTCAAATTTGCCTCAGGGAAAAGCTGACGCAGCTTAGGCATGGCTTTTTGTACGTCAGCAGCGTCCTGCATCGGGACAACCAAACCGTTTCCAATCTGACGGATGGTGCCGGTACGGATTTTTTCGCGGCGCATCTCGCGGCGGATGTCGCCCGAATAACGTTCAAACGTTTTCTGCATCGCGGCTTTCATGTCCACTTGCATGGTGAAATGCACGCCGCCGCGCAAGTCCAAGCCCAAGAACATCGGGTTGGCGCCGATTTTGGCCATCCATTCGGGGCTGTCCGCCAACAGGTTAAGCGCGGTGATATAGCCATCGCCCAAAGTGTTTTCGATAACGTCGCGGGCTTTAAGCTGCGTTTCAGTATCTTTGAAACGCACTTTCAGCGAGTTGTTCGCAATAAATATCCCGTCGGTCTGAATACCTGCCTGTTTCAGCGCGGCATCGACTTTGGACTGGGTCTGTTCGTTAATAATGATGGCTTGTCGGTTGGTTGATACCTGCACTGCGGGCGTTTCACCGAAAAGGTTGGGCAACGAATACACTACGGCAACCAAAATCGAGCACGCAATCAGCAGGTATTTCCATAAAGGATAACGGTTCATGGTAAACCTTCGATTTATTATGAAGACAAACAGCCGCGCTCAGCTTTCCGAGGCGGCTCTTGGCGAAAAGATGAATTACTCGGCTTTGGCGGCAATCGCGTTACGTTCCACTTCGACTTCGATTTTTGCACCTTGACCGATGTCCACGGTAAAAAACTGTTCGCCGACTTTGGTAATACGGCCTCTGAAACCTGCTGCCAAAACAACCTTATCGCCGACTTTCAAAGTGGTAAGCATGGCTTGGTGTTCTTTGAATTTCTTGTTTTGAGGGCGTAGGAGCAGGAAGTAGGCCAACGCCATAATCAGTACGAAAGGGACCAATTGGGACACTGCTTGATTCATAACTTATCCGTTTTCTAAGAGATTAAAATTAAGAGATTAAAATTAAGTAAAACACCGCTTGCGGCAGAAAAAAGCATTGGTACAGCCGCAAAATTAAGCTATTCTAAAGGTCGTCTGAAAAATTTCCAAGCCTTTCCCTATTTATTAACCATATTTATCATGTCAGGTCGTCTGAAAATGAATTTTCAACGACATTTAAAACCTGATTCCTTCCTACCAACGACAAGCCCCGCGCCCTTTTCCTCATGAAAAAACTCATTCGACGACTGCGTACGCGCCTACGCCGCCTCTTGGGTAAAAATGCGCGTACGGTCTGGATTTCTCATCCCGTTTTTGCGCAACACCAACCCGGCGCAGGTCATCCCGACTCGCCCGAACGCACTGCCGTTATCGAGGCGGAACTCAAACGTCAGGATATTTGGCGGCATCTGCAAACTGCCGAAGCCGAAGAAATCAGCGATACCCGCCTCGCCTTGGTTCACCCGCGCAAGTACCTGCGCTCGCTTGAAGCCTGCCAGCCCCAACCGGACAAAATCTACCGTCTCGACGACGATACCGTCATGAGCCATGGTTCGCTCAAAGCTGCCCGTCACGCCGCAGGGGCTGTCGTTCAGGCGATAGATATGGTGATGAATAAGAAAGCATGGCACGCCTTTTGCGCCGTCCGCCCACCCGGACATCACGCACACAGCGATAAGGCAGGCGGTTTCTGCCTATTAAACAATGTCGCCACAGGCGTCATGCACGCCATCGCCGAATATCGACTCCAACGCATCGCTATCATCGACTTCGACGTCCATTACGGCGACGGCACAGCGGAAATCTTCAAAGACGACCCGCGCGTCCTGTTTATGAACCTTTTTGAAACCGACCTCTTCCCATTTCCCAAAACCAACCATTCCGCCAACGGCGCCAATATGTTGCATCTGCCTTTCGCATCCAATACCGGCAGCCGTGTCTTTCGTACCACCGTACGCGAGCAATGGTTACACAAACTGACCGCATTCAAACCCGAGCTGGTCTTACTGTCTGCAGGTTTCGATGGGCACAAACAAGACGAAACAGGTCGTCTGAACCTGCACGAAGCCGATTTCGCCTGGTTGACCCACAAAATCATCCAAGCCGCATCAAGCTGCCCCGGCAAAATCGTCTCCGTACTGGAAGGCGGCTACACACTCGAACCTTTAGCAAAATCCGCCGCAGCCCATATCGGCGTCTTAGCAGGACTACCCAAAGCAGGCTATGTCGCCGCTTATCAAAAGCATTTGAAACGCGGTGGACAGAAGAAAGAAAATACCGGCCCTGCAAGCCAAATAGGTCGTCTGAAAACAGAAAACAGGTTTTAACTTGCTATTTCCGCATTAAAATATTTTCAAAAAATATAGTGGATTAACTTTAAACCACTATAAAAGATTGGACTGGTAATGAAAAAATTGCTTTTTATATTGTTGGGACTGACTAGCCTTAATGTGGATGCCAACGGTTGCGGCGGAGAATACCAGCCAGCGACAGGGACTTGTCGCATTATCGACAGCTCGGGTCGGCAGGTTTTATACAACGTTGGCAGACCCCAATCTTCCAATAATGGCTCTACTCAGAGTCAACCGAAGGTCGTAAACATCGATGTTCCTTCAAAATACGGTGCATGGGCAGCCAATCCTAAAACAGGTATATCAGGTGGCGCACTCGAAATGAATTCACTTGCGGCTGCCAAAAGACAAGCTATTAAAACCTGTGAAGAAGGCGGGAAAAATAAACCGTGTAAAGTTTTGGCTTGGGTTCGGAATGGCTGTCTCGCCGTTGCCCAAGCAAAAGATGGTACACTTTTTTTCGGATCAACTGAGCCTGGTCTTGCTGAAGCCGAAGCCCTAAGAAAATGTCAAAAACATGGAGCTTCACAATGCAGAATTATTGCCCCCGAAGGCTGCTCAATGCCGAAATACTGACATCATCAGTATGATTCAAGGTCGTCTGAACCTCTTTCAGCCGCAAGGTTCCGATTTCGGCTTTTATAGTGGATTAACTTTAAACCAGTACGGCGTTGCCTCGCCTTAGCTCAAAGAGAACGATTCTCTAAGGTGCTGAAGCACCAAGTGAATCGGTTCCGTACTATCTGTACTGTCTGCGGCTTCGTCACCTTGTCCTGGTTTAAATTTAATCTACTATACTTGAATCAAATACAAGAAACCAAGAAAAAAACCTCTGTCAGACAGAGGTTTTTTAGTTTTTCAGAAACCGGATTATTTCAATTTGGTTTCTTTGTAGATAACGTGTTTGCGGGCAACAGGGTCAAATTTTTTGATTTCCAGTTTGCCGGGCATAGTGCGTTTGTTTTTGGTAGTGGTGTAGAAGTGACCAGTACCTGCACTTGACTCCAGTTTGATTTTATCGCGCATTGCAGTAATCCTTAATTAACAGTTTAAATTAAGCTTCGCCGCGAGCACGCAAATCAGCCAATACGACGTCAATGCCTACTTTATCAATGGTACGCAATGCAGCGTTAGAAACGCGCAGGCGAACCCAGCGGTTTTCACTCTCTACCCAGAAACGACGTGATTGCAAGTTAGGCAAAAAACGACGTTTGGTTTTGTTGTTGGCGTGTGATACGTTGTTGCCAGACATCGGGCGCTTACCGGTCACTTTGCAAACTCGTGCCATGGTTAGTCTCCAAACTTCTAAAATAGTAAAACGTGATTTATACCATAAAAAGCAGCATTCATTCAAGCTGTTTGATGAAAAAACGATTGTTTTCGAGAATGAGCCCCTTCAATGTTGTTTTCAGGGAACGCTGTTTCTTAAAACGTAACGGGGACGAATTATAGCGGATTTTGTTATCGAATACATTTGTTTATCCCAATCCTCAGCCCGCAATATCAAGAACGGGGTAAAAGTAAGCTAAAAATTAAGCTAAAAATATTGATGCGAATAGTCCGTATCAACCGCACCGAACATCAACAAAAAGGTCGTCTGAAATTTTTCAGACGACCTTTGTTCAGACAATCCTATCAGTCCAACTGTGCAACCGATACCGGCAAACCGCGGACTGCGGCAAGCATGGTATTGGCAGTTTTCTGCTGTTGGCGGAATGCTGCCATATTGGTAGGCGTCAGTTTTGGAGTCGGCAATGCAACAGTCGTCGGATTGACCGGCTGACCGTTCACGCGCGCTTCGTAGTGAAGGTGGGGACCGGTTGAACGTCCGCTTGTACCGACGAAACCAATCACTTCACCTGCCCGGACATTACCTTCCGCCGGCGTAAATGCACTCATGTGTCCATAAAGCGTCTCGACGCCATTAGAGTGTCTGATCATGACGGTATTACCATAACCGCCTTTCCAGCCTTTGAAGGTAATCACACCGTCGGCAGACGCTTTAATCGGCGTACCTGATGGTGCAGCATAGTCAATACCCGTATGCATACGGACGGTATGCAAGACGGGGTGGACCCGGTAGCCAAACGGCGATGAAATACGGGTATAGACGACCGGCTCGATGTTGAATCCCTCTTTTTGCTGGAGGGATTTACCGTTTTGGTCATAATAGCTGCCGCTCTCTTCGTCGCCTTTGCCTTGGCTGTAATAATAAGCCTGATAAGTTTTTCCGCCTTTGACGATTTCAGCCGCCAGAATATCGCCGGTACCCATTTGTTGGCCGCGGAAATACATATTGTTGTACAGAAGACGCACGACATCGCCTTCCTGCAAATCCTCCAAACTCAGTACGTCAGAGAAAATTTCGCTGAGTGACTCGCGGATTTCGACAGGTATTTCGGCCTGCGCCATCGCACCGCGTGCGGAAGTCCGTACAACGATAGAGCGCAACGTCGGCATGACTTTCATATCCACTTCAGAAGTAGACAGCTGCCATTTGCCTTTGACTTTCTCCAACGCGACAAGGTTTCGTTCCAATTCTTCGTCGGTAAAGAATTGTACGTCCGTTACCTGACCTGATGAATCGACACGGATGTTGACGGATTGGTTGGCGCGCAAATGCTGCATATTTTGATCTGCGCTGTTTTTCGCCATGATCTGTTTGATGTCGGTCTGCGCCACGCCCATACGCGCCAAAACGTCGGCAAGGGAGTCGCCCTGTTGGACAACTTCCTGCGCCCAATAGCTGGACTGGAAATTGTTGGTTTCAACATAAACGGCGGGCAATTCCTCAGAAATCCGCTCCAACGCAATACCTTGAGGATTGGAAACCGGCTTAGTGACCGCATAGGCAGTCATTACTCCTGACACAGGCAGCAGGATGCCCAACAACGACCAACGTACGGGTTTGTTGTGCCAGAAACGGCGCATGAATGAAAATCGAGTTGTTTTAGTCACGCATTATCCTTCAATGCGGTAATAATCACTCTACCACCGCATTTCTTATGTCATTTGAAATTATTGAGTTTAATTGTTTATCTTATCAACCGTGTTTACGGTCTCTCCCAGACAATATATATACCAAGTGAATAAAATAAACAATCAAATTTACTCAGAACCGAGCATGATTATCGGGGCTATTCTTTTGATTTACACCCCTTTTTTCTGAAATTTACGAGAACTTGATTATAACATATGCACACTTCCAACTCAAAAACGCCATCCATCATCCAACCTGATAATGACATTGGTTATTTTGAGTATGTTGTATTTTCTCGCGTAAAATAAGCTTTTTCCGTTCTGACCACCGCCATGAATCTGACGCTTGCCCTCCCCTCTCTCAACCGTCAAAAAGATGAGACACTCCCTCCTCTCCAGCTTCCTGCTTTTAACCAAATCTTGCGATATGGGTTATTACATAAACAAGAAATGAAGCCGTCTGATTTTTATCGCCGGCATTTATGGAAGGGCAGCTTGTTGGCCCAAATCAAAGAGATGACGGGGATTCCACCGCATCAGGCGGCAGCGTTTGCCAGCCCGATATGGCAGCAAATGGGATTGCACCAAGTCAGCGTAGTCAACGGCGAACATCTGCACATCACTCAAGAAGAAGCAGCTCAATTATGTTTGGAACTGTCTGAGTTTTACAGTAAAGATGATTGGCAGTTTTTGCCGGTTCGTCCTGATTTATGGTTGATCACCCTGCCGTCAGAATGCGATTGGGGGATTGCGCCGGTCTTGGATGTCTACGGACAAATCGGATCGGCTGACCAAGCGGACGGGGAAGATGCTTTGCAGTGGTTAGGAATGCAGACTGAAATTCAAATGTGGCTGCACCAACACCCGCTCAACACCGTCCGCACTCAAAACGACACCCCTACAATCAACGGTCTTTGGCTGTGGCAGGATTTAACGGGGCTGCGATCTGCGGACTTCGTCGCTTCCGACAGCATTTGGGCGCAATTTTCAGACGACCCCTGCTTGGATGCGCCTTATGATTTTCAGGCTTGGCTGGATGCGGTTGCTGAATCGGGTATTCATCCCGCCAACCCCGTCATTTTTCTGGACGACTTGGCTGTTACGGAGCAAACAGGCGACATTCAGACATACCAAGAGATTTTAGAAAGTTGGGAAGCCCGCTGGTTTGCCCCTCTTTGGCAGGCAGTCTCTGAAGGTCGTCTGAAAAAACTATCCATCAGTACCGACGGTGAAAACGGCGGCACTTTACACATCACGCCGTTTTCAAAATGGAAATTCTGGCACCCGAAAAAAACATTTGCAGGCAGATGGTAATGCGCCCGCCCCGCCTCGCCGCCCTGTTTATAGAAACACCAATAACGTTTACAATACGCGACCATTCTACTATTTGCACACACCGCCCATGAAAATCCGACTCGGTCAGCACAATGCACCTGATTTTCCGCAAGGAGCGGCCGTCACGATCGGTAATTTCGACGGCGTACACCTCGGTCACAAACACATTCTGCAAAAACTCAAAAACGAAGCCGATTCGCGCAACCTTCCCGTTATCGTCGTCATTTTCGAGCCGCAACCCAAAGAATTCTTCTCCCTAAAAGCAGGCTTTACGCCCCCATGCCGCATCAGCCCCTTGCGTACCAAGCTGGATTTGTTGGGCGATACCGGTTGTATCGACGCCGTATGGGTGTTGCGTTTCAACCAAGAATTTGCCGATATGAGCGCACAGGATTTCATCGACAAACTGCTGCGCCAAACACTCCACACACGCTACCTGCTTATCGGCGACGATTTCCGCTTCGGCGCCGGACGCGAAGGCTGTTTCGACTTATTGAAACAGCAAAGCGATATACAAACCGAACGCACGCCTTCCGTCATCGTCGAAGACATCCGCACCAGCAGCACAGCCGTGCGCGAAGCCTTGACAGACGGCAACTTGGCGTACGCCAAAAAGCTTTTGGGCCACGATTACGTTTTGAGCGGCAAAGTCAAACACGGCAAAAAACTCGGCAGAACCATCAACGCCCCTACCGCCAACATCCAACTTCCGCCCCACCGCTATCCTCTACGCGGCGTATTCGTCGTCGAAGCGGACGGTACATTCGGCACACGGCGCGGCGTTGCCAGCTTCGGACTCAACCCGACCGTCAGCAGCAACAATTCGCAAAAACTCGAAGTCCATTTGTTTGATTTTGAAGGCAATCTTTATGGACAACGTTTGAAAGTACGTTTCCTGCACAAGCTGCGTGACGAACAAAAATTCAGCAATATCGAAGCACTAAAACGGCAAATCGAACAAGATATAGAAGAGGCGAAACAATGGCAGGAAACGGATTATAGTGGATTAAAATTGCAATGATACGGCGTTGCCAACGCCCTTATGTACTACCCGTACACGGCGGGCGTTGCCGCCTTGTCTCATTTTTATTTTAATCCACTATAAAAGCATCTGCGGCCATTGTCGGATAAAAATGAAAAAGGTCGTCTGAAATCTTTTCAGACGACCTTTTTCACAATATGCAGACATCTGCCTGCGAGATTTCTAATGGCCTAAATTTAAAAAGGACGACAACCGTCAAAACGGTGCGCGGGGAACAGAATCCCTCTTTTAATTCAGTCCACTATACCCTACTTATTTAGCAGCAGGAGCCTGTTCTTGGGCAGCGGCAGGTGCAGTTTCGGTAGTCGTTTTACCTTGACCGGTCAGCGGGCTGGCAGCTTCGGCTTCCGGTGCAGCAGTTTCAGCAGCTTTGTCGGTTTTCAGGTCGTTGGCTTGTTTTTTAGCTTTATTGGCTTTTTTGTGAACGTGTTCTGCTTTAGCGGCTTTGCCGGAAGCAGGTTGGGCCATAGCCACAGGAGCAGCGATCAGGCCGGCAGAAACAAGAACGAGAGAGGTCAATTTAGACAATGTTTTCATGTGTAATATCCTTTCGGGAAATTTGTCTGATAAAATCATTCCGTCAAATGCCAAATGGCAATTTGCGTAAAGACAACCGCATAACCACTTGGTGCGATTGAGTTTTTATTGTAACGGTTTGTTTGTAAACCGAAGTCAGCTCGAGCGAAATTGAAATAAAGTTTCAAAAGGAGGGTTAACCCCCTTGTCCTGCTTTATTAATCGCACCTCATAGCTTGATTGTTTAAATTTATATATTTCATGGCATTACATCCGATGATTTTCGAACACCCCCGATTCCGCAATGCATCCTACATCCTGATGGGGCTTGCCCTGCTTTCAGTGCTGTACTTCCACTTTCTGCCGCTTTTGCTCGCCGTGATACTGACCTATATCTTCATCACCAAGACCAACGGCCTGATTCTTTGGCTGCGCCGCCGTACGCTCACGCGCAATACGTTTCTGCACAAATCGCTCAACGCGCACAATATCAACCTGATTTCGACCACGCTGACCATAGGCATCGTATTGACGGTTATCCTCTTGATGTCGCTGGGGATTTACCACCTAATTCACGGCGGGCATATCCCCGTGATGCTGACCAAGCTGGCGGCGATTTTGGAAGACACGAAAAACAGCAGCAGCCTGCCGCAGTCGGTTTTGAACATGCTGCCCAACAATACCGCCGAAATCAAAGCCTATGCGGTCAAATTGATTGAAGAATACAGCGCCGCGCTGACGCGCATCAGCAAAAACAGCTTCACCTCGTTCGTGTACATCCTTATCGGCATCATCATCGGCGCAATGCTCAGTTTCCACCGCCTCAACATGCGCAAAAACCGCCGCAAAATGCCGCCTTTCAAGGCAGAACTGGTGCGGCGGATTGTGAACTTCGAAACCAGCTTCGAGCGCGTGTTTCTGGCGCAGGTCAAAATCTCACTAATCGATACCGCGTTGACGGGTCTGTACCTCTATCTGATCCTGCCGCTTTTCGGCGTGGAGTTGCCGTTTAAACTAACCGTGTTGGTGATCGCCTTCATCGTCGGGCTGATTCCCGTGGCGGGCAACCTGATTTCCAACACCATCATTATTATCTTGAGCCTCGGCGCGTCTTTATATGTGGCAGTCGCCTCGCTGGTGTTTCTGGTCGTCATCCACAAGCTCGAATATTTCCTGAACGCGAAAATCATCGGTTCGGAAATCGAATCAAGCTCATGGGAACTGCTGGTGGCGATGGTCGTGTTCGAACGGATTTTCGGCGTCGGCGGCATCATCGTCGCACCGGTTTATTATGCGTATCTGAAGAATGAGTTGAAGCAGCAGAAGCTGATTTGAGTTGATGCGGTAATACGGAGAGGTCGTCTGAAAAATTTTCAGACGACCTCTTTTCAGTTACAGCAACCTTATCCCTTCCCCCGTCTAGCGGGGGAAGGTTAGGAT
>ERZ773076.617-NODE-617-length-17365-cov-31.518602_pt1 | contig 17365 bp, 24 predicted proteins | sample MGYA00580613_ERZ773076 | MGnify/ENA primary metagenome ERZ773076 (study PRJEB29015, sample SAMEA2738005) | human oral metagenome | biome: human oral; feature: human-associated habitat; material: dental | place: China | collected 2057 ...
CTGCCTGCGTGTGGATGGCGAACGAGCATAACCTCTTCACCATTTCGATAACCAGGGGCATAGATCTCATTATCCTTCATCTTAGGAAATGGTAAAATAACATGACTTGCTTGTCTGGGCATAGCCGCAGCCTTAAGATGAACAGCCGCTGAATCACACGACTCTGCAAAGTCCATCAGCATCTTAGACCGAACTACAGAATTTGTCAGTTTGTCAAGGTCATCAAATCGCGCTTTGCTAGAAGAATATGACTTGTCTAGTTGTTTCTTGGCGACGTCTACTGGCTGTTTAGATAAGAACTGAGATGATAGGGTCTTTGACCAGTTACCCCAATCGCCTTCCTCATTGACAATGTTGATGGGGGATTGTTTCTTTTTACCATCTTTGTCAATATAATCTATCTGAGCTTTGACTAGCTTCTCACCGTTCTTGATCGATGCACCGAATGGATTGAATTCATCAATCTTACCCGTTGCCTTGTCAATTTTCAAGGGCTTAAGGACATCGGTCATTGGAGTACCCCGATGCTTATTGGTATTAAACATAACGTCAACGCCCTCCGGCAGATTGTCAGAATACATCGCCATGCCCTTGAGATAATGAGTTCCATCTACTGCGATACGCACCTGGGCATAATTGGCTTTTCCTAATGATAGGTCGGGCACTCCCCTACGAAGTTCTATAACGCCATCCTTTTGAACTCCGCCATCTTCATTGTAATTGATCTTAATTCGTTTTGAATCGAGATTAACTGGCTTTTTAACAGCCACAATGTCGCGACCGAAGTCATCATTAGAATATAGACCTGGTGGCGAAATATGCGCATTCTGTTTGATGACCTCTTTAAACTCAGACCCAGGAGGGGCAATAACCTTACGAGTTGTATCTTTACCCGTTCCTTGCTGTCGAGTATATAGATTAAATACTTTATACCCACGGTCTTCCAACATAGCCACCGCATTATCTTTCATTGTGGCACTAACCCCAAGATAATCCTCAACACCAGAAGAAATATCGATCGGTCCTTGATTCTTGATAGCCTCTTCTAGCGCATTGGCTGTATTCGTAGTTCTAAGATTTCGATCTTTGCGATTCTTATCGAGAAGTGATCGAACTGAAGATTCTCCAGCATACCCAAGCTCTCTAGCTATTGCTTCGTTGGAATATCCCTTTTCAGATAATTTTAATGCTTTCCGATACTCCTCAAGCTTCTTCTCATTCTTAGCATTAGAATATCGAGCTTTCATTTGTCGAATTGTCATGCCCATACCTTGAGCTATGTCTTTATCAGAAAGACCTTTAGCTCTAAGACCCTTAACATGCATATAATAATTCAAAGCCGACTGATATGGATTCTCACCGGACCCCCAAGGATATCGACCAGAATGTCTAGGGGTTCCATAATGAGCCAACCATTCACTATACTCATCATCTGTAACGACATACTCTGGGAGCGGTTGTTCCATGCTAACGGCCTCCTATCTTATTTAATGTCTTATCCGATATGACGATTTGATCTATAATCTCATCAATATAATCAGATTCTGGATGTTCTTCTAAAATATCATCAAACTGATATATACGCATGATGATTTCAAGATCTTTAGGTTTCTTATTGTATTCCAAACAAAATAATGCAGCATAAACCGCAAGTTGATCCATCTTAGCAGGAATAAGACCAGTCTTCAAATCGTGTATACGTACTCGCTTAAACTTTTCAGAATATGAGATGGCATCGGCAGTTCCAAAACAATTAGCCGAGTAATATAGAACCCGTTCTGATTCCATACCATACCCGATCGCATCATTTACAAACATGTTAAGTGTTTTATGATTCTTTGGTAGTCCTATACCAAACTCAATCAACTGACTCGCAAGTTCATGAATCTTAGTCCCTCGCTCTTTCGCTTGCATATTCAAATATACTTGCTCAAGCTTTTCCATGTCATATCTAAGCCATCGAGATTGACTTGGTGATAGAAATGCATGGCACCCTCTAAGATCTGAATGATCGTTCCATATCATTAAGTATCTCCTTTTCGTTATCCGGATTCACGAAAGCACCATAAGACCATTCAGATGCTTTCTGAATATAGAAATCTTGATTCGGTCGGTGACTAGAATCTGAAGCTTGCTTAACTTCAAGAAATCCCCAATGACTTTTATAAAGTATGATTAGATCCGGTATTCCCTGAACATAGTTTGCATCATTCTTCATAACTATGCATCCTGGAAATATACTTTTAAGTTTTTTTATTAGTCGTTTCTGATACTCAGCTTCTTTCATAGCACCTCCAAAATAAGCTCTCTGAAAGGTTGACAAAAAGGATAGAAGGGGATAAAATTGTTATCTCCTCCTATCCTAAGGCGTGTTTTTTGTGCGTTTGGGGTCTGACCTGCGGTTTTATAAATCAAAAATATCATTTCGTGGAAAAATTTTGACTTTTGAATTTTTGGGTCGTTTTTCTATATTTTTCAAATATGCTTTTTCATTAAAAATTTTCTTCTCATCCAGACATTTTCGTATCGCAGAATCGATTGCAGACTTGGACTGGAGTATGAAATATAGCAAAATTTTATACTTTGTATTCATTCGATCAATTCGTCCGGAGGCTTGTTCAAACTGTTTGTACGAATATGGTAGTGAATAGAATACAATCGTATCAGTTGTAGTGCAATTCCATCCTTCCGACCCAGCCATGTATTGAACGAGGTATATCCAAGACTTACCCCTAGGTAATGGATCGTGGATTTGACCATTCCATTCTTTAATACGAATATGATTTTGTTTAGCCCATTTTCTTAACATCTCCAATTCATATGTAAAATTATAGAACAATATGATTCTTGGATGTTCCAAATATATTTGTTTAAGTTTTCGTAATCGTGATGAATTTGAATTTACCACCTTTCTTTGTAGATAACAAAACTGACTAACATTCTCTATTGGACAATTATCAAACGGATTCCATCGATCTTTAGTGACTTTACAATATAAGTCTTTGTCAAATATGACATGAACAACTTTATATTCTCGAACAGTTTTACGATCATAGTCCATCTTAACCAAAATTCGATCTCTATAAAATTCCAATTTACTCGTGTTAATATATCGATCGACTTTAGGATATTTAGCAAACCGATCAAATACAACGTGCTGTCTATAAAAATCAGTTCGGTTCTTATAGAATCCATTTGCTATGAAAACAGAGACATAATCTAACCATTGATCGCCTGGCGTTGCTGAAAGAATAATCCAATTATTCTTTTTAGCAATCATTAAAAACGAACAAGCCCATTTTCCGCTGCCACATACTCGCTGCTCATCAAAAATGAAAAACTTATTCTCTATATCTCGATAATGAGATATATTATTCCAACTATCAATGGTCAATTTAATAGGACCTATCGATTCGCCAATCCTGAAATATGCACAATCTTCAAGCCATTCACCCGAATCTCGTTTCTTTGCCGTAGTAATGATATAAAGGTCAACTGGCTTTTTAGGTTCCGAATATGGTTTATACGAGCCCCGACATACTCTTGTGAAGAAATATGCCAGGGCCGTAATAGATTTACCAGAACCGGTGACTCCATTAAGAATGGAGCCTGTCTTAATATTATCCAAAGCCTCGACCTGATATGGTCGAAGTTCCATTATGCCTCCGGTATAATCATTCCATACTCATCAATAATCGGATCTGGAACCATAGTGAAAGCTGCTGACTCAAGGCGCGCCGATATGCCTTGAAGCCCATTGAAATTGTACTTATATGGACGAATGTTTAGCTTTGCTTGCTGAATACGAATATGATCTAGTATATCAACTGTTTTCTCATTCAGAACATTTCTATCATCCGAATTATTTCCATTGATAAGTAGAATTGATGGGGAACGTTTTCCATACACAACCTTAACTTTCAAATATGAAACAAATGAACCATCAGTTTCACTTGGTGTACTATCTTTAATTTTCCATCCTTCTGCACGAAGGGGCTCAACTTTATCCTCATCAATTATAACGCCAAAATAACGAATCCCTCCATTTGGATTATACTTATCGGGATTTCCTGCAAAATTCCTAAAATAAAGTTTAGCATTCTTAATGTAAAGATTCTCAATCCACTTACTCATTATTTATTTCCTTTCTTAGAAACCATAACATCGCTAATATCATACCCAACCGAACAAAGCTCGTGGTCTTTCACAAATTTAGAACACCCCTCACAATCAATATCAGTTCTACCGCATGGAGTCATCCATGGAATTTCTTGCTGATTGTTCAGAGGTTGCTGTAGGTCAACAAATTGTTCAAACGAACCAAACTTCTCAATCGTAGACTTAGCATTATCAATAAGCTCTTTGTAATATTTGTGATCAACCACATTATCAAATGTATCTTTATTTACTTCCTCAAATTCCTTCCATCGATAATTCTTAGTATTTGATACAGAAGAATATTTGTCGGTTCCAATGACATGACGAAACATGACTCCTCCGTCCTTTGTTACTGGAATGAATCGCCCGACGCGCCCTACAAACTTATAATCCGGTTCACCTTCTTTACCAATACTAAGATAAATGGATGCTGGCGCCTTTACCTCCCGAGTCTCTCCATAGTCGTCCATCTCCAATTTCTCTTTCGAAAACAGACTCTTAAATACAACCGGATGTGCAAACTGAGCCCCAGTGGCAGTCCATTGATTTGGTTTCTGTGGTGAGTCACTCGTTTGATGACCTATGAAGACTGCGTTGTTAACAAGACAGATACGATCCCATTTGGCTTCAATATCAAATTTATAGCCATACTCCTTTGCTCGGTTTTGACAATATGTCTCGATATCAGAATCAGCATCAGGAATCTTTATAGAGTCTGTCTTGACATGAATGACAGTATATCCTTTCTCTTCAACCTCATCCGCTAACATTGCCATAAATAAAGCCCCACGAAGCGCAACGGTATTGTTAACATTTCTTGGATCTCTAAACGTATTAGGAAATCCAGCTGAAGTGAGCCCATATACAGAATTGACTGCTGTCTTTAAAGCTTTGGACAACGCATCCATATCAGATGGATTATCTAGATATGGTGCGAGTTCCCCATTCAGAACCTTCTTCGCTTCATCATACTTCTTGTGCTTAATGAGAGCTCGGGCATTTACAATATCCTCAAATCGATCTGTATACTCACCAAACATTCGCATGGCAATAATTGAATGGGGATGCATACTCTCAACGTCAAGCGTTAGAGTCTTTCCGTACATACCTGGCTTTGCACGAACATATCCTCCCCTTCCAACATCAATACCCTTATAAAGATTCTTACCATCCTTATACTCATACTCAGGCCATGCATTCTTATACTTAGATTCACTAACCTCCTCTCCGTTTGATTCATACTGTTTTCCAGTCTTGAGGTCTGTGTATATCAATCCTGGGTGTTTATTACCTTGGAATATAACAGCTTCGGTCAGATGATTGGTGGTCGTGTTTGGGGTCATCTTAGCCAACGCAGCTAACATCTCACGAGCTTTCCAGTCGCCTTGATTTGCGTCAAATACGGCTTCTGTGGCTATGACATCGTTATCACAATACTCAGCAACCTTATACCATTCATCCTCTGGAACTGGTTCATCCCATGAATATCCAAGTTCCTTATGATGGATACCAAGTTTTATCTCCCATTTCTTAAGGGACATCTTGTTTCCAGCAGACAGAAAATCATAAACATCTGTATATGAGATACCGTATGCTTCTCCAAAAACATGACCTCGACCGTTATTATGAATGATAGCTTTACTCAATTCATAGAGCTGTTCGTTCGTATATCCAATGTATCGTGCATACAAAAGGTGATTGTCATATCTAAGATTATTGAAGCCCACCAACTTGTAATCCAGAAGTTTTGAAATATCTTTTGCGGTTGGATTAATCATTCTCACTACATTTGACTCACCAGCATACTTCCAGTTCACTAAGAACAAATTTGGAAAAACCTCAATATCATAGAAGACCAATCGATCATCTGCATACCCATCGTTCACCTCCTTAGCAGGCTCATCAGACTTAAGTTTCATCTCTAAAACCTTTTGAAGACAATAGCTAGAGCGATTCGTACTACCATTAGCAAATGCTACCAACGCATTCGTCATGTCCGAAATATCATACTTTGTGCCGGCGTCATATGCTTCTTTCAGGACATGGTCAATAAAATCAATCGATGGTTTAGTAGCACCAAACTCCTTTCCCATAGCTCGTTTTATCAAATTCCTTAAGAGCTTCTCACTCTTAACCGCTTCATGATTTATCACTGCACTCTTCTCCTTAAGCGGTAACCCTGAACAAATATGACTAATTTTATGATTATTACAAAATGACAGTTTCCTCCTTAGACTCCCATTTCCTTTGAAAACTTTAACCTCCACTCCTTCTGAGAAAAGATAACTTAATTGGCTTGGATCTCCGTCATAAATATAATGAAGGTGTATTCCATTACCGCTTTTACTTAACTCTGCATATGTCTCCGGCCATGACGATGCAGCATCAATATTTAGTTCCCTATCTTTTTCTCCTTTCTCGTTCTTAATATCAAAGTCGATAACAATATGATTCTCAGGAACTTTGACATAATGGAGTTTCTTTGTATCCAAATCACCCAATACAGTCTTTACATCAACCCACTTCTTAATTGGAGTTCCGCTCTCAGAAGCATACTGTGCTGGCTGATCTTTTAATACATCATCCAATTCAGAGGTTTCAGACGTCATAGAAAGCCACTCAGAGGCCCTGAGATACCGTTTTTCGGCGTTAAAACTATCAACCCCTAGTCCTAGTAGCTTCTCCGTTTTTAGGCCCTTATAAAGGCATCTGAAGTTCTTTCCGTTGATTTTAATACGGTCGTAGTATTCTCTAAAATATGACTTGAGTGCTTTCTTAAACTGAAAACGTTGTAAAGGATATCGAATATTTGCATCTTCGCAATATTGCTTATACGTATCCCATGCCTGTTTTAAAGTAATTCCATCACCATCAGCAAGGATGGCATTTACATCAATAACGAAATTAAAGAATATATCAGTAGATTCAATCATATTCTTTGGAATGTAATTTCGATAATATTTCCTTCCTCGCTCTTGATAGATTTTCTTACATTTCGACATGATCGAACCGTACTCAAATTTAACTTGACTAAGTAACTCATCATATCTTGATGGTAGTATCAATCGACCCGATGGAACTACATCAAGCAAACGCCTGCAAATTCCCGAATTATCACTTGTAATCTTTACAGGCTCGTTAGTTCCTAAAACCATAAGCGTAAATATCTCTTTAGAATACCCCTTCTTGTATTTTTGATTAATAATAATAGGCTCGTGTGATACAATTGAATTCAATATAGTATTATCATCAATCCTACTTAAATCACAATCATGCTGAACGCCTAAAATGGGGTTTGATTCGAATACACCGGTGGAGAATGCATCTTGAGGTTTTCCTAGTGCTTTTGCATTGATTGTGGTACAATATCCATCAAGCATCCATGACATGATATTAATAATTGTAGACTTACCACTTCCGGGAGGACCATAGAACACCATGAACTTATCGATCAAATATGATTCTTTGGCCGCAATTGATCCAATAAACCATTCTATCTTTTCTTGCTCTGACGTGTCATAAAGTGTTTCGATTATCTCATCCCATGCTTTATGACTATTTCTACCTGATAGTGCATATGGCAATCGTTTGGTCTTATAGTCCTCGCGCTTTGTTGGCTCATTAGCGTATGTAATGGTTTTATCAATACTGACAGATTCTTGAGTTGAGATATTCTTACGATATGAAATATAATTTGACCAAAGACCTGTTTGATTTGATTGCATGGTCATAACGACAACATTTGGATCATCTTTATATTTCGATTGGTCCTTATATTCAAATGTCATACGATCAACTCTACCAGCCACTGACATTTCATTCGTATCCCACAACCCAGTATCTTCATCATAAACAGCAACAAAGTCACCGTTACGTATGATTAAGTCTTTAGATTTAACAACTTTAAAATCAGGATATATAACTATCTTATCCTTTTTAGTCGTAACCTTTATATCGATAAAATCAAGTGACATGATACATCATAACTCCTTTCTAAAAATATGGCCCGCGTCAAAATGTCAAAAAAATTGCGCATATACTTTTATATATATTTTTTATTATTTATTTATTTATTTATTTATTTATAGAGAAAAAAGTGACGCTTTGACGCTTTATACCTACAAAACCCCAGGAATAGCCATAGAAACGATCAAAAACAAAAATGACGACGACCTCCTACCATATCTAAGTATTTTCTAACAAAACCCCAGGTATAGGCATATAAATCATCGATGTGTCAAAAATCAGGGTTTTCATTACTTTTTGACACATTTGACCGGATTTTAATTGCCGATTTTTATTTTTTAAGATTTCTTTCAAAAAGCTATATGTTAATATAAAAAAGTGTAGTGGGAAGAAATGCCCTAATTTCTTAACAAAACCCCAGGAATAGCCATAGAAACTTTTTTAAAAGAGTGACTAAGATGAAATCCGGCAAAACTTTTCATGCCTATTCCTGGGCAAACATGAAAATGAGGTCATTTTTACCCCCATTTTTACCCTTATTTTCAGCTTTCTTTCAGCTAGCAGCGTCAAAACGTTCCATGCCAAATTCAACATTTCATCACTAAACATAATTAAAATTCGACACCAAATATCCCATCATTTTTTGCCAAATCTCCCCATCCTTATTTCCCTTTTTCACCCCCGGAAACAAAGAATCACCCCTAAACAATTCCGGATTCTTCAAGTCTTCCATACTATAATCTCGATTGTAATACAGACCGTTATTCTTCAACATCTCAAGCACCCAATACCGTGGACTTGCATCCTTAACGAATCCCTCAGTCATATCGCTAATATCAAACGAAAGCCGAATAAGCATCTCCAGAACCGTACAATCCATATCTGATGGAATAGAACTGACTATGACGTTCTTCTGGATATCAATGTAATACTCCCTCAACACAAGACCATTCTTAGCCCTATTAATATCCATAGGGTTAACCGGAACAAACTCCACCCGGAATAAATCATTCAACATATATTGAATACGCACGGGAATATCCGAGTCATCAAGTCCAGCATAATTCATAAGCCAACGCAGATATGGAATACGCTCTGTCCAAACACGCTTTGCCATAACTCTAATCCTCCAAATCCTTCAAATAGGTATCATAACCACCATTAATACACCGGATTACAATCTTAACAGCATGCTTCGGGTCCCGTACATACAGCCAATTAGCACCCTTATGCTCCTCAATGTCATCAGGCATGAAGTCCTTCCAATTATCAATCAACTCCATCTCATCAGACATGCACACTGTATCATCCTTAGTATACCAATTCCACTCCCGAATCTCATATCCAGGCTCGTTCTGCCAAAATGTCCTACGACCTATGTATGATGGTGGTTCGTTCGGGTCAATATTAACCTCTACAGGCTCAAGAAAGAGAGGCTCCTCCCCATCCTCACTCTCAACGTCACTCAATTCACCAAGAGCTTTGTCGGGCTCGTCCATAAGGGGGTTCTCACCTGCATTCCCACTATTGTCCCTCACAATATCAACACTATCGACCGCCTTCTTCTGAGCAATCATGAGCGCTATATCCTCATCTGACGGAGCACCAAAGGGATCCCCGTCCAATGTCTCATGTCCCTCAGCAATCTCCTCAGGACTTACGTCAATATCATCGGAACCATCATCTTCATCTGAGTCAACGGGGTGAAGAGAGGGCATATTACTCAACAGATACTTCTTGCTATAGCGGTAATATCCATCATCCGAGACTTTTGGGACTGGCAAAGATATGATACTAGAATCCTCATCTGTGTCCTTACAGGCTTCCAGAGACTCGTCGGGCTCGTCTTTCTTCCCACTACATTTCTCTGACTTGCTCATGAACTCTTCATATGTATAATAACCCTTTCCATCCGTGTCATTGAAAATTTCTTGCTGCTTCTTAGCCTTGTGCTTCATGATAGCATAGGTTACACCAGAACCAACGCATGCACCAACAACCCCAGCTACCAGGCATTTTACCAAATCTGACTTTGTGAATACCAAAACTAACTCCTTAAGAAAACGGAAGGCAAGGGGTAAATTACCCGATGCCTTAGTTTGTCTAAATATAAATTACGAACTCAAATCCCTAAGCTGAAAGAGAGCTTAAGGTCTTACGGGCATTACAGGTCTTGCTTTACTAGAGGGTTTACAGGATTTTCCCACTACAAATATCTATGCAAGCTCAGGGTCAGTGGGATCGGTCACGGCAGGATCAGACTCAGACTCAGACCCACCACGGACGACGTCATCAATCTTGTTATAGATCGGGCCATCGACATTGAACTCAAGCGGGATGATAGGGCTGTGCTCCTTACCCTTCTCATAGAGTGCACGGATTGCAGGAGGGATAATCTGAACATATCCATCGCCATTAGTCCGAGTCTCGTTACCATCAAGAGTCCAGCCGATGATCTGACCAACGTTGGTCTGACGCATATCAAGCTGCTTGAGGGCATCGTTAAGAGTCAGGAATCCCTGATACTTAAGCTTGGCATTGAGGGCCTGCTCGCAACACATAAGGAATATCATGTTGGCTGCGAAGGTCTTACCGTAATTGCTATTACGGCAATCCAGGACACGCCTATACATCTGCGTATCCCAACCCGTCTCCTCCATGATTACCTTATCCTGCTCGACCTTCTCATCCGTAGAGCCATCACTAAGCTCCGGAACGTCTGAATACAGACGAGCTTCCTCATCCTCTCCAAGCTTGTTCTGAACGCGCTTACGATAAGCATCATAGGCAGCCTCAAGTCCAGTATAAGCAAGACTCAGAGCAGCATTACGCTTGGCCATGACACTATGAGCACCAAATATCAAGCCAATACCAGCAGTAGCAAGACCGATGGCGGGGGCGTAGAGTTGAACGAACTTGGCACCAGTCAGAATATAATTGGTGATGCGCTCCTTTATAAGCATGCCCTTAGAGACTTTATGCTCAAACGAATCAAGAAGCTTCTTTCCCTCCTCATCGTTCATAGTCTCTTCTACCATCTCCTGCTTACCCATACGATAGCGATGGTCCTCAGCGACTGTGTCGAATCCCTTATACGTTGCATACCCGGCATATACAGCACTTCCAAGCATGCATCCAGTGCCAACAGTCGTGGCAATAGTCGGACCGTTCTTCTTTAGGAAGAACCTAGATGCTCCATAAACACCCTGTGCAACCTTCTTAATTGCTGAAATACTCATGTCAAATATCCTTTCGTTAGATTAGTAAAGAACACTCAAATACTTCTTATCAAGCTCAATCTTGACAAGATCTGTATAGCCGTTTTCTTGCTTAAACCTCCAGGCCAGATTACTCAATGCCTTTTGGGGCGTGAAGGCCATCGTATCTCCTTTATAGTTATGCTCGACTATCTTATCATACACTCGGACTGGTCCCGCATAAGAGTAACGCTTTTTCTCGTCATGATTGATTACTTCCATGTAAATATCCTTTCTACTCAAACACAATTGTCGGTGGGAGTTCCAGAATCCACTTACCTTGACTCGGCCTGACCCTAACATTCACCAAATCGTACCAACCATAATCATACTGAGTGATAGTCGTTGTGATACCGCAAATATCATAGAATTTTGCCACACTGATTCGACCATATTCCTCGATAATATCATTAGCATTGACCAGACAGTCCTCAAGCTCCTGCCGAGAGTCAAATAGGATATTATCGATTCGCCTAGGGTTTCCCTCAGGTCGCCCAGCTGGCCTAACTCGAATCTGATTAGATGGCTCATATAAGCGAGGACGAGAATATTTAGTTTGATTACGATATGCGGTGTATCGACTCAGAGGATCAGTGCGTCCTGGAGTCTCGCCGAATAAACAAGTCTTGACGATACCAGTTAGACTGTCTGCAATACCAGATATCAAGGTCATGGCGATTGAGTCTATTGACGTCTTTATGTTCGGCAAGATAACCTCGTCAAACACATAATCCTTTATCAATGAGTCTTTATGAGGAATTACTTTGGCAGATACGACTTGGGGTTTAGAAATATCATTCTGTGTTGCTGCCTCTCTTTTCGCTCGGTTGGAGTTATTAGGAATATCTTTGTCTGAGATTTCAGATAGCTTTACTTCTGCCATACCACTCCCATCTCTTACAGAAACCTATCTGAGTCATAGTAATATGTCCACTTTGGCTTTGGCCCCATGACAAGAATGATATAAGGATCTCCATCATCATTAATGTCACTCTCAAAGTTGAATTCGATTCGAGACGAAATATCATCTATCTCAAACTTATAACCTAAATCATCTCCAAGAGCAATGGGCTTAAGGCCAATTGCATCGTAAATTTGGTTAATGGGCACCCAGCCATGCTTCAAGAGATTCGAATTCATATCAGCTTCAATGCGCTTGAGATGTTCAATCGAAGACCTGAAGTACCGACCTGAGTACGCATCACATATTAATGCCTTCTCATGCCCTGTCGGCTCTCCACTCTCAACCAAATTCGGAATATCCTCCTCGTCTGGCATCTTAGGGATAGCCCTCTTAGAGCTGTTCAAGAATATCTCTGAGCTTTTCTTCTCACCCAGAGTCTCCTTCACAGAATCTTGAAGGCGATTAAGCGCATTATCTGCCACAACGTATGAAGCAGCTACTGCTGCACTACGAATAGACATCGTCCTATGCAGTCCTAGAATAGAGCCTACCGTCGCAATGCCGCTAACAGCAGCGGGAATATAATACTTAACACACGGGGCTGCTAGACGCATCTTACGTTGGAATTTCTCCTTCCTCGTCTTAGCCTTTTCCTCATCATCATACTTAGCGAGCTGATTATACACATAAGATGCCTTAATTGCCCCCTTTCCGGCCAAATATCCAGTCACTCCTACCCCAACACACCCTAAGCTTGTTAGAATTTCAGGAGAGCGCTTAGAAGCCCATTTAAGTACTGTTTGAATGTTCATATTACTCCTTACTCATCAAATCATCCCTAAGCCCATAGACGCAGCAGAGATAAGAACATAAATGATATTATGCAAATAACACCAAAAACCGAACCAGCTATAATAAATGTTACAATCATAGCCTGTCCAAAGTCATCCAAGATGTCTAATAGATTATTAATATCCATATTACCTCCTTAAACCCATAGATGCATCATGGATGAGAATATAAACAAGATTAGATAGACAAACCCAAGAATCATACTTACCACAAGTAAGACAATGAGTAGTACTAGCATGTGGTTTACAAGCTTACCAACAATATCTCCTAGAGTCTTTTTAGAGTTCTCATCCTTCTTGTCTTTCAACTCCTCAATATCCATATTACCTCCTCAGTTTGTATTGGTTAATTAACTTTTGAATCTCTGGCAGTCTAAGCATCCTTGACACGTCTGTCTTGAGCATGGGCTTGGTCCAATCTGGATACCTACATGCTCCATAAAACTTCTTTTCTGAAATATCATAATACAAGACTAGACTGTCCAGTTCGTCATCGGCACCTTCGTTTCGTAGAAAGACAATGCATAGCTCCCTTCCGCCATTGATCGTTTGTATAGTTTCGAGATGGAAGTGTCCAATTCGTACCATTCAGACTCCTTACAAAGAATGACTCGCTCAAACATCAACCAACGTTCATCATCAGTTACTGGGATTGGTTCATTGGTAAAATACCAATTAGGTATACCATCGACTTCCCAACGGTCTTCTATCAAATCGTGATAGATACAGATGGACCGATATTTGGCAGTAGCATTTCCATAAAACATATATAAGTCACAGTCATTACCAGTCTTATCCTCCGTTCCGGAATACCTAGCATAGAATATATAGTCATATGGATTGAATGGAATCATCAGTTCTCCAATCGGTTCCTAATGTAATGCTCTACCAACCCTTCGATCAGCGGATGCGGAATATCAATAATAGGAATTAGCTGGATCCCCCAACCAACCGCTGCAACAACCTTCTTATTTGCGCGATCGTATGTAATATCAATAGTAGATGGATACGGGTATTTCATTGCCAAAATTGCCTCAAAACGATACTTGGTCAAGTCGCCGTAACTATTCTTCTCGGCAAGGATATAATCAGTCGGTCGCAACATCGTAATGTCCTTCCTGAATATAATGGATAATCCCCCAAACGTATTTACGAGCATCATCGATGTTTATGACTCTAGGAACCTTCTCGCCAATATAAGTAATTACAAATTTGTCTGGAGGAAAGATAATAATACCTATATGGCTTGAACGGTCGTGCTTGTCTAGATACAGTTGATAATGCTGATATTCCTCCTCTTTAATAATCTCCACTAGCATATTGTGAATATCTTTTAGTGGCTTTGGAGTATCCCAATCTGAATCTTCGAGGTCGCCAACGATAGCGATGGATTTATCGGATGGATAAAGTTTCTTAAATATCATGAGCTACTCACCTCGCACATCTTCTTAAGAGTTGCTCTGATTGCATAACGCAAATCACTTGAACATATCTGTGGAAATGAAGTAATCCAAGCAGACTCAATCTCAATTATAAATGTATTGAAATGTATTTGGACAGTGACACTTTTGACAGCATGTCCTCGACGACTAGGATAATATACAATGGTTCCACAAGTTTGAGATAGTTCTTCTGTGACTTCAGATTTCATTGTAGCAAAGTTTTTAGTATTATTTGTATTCTTCAAATCGTCATCATCAATTACTCCGGCTATCGTAATGGTAAAGTCCTCAGCATGTGGACAGATATAATCGATTTTCATTCCATACTCTCTCTCTTAAATAGTTGAGTTATTTGCTTTATGTTTGCGTTAAACATCTTCTTAATAGTTGCTTTGATTGCGTATTGCAACTCACTGTCAGGTATTTGTAGAAAATCGTCAATAATAGCAAACTCATAACAAATTGCGAAATGGTTCAACTTAATCAGATCGATTTGAACGGTGATATTTTTAACCATACTACCATGTTTTGGATAATATCTAACCACTCCATATGACTGGGATAATTCGCCTATGTTTTCAGACCTTAAAGCCTCAAATTTATTGCTTTCCAGACCATAATCCCAGTCATCCTGTGTGAGATGTCCAATTACTGTGATTGTATGATTACCCATATGTGGAACAATATAATCAATTTTCATCTAGACTCCTTAATTTAATATTGGCTGCACCACGGCTCATGTTGAGAATTTGGATACATTTTAAGTTTGGTATGAATGACTTTATAATAACAATTATGGATAAGATTCATTGGAATACTTACATATCTTTCCCACTCAAGTTCAATGATCACCTCACCAGTTTTATATAAAGTTATTTCTATTTTATTTGCATCTTTATATGGATCTATTGCATCGTACCAAAATTCAAAACACATCTTTCCTGGTGAACCATAAAGCATCATTTGGCCAGCACAACGATTATCTATAATCACTTCATTATAAGACTCTTTAATATCATTCAGTTCAAATTCTCCATAAATGCGCAAACGATCACGAGGGCTCTGTTCTATACTAATAAGCCTCATTCCTTACTCCTTTGCTAAAAAGAAGAAGGCCTGTTAAATATCAACAGACCTCCTGGCGAACATCCTCAGTCGCTAGACTCGTTTAATCCAGCTCACGGCTCGCGGTAAGACATGCCGGTTCTCGAATACAACTAAGAATGCAAAACTTAGTGCGGTCGTAACAACAGACGGAATAGTACCATCGTCTTTGCGAATGTCAACGCGCTTCTCAATACAATTGAGATTCTTGCTGGCCTCCGCAAGGTCCTTGATATTATTCACAACTCGTTGAACCTTACTTTCGTCCTGTTCTTTTCTTATCTCTTCAATAAGCCGGATGATCTCGTCATCCACTTGCACCTTAGCTGGATTATCTTCCAACTCCTTCAGACGATCACCAATCGGGTCCCTTTTCATAAGAAACATAACCTTCTCCTTTCTGAGAGTTCCCAATGAACCCTCCTATTAAGAAACCGGTTTTTCTTGCGAATCACTTGCGGCCAACATTTTCTTAATAGTTGCTTTAATTGCATCGCGCATTTCATATGAAGGTATTTGTAGAAAGTCATCACTAAATGCAAAATCATACCGGATTACGAAACTATTAGAGTTAATTTGAACGGCAATGCTTTTAGCCGAACTACCACGTTTTAGATAATATCTAACAATCCCAAATGTACGGGATAACTCGTTTATATTTTCAGATTTTAGAGTCTCAAATTCATTACACGTTGGATTATACTCCCAATCACCTCGTTCGAGACGCCCGATTATTGTAATCATACGATCATCTATATGCGGAACAATACAATCAATTTTCATTTAGGCTCCTTTGCTTTCTTGCGAACAGAAATGAGAGATATCTAATTTCATAAACCCAAAGAACATCTTATCGCAAATATCTATGATCGCAGAGTCGTCATGATACACCTCATGCTGGTGATCATCCCTAATAACGACCTTAAGAGGGATTCTATCATAAGAAATCTTATTAAAAAAGCGATCATTCCTCTGTTGAATCTCAGCAAGACGTTGTGTAGATACTCGACAGATGAAAGGTTCGTCTCGATCCATAATGGCTACTCGTACGGTCGTACTATCTGCCGTCATAGTATATTGTATATCATACACAGGAAAGATCTTAACATCAGTCGGCCGAGTGTAAATATCAAGCCAAAGATTCGCCATGAATCTCTACCTTCCTCTTCTCCAGTTCTACAAAGCGGTTTATAGTCTCTTGTACAAATATCTTTGCTCGATCAAAGTTTATATAATCTGTATCTCGATAGATTACAAAGAACGCATTACCCGTTTTAGACATACTAACAGTAATTGGGCCATCGATTTCTGGATTGAATTTAATGGTAAAATCCATAAGGTCATCAAACAAAACTCTATCCATTTCCGCCACATAACCGGTGTCACAAATATGTCGGTCAGATTCATCGAATTTTCCGAACACTATCAACTCATTGGATTTGATGTTTTGTTCTACAGCTTCAAATTTCATATCGACCTCTATTTCGTAAGACGGTTTATAGTTTCCCATACAAATAGCTTTGTATTATCCAAAACTATATCGGATTTTTTATTATGATAGATAACCGCGAACGAATCTGACCCTTTAAATATAATGACTCGTACAGACCAGCCAGACTTCGACTTATAGTTAATGTCAACATCTTTGAAATCGAACTTTATCTCTGACTCCATGTCCTTAAC
>ERZ773076.628-NODE-628-length-17154-cov-2.880344_pt1 | contig 17154 bp, 17 predicted proteins | sample MGYA00580613_ERZ773076 | MGnify/ENA primary metagenome ERZ773076 (study PRJEB29015, sample SAMEA2738005) | human oral metagenome | biome: human oral; feature: human-associated habitat; material: dental | place: China | collected 2057 ...
TTCAGTTCAGCATGCACAACATAAGGATATTTCGTATCCAAAAATTCTCCTTCTTACATTCATGATTGCTCTTAATATAAATTCTGATTATTAAGTTCCTTATTTTTATTGCTGATTTTGCTCTAAAATGCGGTTGATCTCACTTTCCAGCTGCTCCCTGTTCGGCAGGAAAAGCTGATATCGGCTGACAAATAACTGATTGGATATATTCTGTGTTGCGTATTTTACCATCAGCTTATCTTCGTATGCTCCCATGACAATTCCTACAGGTTCTGTATCGCCTTCCGTATTCATCTCCTCGCGGTAATAGTTCAGATAAAGATTCATCTGCCCAGTTTCATGGCGTTCGGATATTTCTCTGACCACTTCTCTGTGATCCGGTCCCGGTTGGCGCGCCCCTGTTCCTCGTTGGGAGCATTATAGATTGTTTTAAGGGTCATTGGCGAAGGCCTTGCGGTCTTTGTCTGACACGTATTTTAACGTGTTCCGGACCTGGTGGACGATGCAGCGCTGATATTCTGTCTTCGGGAAAGCCGTCTGGATCGCCTCGCGGATCCCGGTCAGCCCGTCAGCGCAGATAATCAGGATATCCTTAACCCCACGGTTCTTAAGGCTGTTGAGGACGGCCAGCCGGTACTTAGCACTCTCGTTATCGCCGACCTTGATCGTCAGGACATCTTTCTTTCCTTCGCAGCTGATCCCGAGGATGACGTAAGCCGCCATCTTCCGAATGATCCCATTATCCCGAACGGAGTAGTGGATTGCATCGATGTAGAGGATGGGGTAGGCAGGATCTTATCCGTCACGTCCGATATGAATCCCTCAGAGGCCTCAAAACCATTGATATCCATGAGCGTGTCAGAGATCTGGCGGGTGGTCATCCCCTTGGCATACATGGAGATGATCTTCTGATCGATGTCAGAAATGTCTTTCTGCCGCTTCTTTAAGACTTTAGGCTCAAACGAGGACTTGCGGTCCTGCGGGACGTCGATTCGCATAGAACCGTAGCTAGAGTTGACAGTCTTTTCCTTGTAGCCGTTACGATAGTCATCCATCTCGGCTTCCACCATCTCCTTGATGGTGCCGCCGAGCAGGTCTTTGAGAGCATCATGGATATCCTCGGCAGTCTCAATGTCGTATTCCTGTAGGAGTTGCTGGATGATCCAGCGTTTGCCTTCGGTCATCACGACTTTGTGGACGGGTTTCTTTTCTCTTTTTGCCATAGTAAAGGCCTCCTGTGATTAGTGTATATCACAGGAGCACCTAAAGGTATTTCTTATTCCGTTTTTACAGAAAAACTTTCATACTCTACTTTACTCCGTAAGGGTCTCCCTCGCTTCGCTCTCCATTGCCAGTTTTTCCAGTACCGGCTTCATGCCCGGCTGATTAAATGCAATCTTTAAGACTGTCATCACTTCATCATCTGTCAAAAGCTCCGGGTTTGGCAGGAAGCTCTCCAGCATACCGGCTCTTGTGCAAAGGCGGTGTGTTCTTGCGTTGCGGGTCAGCTTGGAAATCTGATGTTCCAGAATCTTTTCCTTTTGCTTGGCTTTCCTCAATTCCTCCTCGGCTTCTTCCTTGGCGGCATATAACTCCGGCAAGGTCTGCGGTTTCTTTTTTCTGCTCATGGGCTGAACCTCCTTTCCGAAAATGAGCAAAACAAAAGGCACGAACTTTTTCACAGTTCGTGCCTTTTGGCCTGGTCATTTATTTGATTTCTGATGCTATGGTTGAGTCCTTGATTTTGTTTCCGTCTCCGATAGATACCCTATTATCGTTATAAACCAAAACAAGGATTTTGTTATTGATTGCCTCGATTTCTTCTTCGGATTTTGCCGTGGTATCAATATCCAGTTCATCCAAACAGCCAAATTCCTTTTCTAAAATCATTAGCATATCAAGAAGCTTGTTTTCGATAACTGAGAAAATATTGCTAAGGATATGTTCTCCGACAATTACCCTGGCTGATATAATCATCATGCACGGGTCATTATTGAAGCCTGCAATAGTAGAAAAGAAGTCGGCAGGAATTGTCTTGGCGATTTCAGAACCAACGGCTTTGCTTTTTTCTGTTAACATCCTCAATGCTTCAACACTCTCATGGAACTCAACACTCAAAAGAGGTTCCTTAATGTCATCTGGCATTTTCCCTAAAGGGATTGATACATTTTTCCAAGTCATGTGATTTGCCATTGAGCCTTTAAAGTAAGACCCCATCAAACTTCCGTGGACTTTTCTGTAAGAAGGTAAGGTCGCATCCGTTGGGTATCCAGAAATTTCATTGTCAAGCCATTCCAGAATTTCAGAGTTCTCCAAATCGGATACAAGTACCTTGGCTCTCTTTAGGGCAGTGATTGTATCAACCGTGCCATTAGCAAGGTCTTTTATGATTTTGCTTTTAGCCATCAGAACACCCCCTCAATAAACTTCACAATGTCAGCCCAGAATGAAAAGAGAAGGATGACACCCGCAATAACAGAGACAATGATACCGCTGATTATCGGATGCTTCTCGCACCAATTTTTCTTTTTGGATTCCGTGACACCGTTCACAGTATTAGCAATGGTGCTGTTTTTGATTTTGTTGTTATCTCCAATCTCAATGTTCATTATTTTGTGTCACCTTCTTTCAGCCTGTCGCAGAATGGAAGTGCTTCTTCAATCTTGGCAACGATGCGCTTTTGTTCGGCAAGAGGTGGAAGAGGAATAAGCGAATTCACTATTTTTTCTTTCGAAATATTAGGCTGCGCCCCACCTTCTGCCATTCCAATATAAGACTGACGCATAGACATCAAGAAATAAAACAAATACTTGTTATGTATTCCTTCGTATGGAATGCAAGCGCAGCATGCTTGGTTGGTTGTAGCCGAAATATCCAATATGCCAAGCTTGCCTATCGTTGCACCATACATTGCCATAAGTACAGAACCCACTGGATTTAACCGTACAGAAGTTTTTTCTAAAGCTAAATCTGTTATAAATTCCGGAATTTCTTTTATAAAGCCATCATTTAAGTCGCCGGTTTTCAACCATGGGATAGTGCCGCCATAATATGCCGGGTTTGTCCTCGAAGGTGTAGCTCCTGAACTCCACGAACCAATATTTCCAACCTTAACCCACTTCCAACTTTCTGGAATATCAAAAGGAATCTCGTCCTCGGAAATCTCCGCCAGTGGCTTTTCCTTTTTGATTTTCTTTTCCGCAATGAGCCGTTGCTTCTCCACCTGAATCTGCTGGTACAGCTCCTCGCCGGTGCCTTCCTCGGCTCTTTGCTCCACCAGCTTGCCCTGAATGGCATACTGGAGAATGGACTTCTTCATATCCTCCGGGAACTTGGCATTAAACTGCTCCAGCTTCTCATAGGAAACAGCATAGCGATCAACCAGAGGGAGGAGTTCCTCAATCTTGGCAACGATGTGCTTTTGCTCAGCAAGGGGCGGGAGCGGAATTTCGAATTTTGCTAAATCTCTTGCTCCAAGATTTGGTTGAGCTGTTCCGTTGTTATAATTGTTTATCTCTTGTTTGAATAGTGGCGTGTCAAAGTAAAGCGAAATATATTGGTAAAGTATTTCTACGTCCACATAGCTCCTAACTATCACAAGAGAGGAGGCGATTGCTCCTGTTTCAAAAGGATATACTCCATTTTTGCCCAAAGAGCCTCTTATGCATAAAACCAAGTCTCCTTTAAGAAGCTTTCCACTTCCTAACAAGTCATATTGTTCCTGGGAAAGATAAAGGAGATTATCTTTTGAAATAGTATTATTCTCAATATTGATAGCGCTAATAAATGGTATATTACCCTCTTTTAGCAACTTATCTTTCGATGGATAATTTTTTCCCCTGTCTCCATTGATTATTTGGATAAGGTCGCCGAACCTGCACCACATCCATGTTTCTGGAATATCAAAAGGAATTTCATTCTCGGCAATCTCTGGCAACTGCTTTTCCTTCTTGATTTTCCCTCCCTGTATCAGCCGTTGTTTCTCTGCCTGAATCTGCTGATACAGCTCCTCGGCTGTGCCTTCCTCGGCTCTCTGCTCCACCAGTTTGCCCTGTATGGCGTACTGTAAAATACTCGCTTTTAACTGCTCCGGTGTCATTCGCTCACACCTCCCGGCAGTAGAGATTCCAGCTCTGCCAGCACCTTGTCGATTTCCGCATTGAGGGGGGTTCGTCTCTCCTGATATTCCCGGATAGTGTCCATCGGGTCAAGGATTTCTTCTTCCTCATGGGGATAGCCGCACAGATCGATGTTGCAACCCTGTTCGTTCAGCAGATAGTCTGTCGTAAATTTCTTAGCCTTGAAGAAATCACCGTCCGGGATTTCCTTTCGGTCATTCCACCAGGCAATGCAATCGTCAAAATGTTTCAGTTCCATGGGCTTCGTCTTGGAGAAGTGCTTTCTGTCAGACGGAATATCCACCCGGTAAAACCATGTTTCTGTGGTCGGCTTTCTGTTGTCAAAAAACAACAGATTGGTGGTAATCGAAGTATAAGGGCTGAACACAGACCCCGGCAACCGGATAACGGTGTGCAGGTTAAACTGGGAAATCAGCTTCTTCTTGATGTTCACCTTGGCGTTATCCAGCCCGAACAGGAAGCCATCCGGCACCACAACAGCAGCCCTGCCGTTCTTCTTCAAGCGGTACATGATGACCGACATGAAAAGGTCTGCGGTCTCAGAGCTTGCTAGGTCATCAGGGAAGAAGCCCTGAATGGACTTGTCCTCATGCCCGCCGTAGGGCGGATTCATCAGAATTACATCAAACTTGTCCTCGTCCGTGTAGTCCAGCAGATTGTGTTTCAGCGAGTTCATGTGGTAAATGTTCGGAACCTCAATGTCATGCAGCAGCATATTGGTCACGCACAGCAGATAAGGAAAGGGCTTTTTCTCAATTCCGTAAATGCTGTCATCCAGCTGCTTCTGGGCGGTGGTGTCCGTTACCTGCTTGGAAAGCTGCCCCAGCCAGGAAGTAATGAAGCCGCCGGTGCCGCAGGCAAAGTCCGCCATCTTTTCGCCCAGCTGCGGCTTTATCATCAGTGCCATAAACTCGGTGACGGCTCTCGGCGTATAAAACTCACCGGAAGAACCGGCGGATTGCAGCTCCCGCAGAATTTCTTCATAGACAAAGCCAAAGGCATGGCTTTCCTTCACATCGTCAAACTCGATCTCGTCAATGACATCAATGACCTGACGAAGATAAACGCCATCTTTCATATAGTTGTTGGCGTCCTCGAAGGTGGACTTGACAATAGCTTTCTTGATTGGCGTGTCAGGCGTTACCTTGATTCCCTCATAGAGAACCACATCGCCCTCTTTCACATCGTTGCCTTTCAGAACCGTGAACAGACTGTTGTTGACGAAGTTCAGCAGCTTGTCCCCGGTCATGGCATGACCGTTCTCATCAGCCTTCGCCCAATTTCTCCATCTGAGATCTTCGGGAATGATGGATTCGTAATCGTCCTCGTTCAGTTCCCAATCGTCTTCCTTTGCGTCATAGACTTTCAGAAAGAGCATCCATACCATCTGCTCAATTCTCTGAGCATCACCGTTGATACCTGCATCCATGCGCATAATATCTCTAATTCGTTTTATAAATCCTGACTGCATCGCCATAATTATCCTACCTCTACTTCGTTATAAATACTTTCTTCAAGCTCTCTAATGGCTGCTTCATACTGTGCCTTCCCACCGAACAGCTTGACAATTTTTGCGGGCTTACCATAATTGGCAAAATCCGCAAGGGAGAGAACCTTAATATCCTCAACCTCCATGATACCTTGGTTCATGTACTTATCGAGTAGTATGCCGAGAACTGCTTGCGCATCGGCAGAATACTTGCTGAAAAAGTCCTTTTTCTTGACATTGTTGGCTCTCTCTTTCCGGGTTAGCGGCTTTGTGCCGTATGCTACATAGCAGATAAAGTCGAAGTCGTCCACTTCTTCCATGCCCTGGTCTGCTTTTAGTGCTTTTAGGTCGATGCCCATAGCCATAAGTGATTGCTCAATGGTTTTCTTCTTGTCGGATGATTTCCACTTGCGGATAAAGTCGGACGAAGAAGCGTATTCGCCTTTGATATTGGTTCTTGTATAGTCGATAATATCTTCCTGTCTCAGCAGCTTGCCGTTGGCATCATGAACCGAAACAGTTTTATTGATAATCTTTACTCGGCAGCCATCCTTATCGACAATCGGGGTTTCTACGGGGTCAACAGGAGGTTCTTTTCCTCCGCCACCTTGTCCACCACCGCCACCTTTCGGCTTGTTGCCACCATGCTGGAAGCCCTCGTCCTGTTCAACGGGACCGTCCCAATCGGGGTCGGTAAATAGGCGTGTCACATTTCTAAAGTCCATCACGATGAAGTGTGTCTTGCCGTCCTTTTCTCTGATACGGGTTCCACGCCCGATAATCTGCTTAAAGGTGGTCATGCTCTCGACTGTCTTATCCAGAACAATCAGCTTGGTCATCTTGCAGTCTGCTCCGGTGGAGAGAAGCTCCGAAGTTGTTGCGATAACAGGATACGGGCTGGACACAGAGATGAAATAATCAAGTTTAGATTTTCCATACACATCCGAACCAGTGATTCTTACGCAGTAATCGGGGTTCTCCTTAACCATATCAGAGTTATAGTTGATTAGGGCAATCCTCATGCGTTCTGCATGGTCTTCGGAAGCACAGAACACAATGGTCTTTTGCATTCGGTCGGTGCTTTTCAGATACTCCGTAATCTCCCTTGCAACCTCGTCAATGCGGTCTTGGAGAATAATGGTGTAATCATAGTCCCGATTATTGTAAATCCGGTCTTCAATGATATTGCCGAAAATATCGGTCTGCCCTTGATAGGGTCTCCATCCGTCCCCGATGTTGGTGGTGATATTGATGACCTTGAACGGAGCAAGAAAACCGTCCTCAATGCCCTGTTTCAAGCTGTAAATATAAACCGGCTCTCCGAAGTAGTCGATATTGGATACCTTTTCGCTCTCCTTCGGGGTGGCAGTCATTCCAATCTGGGTTGCGGAAGAAAAATACTCCAAAACCTTGCGCCAGTTGCTGTCCTCCTTGGCGCTGCCACGGTGACACTCGTCCACAATAATGAGGTCGAAATATTCCGCCGGTATCTGCCGGAAATGTTCTTCGTCATTCTGACCTACCATCTGATGGTAGAGGGCAAAGTTCACCTCATGGGACGCAATATTGCTCAGGCACTCCTTGTCGGAAAAGTCCACCTTGTAGATGGTCTTTTCAAGGGGAGCAAAGTCCTGCAAAATACTTTGGTCAACCAAAATATTGCGGTCTGCCAGATATAAGATCCTCTTTTTCAGGTCAGAACGAAGCAGACGATAGACAATCTGAAAAGCTGTATAGGTTTTGCCGGTTCCAGTAGCCATAACAAGCAGTAATCTCTGTTGTCCTCTTGCGATTGCTTCCACCGTTCTGTTCACAGCGTTTCGCTGATAGTATCTTGGCGGATAGGTACTTTGAGAGGAATAGTAGGGCTGGGCTACAATTTTCTTTTCCTGCTCGGAAATGCCCTTGCCGCCATTCAGCTCCGCATAATAGCGTGCAATCAGCTCATCCTGTGTCGGGAATTTTTCCAGCTCAATCTGTCGCTCCTGCCCGGTCAAAAAGTCATGCTCATAGAAAGCATCTCCATTTGACGAATATGCAAACGGCAAGTCCATCATCTGAGCATATGTCATCGCTTGCTGTAATCCATGAGATACAGAATGGTTGTTATCCTTTGCTTCCACAACGGCAATTGGCTTGCCATCGTTTAAATACAGCAAATAATCGGCAAACTTGGGTTTGCTACGAGCCACGAGATTGCCTCTGATGTTGATGCGACCATCTGTGATTCTGGTCTCCATCGTGATATGACCTTTCCAACCTCTCTGAATGACCGGAGTTATGAAGTTTAATTTGATGTCTTCTTCGGACATCTGTTTTTTGCCCAATATCGTCATAGCAAAACCTCCTAATCATTTCTTAGTGTTGGCTATTCTCTGATGGTTTCAAGAATATCTTCTATACGGCAATCCATTACCTCGCAGATACGTAGCAAAACATCTGTGGTAATGTTGTCTCCTTTGCCAAGCTTTGCAAGGGAAGCAGAACTAATGCCAGCTTTTTCCTTCAAGTCGCTTTTTTTCATCTCTTTATCTATAAGCATCTTCCACAGCTTATTGTAACTGATACGCACCATCGGAAGCCCTCCCAGTTAATTTTGTGAAAGTTTTTTGTATCATAACACAAGTCCGCAAACCTCTCCACTTATTCAGAGAATTTTTTATTCATAAATGCAAATTTAATTTCGCGTTAGCAAATCTCATATCTGTTCTTTTGCTATTGGTTAGGCGGTGATAAACTTAATCAAATAGAGACAATCGAAATTGTGTTCTGTTTTCCTGATAGCAAAAGAAGCGGCCATCGACTATTGAACAATCGGTGGCCGCTTCTACAGATTCTGTTAATCGTTTAGCTAATACTCCAGAATTCCTTAGATCATACCCAAATACTTCAGCGCATCTGTAATCGCCGCTTCCTTTTCCGGCGGGCATTTCGGCTGTCTGGTATTCTCAGACTCCGGTTTATTATAGTTTTCCCGCTCGATAATGCCATACTTCTGTTTGACCTGGGCGATATAAAGGCGGCTGACCTTCAAACCGGTATATTCCAGCACATACGCCTTAATCTCCTCGTAGGTCGCTTTGCTCTCCGCAGCAGTCAAATCCAGCTCGTCCATATTTAGCCAACTTCAATATGCTGAGTCGATTTTAATTTGGACAAAAGGCATACGGTCTCCAAGTGCTCCGTCAACGGAAAATTGTCAATCGGTACAATGCGCTCGCAGTGGTAGTTCCAGCGCTTTAAAAGCTGCAGGTCCCGCGCGAGGGTCTCCGGATTGCAGGAGACATAGACAATGCGCTTCGGCTTCACCTTGCAGGCGCTCTGCAAAAAGCGCTCGGTGCTGCCGCTCCGCGGCGGGTCCATAATCACGACATCGAGCTTCTCGCCGCTCTCCGCAACGCGCAACAGGAAATCGCTCGCATCGTCCGCGAAGAAGCGTATGTTCTCGATGCCGTTCCGCTTCGCATTCGCGATTGCATCCCGCACCGCTGCCTTGTTGAGTTCCACACCGATCACCTGTCCCGCGCTGCGGGAGGCCGCCATGCCTATGGTGCCCACACCGCAGTAGGCATCAAGCACCGTGTCGTTTGCAGTCAGATTCGCAAACGAGAGTGCGGTCTCGTAGAGTTTCTCCGTCATCTTCGCATTCACCTGGTAGAAGGAGGCCGGCGAGAGGCGGAAGGTAAGCCCCAAGAGTTCATCCTCGATGTAGCCTTTACCGTAGAGCACTTTGTCGCGCTCTCCGAGTATCATGCTGGTCTTCTGCGGGTTGATGTTCTGGATGACGGTCGTAATCTCGGGGCACTGCTTTCTGAGCGCGGTGACAAAGTTCTTGCTGCCCGGGAAGATGGGCGTGCCGGTCACGATCACCACCATGATTTGACCGGTCGCCTCGGAGGTACGAACCAGAACATGGCGGAGCGTACCGATTCTAAGATCCTCGTCATAGGCCTTCAGGCGGAAGGAAACCGCCAAATCGCGGATGATGTGGATGATGCGGTCCGCCGTTCGGTTCTGGATGCGGCAGTGGTCAATCGGAACAACCCTGTGGCTGTCCCGCTCGTACACGCCGACCACGAGCTTCTTATTCTGAAACCCGAAGCTTGCTGTCACCTTGTTTCGGTAATGCAGCGGCTCGGGCGCCGCCACAATGGGCTCGACCTTACAGAACTTGCCGAGCAGTTTCTCTGCTTCTCTCTGCTTTTTTCGAAGCTGCTCCTCATAGGGCAGGGCGCTGTACGTACAGCCGCCGCAGCGCTTCTCATGGGGACAGCGCGCTGTCTCGGAGACAGCGCGAAGCGGCGCAGCGGATTTCGCTGCGCCGCTTTTTTTCAAAAGCGCCTTTGTTTCGGGATTACTGTGCCGCTCAGTGCTTTTTCTCGCGGCGGATTTTTCTTGTCTCATGAATGAGCCATTCTCTCTCTTCTTCCGGAAGCAGCGGCGCAATGGTCTTGCGGACGCGCTTCTGATACTTGTTAAAGCGGCGGATATCGTCCTTCGACATGACACTGAGATCCAGAGCGTCCGGATCGAGCGGTGCCCAGGTCAGGTTCTCGAAGCGGTTAAAGCCCTCATGCTCCGTATCCTTCACGCAAATCAGCATGTTCTCGATGCGGATGCCGTAACCGCCGTCAACATAGACGCCCGGCTCGTCACTCGTCACCATACCCGGCTCAAAAGCGACCTCTCTTCTGTAGTCCGGATGTACCCACGGGCGCACCGAGACCGGAAGCTCATGGACATTGTTCACGAAGCCGACGCCGTGACCGGTGCCGTGGCCAAAGTCTCTGCCGTATCTCCACATGGTCTGACGCGCATAGGTGTCGAGATTCGGTGCGGTCGCGTAGTACGGGAATACCGCAAACATCAGATTCAGCATGCCGACCACCGCGAGCGTATAGTCGCGGCTCTGCTCCGGCGTGATATCGCCGAGCGCAATGGTTCTCGTGACGTCCGTCGTGCCGTCCAGATAGTGTGCGCCGGAGTCCACGAGGAACAGTCCCTCGGGCTTCACAATCGAACTCTGCTCCTTGGAAGGCATATAGTGTGCCATTGCCGCATTGGCCTGATAAGCCGGAATGGTCGGGAAGCTGAGCTCGATGTACTTCGGGTCCGCTGCGCGGAACGAATCCAGCTTCTCGCCGAGATCGTACTCCGTATAGTTGTCCGCCTTGCCCTCTTTGACGGTCTTCTTCAGCCAATAGAGGAACTTGGTGAGGTGCACACCGTCGCGGACGTGGCAGTCGCGGAAGCCCTGCAGCTCGGTCTCGTTCTTGACAATCTTCATCAAAGAAATCGGGCTCAGCGCATCGACAATCGTATTCTTGTCAGCGACCGCATTGTAGACCGCATAGTTCAGGTCGCGAAGATCCGTCAGGACGCGCTCGTCCTTCAGCTTGCCGACCTCAGCGAGGAAATCGTCATAGGTGCCGGTCTTGATACCCTGGTCCGCGAGATACTTCTTTGCCTCCTCCGTGAGTGCGTTCTCCTGGCAGAAGAGCTTTGCGGAGCGCGGCTTCACCATCAGATAGGACAGGAAGACCGGATTGCAGGCAATGTCAGAGCCGTGCAGGTTTGTGACCCAGGAAATCTCATCCAGTCTGCCGGTCAGGAAGACTGTGCTGTCGAGCTTCTTCATAGCCTCCTGCACGCGGTCGATCTTGCTCTTCGCCTCTTCGCCGGTGTACTTCAGCTCATGCACCCAGATCGGCTCATGGCTTCTCTCTGGGCGATCCTTCCAGATATCGTCGACGAGGTCAAGATCGGTGATCAGCGTGCCTTTCTTCTTCTCAACAAGTTCCTTCAACTCCTTGCCGGTCTTGGTGCCGAGCAGCGGCGCATAAAAAGCGAGGGTACCGCCCTCCGGGAACTTCTCCTCGAGATAAGCGGTAATCGACGGGGTGCCCGGAACGCCCGCTTTCATGAGACCGACGCCGCTGTCTTTTAATTCTATTTCCGCCTGCACAAAGAATCTGCTGTCGGTCCAGATGTATGCTTCCTTCTCCAGAACAACCAAGGTGCAGGAATCTCCGGTAAAACCGCTAATTTCGCGCACGCTCTGATCGCGGGCACTGATGTCCTCACTGCCGTGTGCATCGGAATACGGCTGATAATAGACCGTGACTCCACGCTTCTTCATCGCCTCGCGAAACTGTTTCAGTTCTTCTCTCATATCGGCCTCCTTGTTTTTTTCCCGGGCACTCACACCAGCTGAAAGTGCTTACAGGCATTCCAAATACCATCTTCGTCAATCGGGCTTGTGACATAGTCCGCAATGGCCTTCAGCTCCTCCTTCGCATTGCCCATCGCAATGCCGACACCGGCCTCTTCGAGCATCTCGCTGTCGTTAAAAGAATCGCCGAACGCATAGACATCGCGCATTTCCAAGCCGTAATACGCGCAGAGTTTCTTTAATCCCTCTGCCTTGCTGATGCCTTTTTCAATGATGTCCGCGCCGTAGTTCACGGAGAACATGCGAAGCTGTAAAGTCGGGAATGCCCGCTCCATGGCTCTCGCCTCTTCTTCCGTGCCGATAAAGTTGACCGTGCGTATCTTTTTGTCAAGGAGCGCCCACGCGTCCTTGAACTGTCGACCGCACTGCCCCCAGCGCTTCATCTCCGCTTCGCGGATGCGCTCGGGGTTTATGTAGTAGTCCTCATCTTCTATGGTGACACCGAAACCGATGCCGGTCTCCTCTGCGTAGTCCAGCATGCGCCGAAGAAGCGCGCGGTCAATGAAGTGCTCAAAGAGCACTTTGCCGTCGGCAACCACCTTGGCGCCGTTCTGCTCCACGCGGGCGTCCGCATTGACCAGATCCAGAAACGGGCGGGAGTAATGCGTTGACATGTCTCTTCCTGTCGCAAGCACTACGAGCTGTCCCCGCTCCCGCAGTTCCCGCAGCGCTCTCCTTGCACTGGCGGGAATCTCAAGCGCCTTGTGGTCATAGAGTGTCTTGTCAAAATCAAAGGCTACCATCTTTTTCATAGAAAAAAATCCTTTATCACGCTGACACATGTGCAATTATACCATGTGTTCCCGCAAAAATACAGAGATGCGCCCGCGAACTTAGCTATCGCAAATAAAAATAACCGCACGGACATTGCGACTTGTAACAAAAAAACAGGAGATTCGGGAATCTCCTGTTTGATCCAACTCGGGGCGACAGGATTTGAACCTGCGACCTCACGGCCCCCAGCCGTGCGCTCTAGCCAAACTGAGCCACGCCCCGCAACACGCATTTTATTATAGCAGAGCGGGCTCAGAAAGCAAGTTGTTTTTGTTACGGGCGAAGCACCTGGTAATCCGGAACATCGTAGTACCCAGCCGGATCCGCGTCTTTGCCAAACCACACAAAGGCATAGTTGCCGTCGATGCCGACACCCATGGTCTTTAAGTCGGACCACGCGCCCTGGGTTGTCATGACGGCATTGTGCCCCTCCGAGTGCTGCCAGAGATCCAAAGCCTCCTCGGGGGTAAGAAGTCCGCCGGACCACGCTGAATTCTCATAGCCGTTGCCCTGATAAGAAGTCAGTTCTCTCGGCTTACTCCACATGGCGGACGCATACAGGTGGTCGCCGGTATAAACCACCGGTGTCCAGTTGCCGTGCGAAGACCAGCTGTGCAGATTGCCCTGCACGCCTCTCGCATCGACCTGATCTTTCGGGTTGTAAGCATTGGCATCCACCACATGCGTTCTCGCAACCGTGGTCAGCGATTTCGAGAACGATAATTTCTGCAGGCCGAGACTCTCGCGGTAGGCATTGATATCATAATAGAGCTTCGCTTCTTTCTCGGTAAGTCCCTGCGCCTGGAGAGCTGCAATGACTCTCGTCTCTTCGCTTTCGGTCTGTGCCGCCGCCGTAGCTGTATTTGCGGCATTCTGAGCGCCTGTGTTTGCATTCACCATCGTATTCGAAGAATTGCCGCTTTCCTGTCCCTGCGTCGATGCCGTCACAGTCGTGCCCGCCGTACTTCCGCCGCCGGAACCGCCGCGTCTTCTGCCGCCGCGTCTGCTTCCGCCGCCACCGCCGCTTCTGCCGGTGCTTCGGTTACCCCCGCTACTCGCCCGCCGGACAGGCTCTGCCTCTACAACCGGGTGGCGAAGACCCTCGACCCATTTGCCGCTCGCATCCACATAGTAGCCGTCCGGCGTCCAGGTTCCTGCAAGCATTGCGCCGTCGGCGCCGACATAGTAGTTGCCGATCCAGCGGCTTTCCGCCATATAGCCGATGGCATCAAAATAGTACCACTTGCCGTTGATGAGACGCCACGCATCGGTCGGATAGGCACCATTTGCCTCCTCATACCACCAGCCGCGGTCGTTTCGCTTCCACTGCGCGCCGTCGGCGAGCGCCGGGACAGCCAGCGCCACGGAAACTGCGGCCACGGACAGCGCACACACAAATCTCCTCCACACTTTCATAAGCACCTCCCAAGAAACCCTGATACGGTTTGTAATAACTACAGTTTAGCATATATCTTCTGATAAGTCTAAGAACTTACGGCTGTTTTCACATTTTCTCAACATACTGTTATCGTTTGAAAAAGCGGCTAAGCGGACAAAGGAATTGGTACCGCAATCATCGTGCAGGTATTGCAGAGTCACCGGAAGATGTAAACAGAGCAAAGAAAAGAGCCTCTCTCCAGGCAAAGGGAGAACAGCTCTTTTCTGTTTATTATCTTATGTTCAAAGATGCATAAACTCCAGCAGGAGGAGCCACGCAAGACCGTAGTAGGTCACGACACCGACCAAGTCGGTGATGGTCGTAATCAACGGACCGGAAGCCGCTGCCGGGTCTACATGAATGTGCTTGAAGAAAATCGGGACGGCAGTGCCGACCAGACTCGAGATCAGCATTGCGACGACGAGGGAGATGCCGATACAGCCGGAAATCGCAAAGCCGTAGTGAATCGGCATGCCTTTGAAGAACGCGATGTAGACACCGACACCGACAAAGGCGAGCACGCCGAGGACCGCACCGTTCAGTGTTCCGACATTGACCTCTTTGAGAATCAGCTTCAGCTTTTGTTTCGGCGTGAGCTGATCGTCCATCAGGGCGCGAATCGTGACAGCGAGCGACTGGGTACCGACATTTCCGGCCATGTCCAGAATCAGGGACTGGAAGGCCATGACAATCGTGAGGCGCGCCACCACGCCTTCGAAGAGTCCCACTACGGTCGAGACGACCATACCGAGGCCAAGGAGCAGGATAAGCCAGGGCAGACGCTTCTTGACGCTCTGCTGCAGCGGCTCGTTCAGATCTTCCTCCGCGGAGAGACCTGCCAACTTTGCGTAGTCCTCTCCCATCTCATCGCCGACCACCTCTGCGATTTCCTGCGAGGTGATTGCGCCGAGGATGTGGTTGTCGGAAGAAAGGACCGGAATACTCTCCTCGGAATAATCCCGGATAATCCAGATGCAGTCCTCGATGCGCTCATCGGCGTAGACATACGGGAACTGTGTCATGATGATGTCCGAGAGTTCGGTGTCCCTGCGGGCAATGATTAAATCCTTTAAGTTGATTGCACCGTAAAAGACACCCTGCGGATCCAGCACATAGAGCACCGAAATGTTGTCGTGCTCCTCCGCCTGCTCGACAAGAGACTTCATGCCCTCCCGCACGGTCATATTGCTGTACAGCCAGACGAAGTTCGTCGTCATGCGGCTCGCGATTAAATCCTCATCGAAGGATGCGAGACTCTGCAGTCTGCTTCTCGACTCGGCATCCATGAGCTCGAGCCATTCTTTTTTCTTGACGGAGTCGGTCTCTTTCATGAGGTCAACCGCGACGTCCGGCTCCATCTTTGCGAGCACGCTGGCCGCGCGGTGCAGACTCATCTCTTCCAGGTACTTATCCGCCTCGTCGCAGTGCTCCAGCACTTCCGCGAGATCTTCATCGCTCTCCAGGCGATAAAAGCGCTCTCTCTCTTCAATCGTAATCTGATCCAGCGCTGCCGCGAGATCGCCCGCATGATATTCGTCGAGCTCATCGCGCATAATCTTCGGTGATTTGCGCCCGCGGAGAATTTCCAGAATTTCCTGCTGGATTTCTTCACGGGTCTTCATGCCCTTATCTCCCATACTCTCTCCTCTCTGTTCTTCTAAGCTGCTCAGGCAGCTCGTTGACTGGTTGCGCACTGACAGTCAAACCGGAGGCGCGGCGAACAGGAGAGAGCGGCAAAAGCCTTCCTCTACTTCTGAAAATGCAAAAGGTTCCCGGAATATCGCGCGAGGCACATTCCGGCGAACATCCTGTCCGCTGCGATCTTACTTCGACCTCCACCATCACTGTCACTCATCCCGGTCACCTCCTTCTCTTCTATAGTTCGTTATAACTGTTACTCTTATTAAGACATACACTGAAACTATAACATTCTGTCTTTTTCATTTCAAGAAAAAAGCTGCTTTGCCCTTTGGAAAAAACAATCTTCGAACCACCGCTTTTGCAAGAGAAAAAGCCGCTTCCGCTGTATCTTTACAAGAACTCTTATGATATGATACTTCCACGAACAAAAAGGGGGAAGCAACTCATGGAACTCGATAAAAAACGCGCGGAACAAAAGGCGTTGCTCTCGCAGCTGCTCGGCGCAACCGTAGGCGCTCTGATTTATGCCGCAGCGACAAACTGGTTTATTGTCCCGGCAAAACTGTACTCCGGCGGCCTCTTCGGTATGTGCCAGTTAATCCGCACCGGTCTGGCTTCTGCACCTGAACACCGGTAACTTTGATATCGCCGGTATCATCTACTACTGCGTCAACTTCCCGGTCATCTTGATTTCAATGCGCGCCATCGGCAAAAAGTTTTTCTGGAAAACCTTATTTACGACCAGCCTGATTTCCTTCTTCCTCTCCGTGATTCCGGTTGTCCATGTCATGGATGACATGCTCTCGACCTGTATTGTGGGCGGTCTGGTCTCCGGTTTCGGCCTCGGTGTTATGCTCCGTAACGGCGCTTCCGCCGGCGGCATGGATGTCATTGCGCTTCTGCTCATCAAGTGGAAAAAGGACTTCAGCGTCGCCAAGGTCGGTATCGGCGTCAATATCGTGCTGTACGGCATCTGCCTCTTCCTCTTCAACGCCCAGATTGTCATCTATTCTCTGATCTGCACGGCAGTCTGCACGGTCGCCGAGGACAGAATGCACACCCAGAACATCAATGTTCTGGTCACGATTATCACGAAGAGCAAGGACGCTTCGCTCGAAGAAGCGATTCTGAAGCAGCTCGGACGCGGTGTCACCACCTGGGGCGCGCACGGCGCTTACACGCATGAAGAGACCCGTGTTCTCTTCTGCGCCGTCTCGAAGTACGAAGTGCGCCAGCTGAAGACTGTGATTTACAACATCGATCCGCAGGCTTTTGTCGTCATCAATGAGAAGGTCAGCATCGAGGGCCACTTTATCAAGCGACTGTAAGAACCAATGTTTCAGGGGTCGTGCGCACGCGCGGCCTCTTTTATTTGTCCTTTCAAGCTCTTCCGGCATCCGCACGAAAAAGGCGCTGTGCTTTCGCACAGCGCCTTTCTTCT
>ERZ773076.632-NODE-632-length-17116-cov-5.157787_pt1 | contig 17116 bp, 21 predicted proteins | sample MGYA00580613_ERZ773076 | MGnify/ENA primary metagenome ERZ773076 (study PRJEB29015, sample SAMEA2738005) | human oral metagenome | biome: human oral; feature: human-associated habitat; material: dental | place: China | collected 2057 ...
TGGGCGCGACGGCCGAGACGGACGGCAAGGGGGAGTACGCGGGGGCCCTGGCCGCGCTCGGGGCCGCGCACGTCACGGTCGACGCCAAGGACCGGACGACGGACAACATCAACGTGGTGAGCCCGATGCACTCGCGGCTCGGGCATTTCATGGACGGCTTCCACGGCGTCTCGACGAGGCATCCCCGGCACTACCTGGACTGGTTCTGCCACGGGGAGCAGTTCCGAGGGTCCGACGGGGACGCCCGCGAGCGGACCTGCAGGCACGAGTGCGACGGGACCTACCAGACGAGCAGAAAGGACTACGTCGGCATGCCGATCCCGTTCCCGCGGTACTGGGAGCTGGCGGCATGATGTCGTATCCACGATGGTCTAACATAGAAAAGCCTGTAGGGTGCGAGGGCGCAGCGTCTTGCCAGCTCAGGGCCATATGCCACGAAGCGTGGCAGTCAATACGCCCCGTGCAAGCCCTTGTTGCTGGCCAATCTCGCCCTCAGCCGATACCTTGTGCTCGTTCGGTCACAGCCAATGAGAGGACAAGGAATAGACGCAGTCGAGTACACGTTTCAGACGGACCCACAGGCGGGCCCAACAACTACCGATGCGGCGAGGAGCGACATGCTTTCCGACAGAATCAGAGAACTTCGTAAGAGGGCTGGGCTTTCCCAGGACGCGCTTGCCGAGAGGATTGGCGTCTCTCGGCAAGCCGTCACAAAGTGGGAGACGAACGCTGGTCTGCCTGATATCAGCAATTTGACGGCGCTTGCGCACCTCTTCGAGGTCTCGGTCGACGAGCTACTCGAAAACACGCCGCTTGCCAGGGCGGGCGAGAAAGGCTACCTTTTCACGAGCCTTACGCAGTGCGATGTGAAGGACGCGAGGAGCTTTGACATCAACGTCTGCGGGTCGCGCCGCATCGTGGCGGAGCCGAGCCCTGACGGTCGCGTCTGCGTGCTTCTGGGCAGTGACAGCATCGGCCTTATTGACAAACTGAGGGTGTATCTGGACCAGGGTCGCAACTTTGATGTGGACGTGACTCGTCTGGAGGGCGTGACGGATGCGGAGTGCCGGGAGGGCCTCGACGTCATCGTGCGCCTGCCACAGACCGATCGCGGCGTTGAGCTTACGGGCAACACGACTGAGCTCGTCCTTCGGGATCTTGACTGCCCACACGTGGAGTTTGGCGGTAGGGTGAGCACCGTTGTCATCGATGGGCTTGTCGGCCACGTGGAGCTGGACGCTAACGGAGACGTGGACGTCAGCTGCGCCTCACTGCCCGACAAACTCGACCTCAACCAGCATGGGGCAGCATCCAGGATCGTAGTCCCAAAGGGAGCCGAGTTTTCCACGCGCACGCGAGGCATCCGCAACAGGATCGTTCTCGAGGGCGTCGAGAAGAGCGAGGACGCATGTCACGTCATCGAGCTCAACGGCTTTGCGAGCGAGCTTACCATTGTCGGTGCCTGAGGGGCGACAGGCAGGCGACAATCGCACGCGACATTGGGAGCCGCAGGGAGGCAGGCGCCGCAGGGAGGCGGTGCAGCGTGCCCCGGAATCTGCCGGGCACTATCCCGTGGGCGTTTGCCCAGTTGGCAGCCAAAACTCGGTACCCCTCAATCTGAGGGGGGGTTCGGATCCTGACAGGGCTGACGGGGTTCGGGGTCTGACAAGACTGGGACTCTCGCCCTCAGACGATGGCGCCGTCTACGAGCGTGAGGCTTCGGTCGCAGCATGACGCCACGCGCTCGTCGTGTGTTGCGATGAGGGCTCCGGCGCCACCTCTGCAGGCGTCCCTCAGCAGGCCCATGATGACAGCTATCAGCTTCCCGTCGAGGGCGGCCGTGGGCTCGTCGGCAAGGATCAGCCTTGGGCCGACGACGAGTGCCCGCGCGATGGCGACGCGCTGCTGCTGGCCTCCGGACATGCTCGAGGCCCTTCTGGAGTAGACGTCCTCACTCAGTCCCACCTTGCCCAGCGCCTCTCGTGCCAGCTCGCGCCTTCGTCCCTTCGGCAGTCGCGGCGAGGCGTACTCCAAGGGGATCTCGACGTTGGCGATGCCGCTGATGTCGCCTATCACAGCGTAGCTCTGGTGGACGGTCCCCACGAAGGAGTTGCGCAGCCTTGCCCGACCCCTCTCGTCATCCGGTGCGGCCTCGCCCGAAAGAAAGACGGTCCCGCCCGTTGGGCGCAGCATGAGTCCCGCAAGGGAGAGGGCCGTGGACTTCCCGGAGCCCGACGGCCCCATGAGCGCCACCATCTCTGCCGCCTTGACCTCAAGCGTGACCCCGCGAAGGGCCTCGACGGGGTCGGGCTTGGCTCGGAAGGACTTCGTGACGCCCTCCAGCCTGAGAAGACAACTCACCTTGATCACTCCCTTCCTGGGAACACCCTGCGCATGAAGGCGCAGAGGAGCGCAACATAGACCAACAGGATGCTGAGGAGCGCCGCGAGCGCCCCGGTGCCCACCGGTGGCCCAAAGAGCGTCAGCGCAAGGCACGAGGGTACGGGAAGCGCCAGCACGCCCACCGCGAGAAACGACGCCAGCCTGACGGCAAGTGCAACTTTTGTGGCCCCACACATGCGCCTGATGGCGAAGGCCCTCCTCTCTTGCCTTAGGATCTCGTTCGTGGAGGCGCAGAACGAGAAGAGTGCAAGGGCGAAGAAGGCAACCGTCGAGATGAGGTAGAGGCTCGCCCGTACCATCAGTGCCGCGAACCCCCGGGGCTGCACGACGGCTATGTGTTGTGGCACAAGGTAGAGCTCGCCCTTTGCCGCCTCGGCGATGTACTCCTCGATGAAGTCGTCCGACACGTCAAAGAACACTGCACGCAGCACGAGCTCCTCCTGGGCGATCGTGCCAAGCCCAGAGAACTCTGCCGGTGTCACCTGCAGTACCTGGCAGCTGTCGAGGTCCATGCCGGCGGAAGAGGGGTCAAACCACACGGCACCACCCCTGAGCCTGCCTGCGACGGGGATCTCCTTGCCCCTTAGTCTCACGAATAGGGAGGTTTGCTCGACCTTGGTTCCAAGGAAGGCTCCGGGGGCGGTAGGCGTGAGGCCCAGGTCGGAAAACAGGCTCCGAGCCCTTCCGCCAACCATCAGGATAGTTTTTGCGCCGAAGTCCTCCGGGCTGTCCGCCTCGAGGTTTCCGATCACCGATGAGTAGGCCCTACCCTCCTCGATCTTCTCTGACAGCATATCGAGCAGGCGGGGGTTCGTGTCGCTTACTGGCCTGAGGGGAGGATAGAAGCAGGCGAAGGTGGTCGCCCCCTCTTTCCTCACGGTGGCCCCACCCCTCAACACTCCCACTTCCACGATGACATCCCCCAAGATGAAGGACAACGCAAAACAGACGAGCGCAAAGATGAGGGTCGTTCCCGCAAGCTCGCGCCAATGGCGCAGCGCCAGCCGCATCCCGCCCGTGACCTCCTCCATCAGTCGCACCCCCTTAGCGCGCTTACTATTGCCCAGCGAAGCACCAGGTACATGAGGACAAGAAGAACCAAAGTCGAGAAGCCCGTCGTGAGGCAGAGGCATTCGAGGAGCCCCTCGGGAGGCGGGGCCTGGCTCACTGCCCCCGTGAGGACGGCCGATGCTGCTGCGCCTCCAAGCACGCCGACCAGGATGGGAGCCACGCAACCGACAAAGTTCCTCCTGACCATCGTGCGGGCGGTCCCGCCTGCCAGGTAGACGAGCCTGATGTCGTCGTGCCTGCCTGTCGCAGAGACCCTCCAAAAGACGCCAGTGGACATGAGCCCAAAGACGAGCAGAAAGGAGGCTATCACGAACATCGGGCTACTCACCAGGTTAAGCCACAGCGGGCTCTCATCCAAGCCTCCCAGCTCAAGGTCCGTTGAGAGCAGCAGGGGTCGCAGCTCGTCGAGCAGCCCCTTTGGCATGGAGGAAAGCACGTAGGTCCCGGGGATGAGCCGACTTTGCCTTGACGGCACGCAGACGCCCTGCAGGGTCCCGTTGTTGTCGTGCGTCGGGTTGATGGTGTCGATAACGTCGGATCCCTCCGGAAGGAGCGTGAGCGGCAGGCCGGCCTCCCACCTGCCCTCCGAGTAGCTGCCCTTGAACAGGATGACCTGTGGCCTATCGCTTGGCACCAGCCTTCCTGCGTACTGTGAGAGCCAAGGGACGATGCCCTCTGAGTCCAGCGCCCACAGGACGGGGTGACCGTCTCCGCGACCGTTTATGATGGCGGCTACCCCGTATCTTGAGAGCAGGTCCGCGAGGCGCCCCACGCTACCGTTGGAAGTGGCATCTGCCCTCTCGCCTGTGCCCACGTTGAGGATGCTGAGCGCGACGGCATCATCGCCGACCCCACGGACCGTCTCCGCGCTATCTTGAAGCGTCCAGATGACGGCCCACGCCATGAACGAGGCGAGGATGCTCACGAGAAGGCTGGAAACCAACGCTTTGCGGCCCATGAGAGCTTACCCTCTAATAGTAGTAGAAACCGTAATAGTACTTTGTGGTAAAGCTATCTCCCCAGAGAGGAGAGTCCCAGACCCAGTCGTAACGACTATGGATTCTCCGGTCACGACGCGAAGATGCGTGAGCCGTGTGCATCCTACCCGTGTCGAGAGGAGGTCCAGCTTTTCTTCTAAAACGATGATAGCCTTGTCTCGCGTGCCTACCTCCGTCGTTATATGAAGCTCTGATTTGAACGTATCCGTTCCATCGGGCCCCTCCGAGGTCCTCCCAGCACTTTGCATAGTTTTGACCCCCTGCCAAAGCGGGTGTCGTCAGCATGGTGACGGAAAAAACTACTCCCATGAGAACAGCGATGATTTTCTTCATCTCTCCTCCTCACAATATAAGATGTATTTACTAGCTATACTCTATGTCTAAAATTGCCTTACAAAGACGTTTAATTCTGCCAAACCATAGCCATTTGTGCATAACGCACCTCCTCAATGTCGCTGCCATTGGCTACCAGCTAAATAGAGCAACGTTTGAACAAGAGACCGCAGCACCGTCATATGATTTGATAAAAAGGCATGAGTAGTATCCAGACCCGACATTTGTCCATATAACTCTACTGAAGCCATTTCTGCGAACTAAGGCAGACCCCACAAATGAGCCGTTTCGATAAAGCTTGATAGTAAATAGTTGGCCCTTGCGACAGCTTGCAGCTAACTCAATGCCAACATTCCAACCATTAAAGTATCTTGTCCCGAGCCTATATCTAGTTGAGAAAGAAAAACAATGTCCCATACCAAGACTGGAACTGGGGAAGGGGAACTCATCTGTGGGATCTGAGTAGACGATGACTTGAACCGGATTCTTAGCGTCTCCTCTGGTAGTGGTAGCTGTTGGTTCCAGCGCATGAGCTGTATCTGAAGTGAATACACTCAATATAAGGCCTATGGCCAGTAATAGAACACACGACAATGATGCCACGAGTTTCTGTTTAAAAGAGCCATGGGCCATCTCTCCTCAATGAGCGACCATCTTATTGGCTGTAGTGTCCCAGATGCGGGCGTCGTTGTCTGTCATCTAACGGGATGCAATTTGAATTTAGGTTGTCAAGCCTGTGTCTCGCAGGAGCATCTCTCGCAATTCTCGGGCGCTGTGCACCCCAAGTGTCTGATAGCTGCGCAGTCGGTACGACTTGACCGTTGCCCGCGTCGTCTGGCACGAGGAGCAGATCTCCCTTGTGCTCTGTCCCAGGGCGATGCTTAGCGCCACACGTGCCTGGAGCTCCCCAAGCCCTCGTCCCTCCAGGTACCGCAAGGCTCGGTCGGTCTGTTTGCGAGATAGCTGCCTGGGGGCGTGGGCGGCGCTGACTGCCTCGAAGACGCAGAGCAGGTCAACGGCGATGGAGGACAGGCAAAAGTAGAGGGGAATGTCCGAGAAGGTCATGTCACCCATCTGGACGGAGAAGATGCAGCTCAGTCCCAACAGCAGCACTCCGTCAGTGCCCCTGAAGAGAAACGCGTCAACACCCGCCTCGAAGGTCCGTATCAGCTGCGTGGCGGTACGGGGCAATCCGTCTGATTGCAGCATTGTCTCCATCCCGAGCGCGATCGGGCAGAGCTGGAGGCAGAGCACCGCCCAGGGCAGGTAGTCGGGTGATTGCATCCAAGAGAAGTACATGGTGATGGGAAACGAGAGGGCGCACAGCGGGAGCACCGCAGGGCTAGAGGGGAGGCTGCCGACATGGGACGCCTTTGGGCTGGCAGAGGGCTCGCCGATGAGCTGGTGGCCTGAGGCTAGCCGTGAGGCGGCCACCGCGACCAGGATAAGCCCCAGTATCCATGCGACATGGCGAGACGTGTCGAAAAGCATCATCTCGCCCACCTCAAGCTCAGTCGGGGGCCTCAGGACAAGTGCCGCCACAAAAAGGCAGATCCATATGCTCCAGCAAAGTGCGGAGGAAGGTTTCCTCTCCGCCGTTTTGCTGGATCCGTCGGTTGGATCGGGATCCTTGGCCTTTTGGTCATCTGCAAACTGTAGCAACGCGTCCTTCCCCGATACGTTCAGTTTTTTGTAGCCACGACGGCGGAATGTCGCGACCGTAGACTCGGCTATGCCCAAGTTGCCCGCGATTACCCGTGCGGACTCGCCCGCCAACGTCTGCGCGAGGACCTCAAGCTCCCGATCTGTCAGCGTATGACCGCCATCGGCGCCGCGAAGAAGGGACATGCCCGTGTCGTAGGCGTCCGTAGCGCTTGGTCTCGCATCCGGTTTCCTCTCCCTGTGGATGAGAGACGCGAGGTATGGCAGCGTGACAACAATGGTGAACACAACGAGCAGCAGATCCCAGCCGGCGAGGGGCGCGTTCTCATCAAAGCCATATCGGATGTCACCGAGGACGATCGACCTGAGCGCGATCGCGCTCAGCTGCCCACATAGCAGCAACAGGGCATCGAGTTGGGAGGGGCACCAGCTTGGCACGACCCTTTGCGTGACGAACAGGACCATGAGGGCAAACGCTCCGCAGAGGACGAGCGATTCTGGGGCCGAGTCAATGCCTGTCTGCTCCGAGAGCGCAAAGGCCATCATCGGCAGGATTGCGCCCATGCAGAAGAGTGTTGGCCTGTGCGATCGGGACAGGGGGTCCTCATGATCCGCATCACCGGAGGCAAGCGCCCACCCCAGGGCAGCGAGGACAAAGCATGCGAACTCGACGAGGGAGAGCCATTCGTTGAGCGCGATGACGAGCTCCGACTCCAGGGGGTCCCGTCCTCGAATGACCGAGATCGACTCAATCACCGTAAGGGCGAGCATGGAATATAAGCCTGTGGTGATAAGGGTGCCCCTTATCTTTGCTCGCCGGGTGGTCCCTGTGTCTGCGAAGTTCGCCTCATACCTGTCCCACAGCACGACGAGCGCGATTGCGACGCAGAGCGCGGAGGTGTCGATGAGGCCGGGAATGACCGGGGCCGAGATATTGCCCGTGACATACGGTACGCTTGTTAGGCCGGCAAGCCAGAGACACCACTTCTTGCGCGAAAGTGTGAGCTTGTGTTCCTGCGACATCCTGACCCCCGAATCGTTACCGAGAATGTATGCCTGCACATACAGTATGCCTAACGGCGGCTCAAAATGGAATCGGCATCTGGCCTGAGCGGCACCGATGCGGCGAACTTGGGTGGTCGCGCGGGGCTGGACTCATTCCCGCGAAGGGCCATGCTATTCGGAGGGCGGAATGGGCTGACAACCATATACAAGCCGGGTGAGATGGCGTAGGCGATTCGCGGCCTCGTTTGAGGTGTTGGGCTGAAGTCTCGGGCTCTGCCCCTCTCGGACGGAACCCTGGAGCTCAACCATCTGGACGGGTAGCAGGTGAAGTCGGGTTCGGCCAAGGTTGCGTAGAGCCTCGAGGTCTCGACCGACGGGTGCTCGGCTCAAGCGGACCGTCCGTGGCGCTTGGTGCGCGACGACGTGAAGCGAGCCTGGATCGACGGGAGCTTCGCTACTGTGGTCACGGAGCCGGGCATGGCCAACTTCGACCACTTCCTCCGCAGCATGCAGGAGCTAGACGATATGACCCGAACTGAGGGAGTGGAACTTATCTCTGGGTCGTGCAGAACCGTCAAGGCCCGCTCTGTGTCGGCCACGCCGTCTAGGACCTCGGCCTCCTGGGTGCGCAGCAAGCGCTCGTAGAGGTGTGTATCGATCTGGCGCTTGAGCTCTCGCACTCCCCAATTTGCGGTGGCCGCTTCGCGAACGTAGAACTCGCGCGCTGCGGGAGAGTCAACGCGCATGATGCGCTGATAGTGGGACCAGCTCAATTCGCTAGACAGTGTGTAGCGAATTGGGAAGGCACGGTAGAACTGCCGCATGTTACGCAAGTTAGGTTCGCTGAAGCCTTTGCCGTATTCGGTGATCAGATTGCGTGCGAGGTACGTGATGAGGTGACTCCCATATTCGGCTCTGTCTCCCACCGTCTCGGCGATCTCCCTGCCGATGGTCCAATAAGCCTCGACCATAGCGGAGTTGACCGTGTGCGTCATCTTGCCGCGCGCGGTATCAATCGCCGCGCGCGCGACCGAGAGGGTATGCTCCTCGGCAGCGTCGACCTGCCCGCTAGCTATGAGACCTGCAGCATGATTGTTCGGGCTGCGTGAGATCATTTCCATAGTAATGTCAATCTCCTAAGGAACTGTAAGATAATTTCTAATCCGTATTATGGGGCCTTATGAGGCTCTTCGGGGGTTCGTGTGGGTTGATGCCTCGGCGAAGATGCCAACCTGGCAGCGGCGCCACTCGCGCAGAGCCTGTCTTCCCGACCAAGCGAGAGGGGCCAGCGAGGGGGCGCCGCCGGCACGCCGTGGTGGTTGAGGCGCTCGCGCCACCTGGCGCAGGCAGCTCGCGTCGCGATTCGTATCGCGACTCGCGTCGCAACAGTGTACACAAATGCCCCGAAACGGCGCCGAGAGGCCATTTCCGCCGATCTGTGTACACTCCTGCGTCACCACGGCTGTTCGCACGATCCTCGCGAGTCGCAACAGTGTACACAAACGCCCCGAAACGGCGCCGAGAGGCCATTTCCATCGATTTGTGTACACTCCTGCGTCGTCGCCCCGGCGGTGACGCCCACGCCGCCCTAGCGGTAACGCAACCACCCACTCACACGAACTCACGAAGCCTCCCTTATGACGTAGTTCCACTCGTCGTGGAAGTCCTCCCTGGAGATGTCGAGGGCACCCGTCTCCTCGTCGGTGACCCTGATCCCGGCTTCGTACGAGCGGGGGTCGACCTCGCACATGACCCTGAGGCCCCTCGAGGTCGTCGTCGAGGCGACGGGGCCGGCGATCACCTCAAGCGACCCCGGAGGCCCGCCGCGCCAGTTGCGGGTGATCTGGGTGAAGATGCGATGCTCGACCTTGTTCCACTTTGAGGTGCCGGGAGGCAGGTGGCGGGCCCCGCCTCCATGCGGTTGCGGTCGCAGAAGAGCTGCAGCTCGCGTTCCCGGAGCCTGTCGCGGCTGCCGTTGGACCCGCCGCCGTCGCAGGCCGGGAGGAGTCTGGCCGTCCCGGCGCACCTCTCGCTCCCCATCTGGTCCCACCATGACCGTGAGGAGGCGACGGCGAGGTGCGCCGTGTCGCGGGACATGCCTACGCTCACCCAGCCCTCGTCGGCGCCCACGTCGCGGGCTCCGTAGGGGGACGACCTTCCCGAGTCTCGGCAGGGAGAGGTCGTGACCGAGGACCTCGGTGGGCTCGCCTGCGGGCCGCCACTCGCGACCGCCGTTGGCGAACCTGCCTACGGCCTCCTTCTTCTCGCGGTCGACCGAGACTACCGGAGCGCCCGATGCCAGCCCCGCAGGGTCAAAGAAGCTAATGCGGTCATAGGCACCCTGCTTGCCGCCCTCGGGGTGGGACTCTAGGCCAACGATGGCGATCAACCCCTCGACGGGGCTTGCCCCGCCTCTCGTAGAGCTGGTCCTCCTGCTTGCTGGCCTTGCTCGTGCGGTGCTTGGTTTGCAGATTGTTCCAGAGACGCTCCATCTCCGGAATACCCATGCGGATGTCGAACAGCACGGACCCTCCCTAGAAATCAGAGAGGTCGATGGGGGTAAAGACCACCCCTGTGCGCACGTTGGCAATGGTGGCGTCCATATCGGCGAGGGTCGCGGACGATATGCCCTCCGGGGCAGCGAGCTCACGGGACTCCAAGATGTAGCAGCCTCTGGCGAGCTCCTTCACGTTATAGTAGTCGTAGCGGACTCCAGGTAGCGTGACGCGGTGCTTGCCGTCCACGTGGACGTCGTACTCCCTCACGGTGCCCATGGGCGTCTCCCCCAGGATGTCGGTGTTGCCTGCTTTGTGGTGAGAAATCCTACTGAAGGAATTGTAAGGGCGGTTGTGGTCCGCGTCAAGGTCCGGGCTGTGGGACTGGGGGGCGGTTGTCGATCCCACGTGGCGGGCGCTCGTCGTCGCCTCGTGATGGCGGTGTCCAGCCCTGTTGCAAAGATTGGCGAGCACGTGGTAGCCGTCGCTGCGTGGCGCATGCCGCCACGCGGACCCGAGCGCATCGGGGCCTGCGAGGGGGCCGGCCCCATTTCCGCGAGACCGTGACCGGGGTTGGCGACGAAAGGATGGCCTTCCCGATGTCGCGAGGTGACATCCGTGGCGAGCTGAGCTCTGCCACAAGCCTCGATGCGAGGATCTGCGATTACGCAACATTGTAGTTCTCAGGCGCCTCTTGCCTTCGATGTCAGGTCGTACGTCCGGTTCCTGTTGGCACCGTGAGCAACCACGATGCCCCGCTCGCTCAGGCGACGCATGACATCGCGCAGCGTGCGGGGTGAGACCTTAAGGGTACGTGCCATGTCAGAGGTGCGTGAGCTGCCATTTTCCAGTAGGTACTGGTACACGAGCCTATCGTTCTCGGGCATATCCCTCCAAGCGGAGGGTTGCGACCCTAGGGGCTCGGCGGTTTGTCGGCGAACGCGTCGTTGCGGTGAAACACAAAGTTGGTGCCATCAGCCATACGCTGGTACTCGATACGGATGTTGGCATTCGCGCAGAGGTCTCTTACGCGTGGGATGCCCGATGCGTATGACTCGATGTCCTTCGATCTGTAGAGGGTCCTCGCTATGAGCTCGTTTCGAGTGAGCGACGATCTGCTCTTTCCAGACAGATGGGCCTCGGGATCCTGACCCTCTATGAACCATCCGGGGTTAAACACCTCGATGCTGTCGTTGTAGATATCTATCTGCACGCAACCTGAGGAGAGCCAGTCACGATGCGTATAGGCATTGATCAGGATCTCGCGTACCGCATCGGTGGGTATCTCGGGAATCTCCTCACGTGGCCCCATCCCCTTGATGACGAAGCGCCTCCGTGTGTTGTTGGGGATATATGCCTGTGTCTTCGAGGGACTCTATGTCCTCACGCAGCTCAGATGTCGTCTTCTTGAACTCGACGGTCTCGGTCGCCCTTGTCGGCGCGTTTGCAACCAACGCGGGTCTTGTATGCTGCGACGGGCGCGTGTCACCCGTTGGCCTTGCGAGAGGACAGGTCTGAGGTGTACGCCTCAGCAGGCTCGATGCGGAAGAGGTCGGACGTGACCTTTTGGTTGATGTGGTTGGCCACGGCGAGCGTGTGCCCGTATTGGCTGAACACGGCGACCAGGGCCTTGCCGGAGGTTGTGTCCGAGCCGGGCGCAGGACCTGGGCCGCCTTCTGTCGCTTGGTCCGTGGTCTGAGAGCTGCCCGAGCTGTCAGCCGGCGAGGAGGGGCCACGCGAGCCCGCGCAGGCGTTGAGCATCCCACCCGTTGCGACGGCCGAGCCGCCAAGTGCCGCAAGCCTCATGAAGTCCCCGCGCGTGAGCCGTCTCATGCTCGTCTTCTCTCGCCATGCGGTCTGTGGTCGTCTTGCTCGTACGCATCCGTGCGCACGCTTTGTGCCATAGGGACATTGTTGACCCTATGCCATGGTCTAAGTCAATGGGTGTCCTGGAAATGCCACCTCCCGTTGTCCCTGCGCACATTCCTTACACGAGAGCGGGCGGCGGGATTTGCGTAGGCGCCTTGCGTGCTAGGCTTGTACGCATACTCTATATATGAGACAGGAAGCGCACAGGCGATCGCCGCACAAAAAGGTGGCGAGTCAGCGAGCGCGATAAAGAGAAGGGCAAAGATGGGACGTACCAAGGAGATATATCTGGCAGGCGGCTGTTTCTGGGGCATTGACGAGTACTTCTCGCGCGTGCCTGGTGTCGCCGTGACCACGAGCGGCTATGCGAACGGTGCCACAAAAAATCCCAGCTACGAGGAGGTGTGCCTTGGATCGGGGCATGTGGAGTGCGTGCGTGTGGAGTATGACCCGGCGCGCGTGAGCCTCGCCGAGCTCGTGCGTCAGCTCTTTCGCGTGATCGATCCGACGTCCTTGAACCGCCAAGGAGGCGACCATGGCGTTCAGTACCGCACCGGGGTCTACTACACGGACGAGGCGGACCTCCCGACCTTGCGGGCGGTGTTTGCGGAGGAACAGGAGAAGTACGAGCGGCCCATCGTGGTTGAGCTCATGGCGCTCCAGAACTTCTACGCGGCCGAGAGCTACCACCAGGACTACCTCAAGAAGAATCCCGGGGGCTACTGCCACGTGGACTTTAGCCTGCTTGATGGATAGGGGCGGCGTGGTCGTGAGCGTGACGGCAAGAACGGGCCCGGCGACGTCATGCGTGCCGACGTGAGGGGGCTTCGATGACAGGGGCAGACCACCACCGCGACGATCTGGACGATCGGGTGTGGGCACGGCTGGAACCTCGTCTGCCCGGCAGGGTCGGAGAGTGGGGAGGTATCGCCGAGGACAACAGGTGCTTTGTCAATGCCGTCCTCTGGATCCTTCCGACCGGCTCCCCGCAGCGCGACCTGCCGCTCGACTTTGGCGGCTGGAAGAACACGCATCGACGCTTCTGCAGGTGGAGGGACAGGGGCGTCTGGGAGCAGCTGCTTGAGGTCCTGATCGACGAGCCTGGCTTCGAGTGGCTCATGGTCGGCACGGGCCCTGCCGGGCACCGTGACGACGGCGGAACCACGGGTGGTGGCGAGGGCCTCGCGAAAGGCGCTGCGGTCGCACGTCGTCTCTCTGCGCCAAGGTACGCCTGGCCGTGGCTGCGTCTGGTGTGTCGGTCGGACTCCCTGTCACGCCTCGTGCCCCCGAGGGTCATGGACCTGCGGTCAGGCTGAGCAGGTGCTGTCGTGCGCCCGCCCGAAGGTGGCACGGCCGCCTCGTGTACCCACATTGCCCGCCCGTACGATGTGAGTGACTCGCTCGCGACATCATCACGAAGTGAGTGGCTTTCTCGCTCAAATCAGCGTGCAGCCAAGAGGGCAAATCTCATAGGAGCAGCTCAGAGACTTACTGAACTTTAGATGGAAGTGAGTGATTCGCTCACTTCGCGGCAAGGACCCATGATGCAACAGGAGAGACAACGGCTCACGCCCGTCGGATACCGTCCGCGACTGATCGAGGAGCGCCTCGATGTCCTCATGCGCGGCTTCGGTTGTGTCGAGATCACGGGTCCTAAATGGTGTGGCAAGACATGGACGGCCCTGTCACGTTGCGCAAGCGTCTCTAAGCTCGATGTCAGGCCGGAACGCGAGGCTGCTCAGGTGGATCCCTCCCTGGCCCTGCTCGGTGACACCCCTCACCTTGTCGACGAATGGCAGGAGGTGCCTGAGGTCTGGGACGCTGCCCGCAGGTTTGTCGATGATTCTGGAAATCGCCGCGGGCTGCTCCTGCTCACGGGCTCAACGTGTCTGCGCAAGGACGAGCGCGACAGGCTGCGTCACTCTGGCGCAGGACGTATCGCACGCCTCACCATGCGTCCCATGACGCTTGCCGAGACAGGAGATTCCACAGCTGAGGTCAGCTTACGCAGCCTCTTCGGGGGAGATGCCCACGTTTCCTTCAGGAGGGAGACGGGGCTCCGAGACGTGGCACGGTGGTGCTGTCGTGGTGGATGGCCGGCAAACCTGGGGCTTGAGGATGACGCCGCCATGGAGACTGCGGGACAGTACATACAGGCCGTTCTGGACGTGAACGTCATCGATGAGGGTCGCTCGCCCGAGCTGGCGTTTGGTCTGATGCGGGCGCTTGCCGTAAACGAGAGTCAGGCAGTCACATACAAGACGCTCTCTCGTGACATGGGCCGTGCGAGTGGCAGGACGAGCGACGAGACCATCGCGTCGTATCTTGAGCTCTTCCATCGCCTGTATCTTACCGAAGACCTGTGTGGCTGGGAACCCCCGATGCGCGCGAAGGCACGCGTGAGGGTCAAGCCCAAACGGTACTTCGTCGACCCCTCGCTTGCGGTCGCGCTCCTGAATGCCATCCCTGAGCGTTTGTCTCGCGACATACAGACACTTGGGATGCTCTTCGAGAACCTCGTCTTGCGCGATCTGAGGGTCTTCTTGTCCTCCTACCCGGGCATGGGCAACACGCTGTCCTATTACCGGGACGATACGGGGCTTGAGGTTGACGTGATAGTGGAGCATGCCTCCCGCTGGGCTGGCATAGAGATCAAGTTGAGCGACGCGAAGGTTGGGGAGGGGGCAGGAAGTCTTTTGCGACTGCGGGACAAGGTGCTGAAAAACCCGGTCGCTCGCACTGCGGAGCCGGCGTTTCTTGCCGTCATCGTGGGGAAGGGCAACCTTGCGTACCGGCGCAAGGATGGCGTGTACGTGATACCGGCGGCAACGCTGTCCGCCTAAGGCGAGGTTCTTGGGCGATACGACCGAGTCGTGCTATTATCAGTCGTCCTGGCTCACGGAGGTCCTGTCTGGTCTATGCGTGGAAGGTGAGTGCATGCGATTCTACAACCTTGAGTATATCCTTAGCCACCAGTCCTTCGACCTGAGGCTGAGGGCTGTCTTCATCATCTTCTTCCTGGTCTTAGCCGTGGCGTTCAGCTCGGTCTATGTGCGTAACAGGATCAAGACCCGCTGGCGTGACGTGGGCATAGGCATGCTGGTTCTCACCCTCATCCTTTTGGGCGTGCAGGTGGAGAACTACTCGCAGGTGAGTCTGAGAAGCTCCCAGTCGCAGATGCTGGTCAAGTTCATAGAGGGGGTGGCGACCGACCAGGGCGTCTCTACGGATGAGGTTCTGGTCAATTCGACCTCCCTGGCAGATGGGATGATCGTCCGCTTCAAGGGCGAGGACTACCTCGTACACCTCAATGATGACAACAACTCGTTCTCCCTTGAGCGCACCCACATCATCGACCATAACGTCTACGTGAACCAGGAGGGATAGCACCGTGGATGCATACGCTGTTGTTGCCGGTAAGTTCCTCATCGGGATGCTGGTCATGATCCTGCAGATCAACCTGTTGGGAAAGTACGAGTTCTCTATCAACACGCCCCTGAACCAGATACAGAACTACGTCCTAGGTGGAATCATAGGGGGCGTCATCTACAACCCCTCGATCACGGTGCTGCATTTCTGCATAGTGCTTTTGGTCTGGTCCCTCGTCGTCATAATCGTGAAGGTGCTCATAGAGGCAAGTGGCTTTTTCCGGTCCGTCGTCGCTGGCAGGCCGAGGGTGCTGGTGCGCGATGGCGAGGTCGATGTGGCCCAGTGCGCTCGAGTGGGGCTGACGGCCGACCAGTTGAGCCGACACCTGCGCGAGGAGGGCGTGCACAGCATCAGGGACGTGAAGGCGACCGTCATGGAGCAAAACGGACGCCTGACCACCGTGTGTGCGGGCGATGATGACGTGGAGCTCCTCGTCATCAGCAACGGCCGTATCAACCGCGAGGCCCTCGAGCTCATCGGTCGAGACGAGGCGTGGGTCGCCAAGAAGGTGGGGGAGCAAGGCTACAAGGGCGTGCGAGACATCTTCCTCGGGGAGTTTCTCAAGGATGAGCTGGAGCTTGTCCCGTACCCGAAGAGTCGCTAGGTCGTAGCGGTCGTGCCTCCCATCCCGGAAGAAGCGGCAGAGGCAAGGAGTGTGTGATGGTACCGACAGAGAGCTTTCGCGACCTCGAGATCTTCCAGAGCGCGGTGCGGGAGGGGAGCTTCTCTGGCGCGGCTCGCAGCTTGGGCATGACCCAGCCGGCGGTGTCGCTTGCCATAGCGCGGCTGGAGCGGCAGCTGGGGACCACCCTGTTCGACCGACAGAGCTCAGGCAAAAGGCAGGGCTTCGTTACGAGGACCGGAGAGGTCCTAACTGCCCACACAAGCCGGGCCATAGCCGAGATGGACGAGGCGACCGACGCCATAACCGCCATGGAGGGCAGAAGGCCAGTCCGCATAGGCCTGCCTCCCATCATCACCCACCATTACTTTCCCGGCGGCCTGGACTCGCTCGCAAACGCATGCGGCACCCATCCGGTCGAGATACTCTCCTATGGCTCGGAGCGCATGCACACGGAGCTCGAGCGCCACGGCATCGATGTGGGGATGATCGCCTCTGTGGAGGTATCCCTCGGCCTGCCAAGGGTCAGAGGGTGGAAGGTGGGATCCTTTCCGTTTCTCGTCGCGCTTCCCAAGGCGTCGCGCCTCGCGGACAGGGGGTCCGTCGGCATCGACGAGCTCGAGGCGCTGGGGCTTCCCATCCTCTCGTTCACGGGGGACTTCGTCCAGCGCGAGGCGTTGGCACTCCTCCTCGGCCACGACGGACATGAGCTGGGCGTAGCCGCAGAGACTGATCAGCCCGAGATGATGCGCCGGCTCGTCGTGGCGGGGATGGGCGTGGGGGTTGCCACAAGTATCGCGTTCGAGAAGACGCAAAAGGATCTGTGTCTGCTTCCCCTCGTGGGAAAACGACCCCTGAGCTTCAATGTCTTCGTCTTCGATGACGTCGCACGCTCCGTCAGGCCCGAGGCCGAGCTCGTCTGTGCCATCAAGCGGGTGCTCTTTCAGGCGGCGCGGGCCAGGCGCGGGGTATAGTGCCTGCGAGGGCTGTCGCGGGGAGTCGTGCGCCGGCGCGGGCGGCGAATAACTATTGGGAAAAGCCCGAAACTCTCGCAAGGCACTATGCAGACCATGGCGAGGGCGTGGGTGCCACCTCTGAGGAGGAGTACACCAGGATGGCCCACGAGTTCTACCTCAACAAGGGACAGTACCAGGTAAAAGTCGATAAGGAGGGGATCACACGGGTGTATGACGCCGCACGCAACCTGTTCGGGGCATACAACCCCGACG
>ERZ773076.634-NODE-634-length-17045-cov-20.750971_pt1 | contig 17045 bp, 16 predicted proteins | sample MGYA00580613_ERZ773076 | MGnify/ENA primary metagenome ERZ773076 (study PRJEB29015, sample SAMEA2738005) | human oral metagenome | biome: human oral; feature: human-associated habitat; material: dental | place: China | collected 2057 ...
TCACGGTTGAAGTGACGGGGATGGCTGCCAGCGCAGCTAGTGTAGCCATCATGGGCGCTGATAAAATTCTTATCAGTCCTACAGCACAGATTATGATCCACAAAGCGCTATTTCACTGGGTATCTGGCAATAGCGATGACTTGGACAAGGCTTCTAATGCGTTAAAAGCTAGCGACCAAGCGATCGTAAATGCCTACGTAGCTAAAACTGGTTTGAGTGAAGAGGAAATTCTAGACATGATGAAGAATGAAACCTTCATGTCAGCTAGCACCGCAGTAGAAAAAGGCTTTGCGGATGAAGTGATGACCTTTGATGATGTCGGAGCGGTAGCGAGTCTGGAAAATGGCTTGTTACCACAAGCAGTTATTGATGACTTTTACGCTAACCGTAGCAAGCGTAAGTCTGAAATCGAAAATATGCTACGAGAAATTGAAAAAGAAGAAATTCTACAGGGACTTTAGGTCCTATTTTTTATACTCAAAAAAGGAGAAAAATCTATGTTTGATGAAAAAATCAAAGAATTACAGGCAACAATCGCGAATTTGAATGCTACAATCGCTTCCAAGACAGCAGAAGTAAAAGCAGCTTTAAATGCTGATGACTTAGACAAAGCCCGCACAATCAAAGCAGAAATTGAAAATGCAAAAGCAGACCTTGCTTCTGCGAAAGCAGATTTAAAACTGTTCGAAGATACGATGAACACAGGCGGTGCAGAGAAAAAAGCTGGTCAAAAGGTAGAACCAGAAGAAATGTCTTACCGCGACAAAGTCAATGCTTTCTTGCGTTCTAAGGGGGCTGTGGCTCACGAGGGTCTCCGTTTCGGGGAAACTCGCGACGAAGTTCTTATTCCACTAAATGACATTGTTCCAAAAACAGATGGTGTATTGAAAACGAATACCAAACCAGTAACGAGTGAAGAATTGGTGACTACTCCACTTCGTGAAGTGAAGACTGTTGTCGATCTGAAACAATTCACGAATGTTCACAAAACAAAGAAAGGGTCTGGTAAATATCCAATCCTTAAAAAAGCGACTTCACGTATGCATAGCGTTGAAGAGTTGGAAAAAAATCCGGCACTTGCTAAGCCAGAATTCGAAAATGTAGCTTGGGAAGTTAAAACTTATCGTGGAGCAATCCCAATCTCTCAAGAATCAATTGATGACGCAGACGTTGATGTTCTTGCTTTAATCGCTGAACAAATCGGAGAAATCAAAGTAAACACTACCAACTATGCTATCGCAGAGGTGTTGAAAACTTTTGAAGCAAAAACTGTCACAAATCTTGACGAATTGAAAGCTATTATCAATGTAGCTCTTGACCCTGCTTATCAAGTATCTTTTGAAGCTAGCCAAAGCTTCTACAATCTTCTTGATACATTGAAAGACAAGAATGGACGCTACTTGTTGCAAGATTCAATTGTTTCACCATCTGGGCGAGTTGCTTTAGGTAAAGTTATTAATGTCCTTTCTGACGAAACGCTCGGAGCTGCTACGGAAGCAAAAGCATTCGTAGGAGATTCTAAGCGCGGTGTATTGTTTGTAGACCGTTTGGAAATCGGTTTGCGCTGGGCTGAAAATGACATTTACGGGCAATATTTACAAGCTGTAATGCGCTTTGATGTGAAGAAGGCCGATAAAAAAGCTGGTTACTTTGTAACTTATACGCCCTAAGAACGCCGCTGTTTCTGCGGCGAAACCAACAAATGCCAACACCAAACAAGAAATTATGGATTATCTAGATAGCAAGAATATCAGTTATAATCCATCAGCGACTAAAACGGAGCTTTTGGCTCTGATTGTTTAATAGGAGGTACTCATGCCTGTTGAACAAGAATTGTTAGAGAGCGTGAAGCTTTATTGCAAAATTGATTATGATTTTGAGGATGAAATCATTAAAGAAATGATTGAGTCTGCCCAGGATCAGATTTGTTTTGCGATAGACAGTAACGCTACACCAGAAGATTTTGCGAAATATGCAAAATTCCAGCTTGCTGTTAAAAAGCAAGTAAAAGAAGAGTACGAACACCGTGGGTTGTCAGCGGATACTGAACGCTATCCCTTGGCAAACGGTGTTTTAAATATCATCCATCAATTGCGCACAAGGAGAGAGCTAGATGAGAACTCGAAAGATGAACACTAGAATCACCTTCTTTTCGGAGCAAGGAGGACAAAATGAAGACGGAGAGGTTATTTCTCCGGTTCGCAAAGACCTCTATACTTGCTGGGCGGAGGTTGTCAGAACCTCTCTAAAAGACTTTCAGGAAGGTGCTAGGCAATCTACGAATAAGCGAGCTAAAGGGATGATTGAGACAGAAGAAATCAAAACCTTTTACATTCGTCATCATTCGAAAGCTCCTTTTGATAGCTCGGCTCACGTTGAATACAACGAAAAGGAATACGATATAGTCGCAATTGATGCAGATGAAAATAGCTTTGATTGCGACAAAATCATCGTTAAGAGACGAATATGACAAAAGGCCTTGATGAGATTTTAGCTAACTTGACGAAATTGCAAGTAAAAGCTCCAAGAGCGGCCAAAGCAGCCGTTACTGAAGTGGCGAATGAATTTGAGAAGCAGTTGAAAGTCAACACGCCGGAATATTTCGTCGTGGAGGATGTCCACGCGAAAGATGATACAGTGGTCACTGGTTTTAAGGGTGCAAATGAAGGTCTTGTCTCTAAGGATATTGGTTATGGAAAAACAACTGGCTGGCGGATTCACTTTCCGGATACGGGAACAAGTCGTCAAAAAGCTCAGAACTTTAAAGAAAAAACCATTACTGAAATGACTCCGAGAGCAAAAGAGATTTACGCTCAGAAAGTAAAGGAAGGCTTGGGATTATGGTAGCCGAAACAAAAGCATACAAGCTATTAAGTCAAAATAAAGATTTTAATCAGCTTTTGGATAATATGCGAGGTAAAGAGTACGGCCTTGGTTTTAAACAAGGAATCTTTACTTACGATATCCCTGAAAAGCCTACAAATCTTTTGCGCAAGGAACTTGCTCCTTTTATGCGCATCTATCCAACCTACCAAGGACCTTTCGAGTATTCGGACGATAAGGTTTTGGCAATGGAGACCAGAATCACTATCAACTTTTGGTGTGAAACAGCAAGCCAATCAGAAAAGATTGCGAAAATGATGGATGAAATTTTAGAAACAGGCGGTTTTGAAAGATATACCGCTAGCGAACTCCCGAGATATAAAGATAACGATATTGACTTGCTAATCAACGTAAGAAAATATCGTTTTTTTGATTGGGAAAACAAGCAATAAGAAAAGAGGATACAAATGAAAGTAAAATTTGGATTACGAGACTTTGAGCTCGGAGAAGTCACAGCAGAAAACAAAGTCCCTACCACAATCAAGCTGCCTGGTATGAAGTCGGCAAAAATTGACATCACTAATGAATTGATCACCATTGCAGCAGATGATGGCCCATATGTGGTTCTGTCGTCTGGAATTACTGGCACGCAGTTAGAAATTTCCGTTTTGGATTTAGCTACAGAAGTGCGTAAGGTGATGTACGGAATCACGGTGAAAGATGGTATTGAGGTCTACAATAAAAACCTCACTCCAAAAGACGTGGCTTGTATGTTCCGGACCTCTACCGAAGATGGCAAAGCCATCTGGATTGGCTTACTTAAAGGAAAATTCTCACTTCCTGGAGTCGAAGCAGAAACTAAAGACGGTTCTCCTGATCCAAAAGCAGATACCGTCACAGGTAACTTTGTAGCTCGTGGCGATAGCGAAGACGGAAACGTCCTTGTCATTGGCCGTGAAGGGAACGCTGGGTTCCAACTTGAAAAATTCCGGGAGATGGTCTTCCCAAAGTAGTGAGCGGTGGCTCACCGGCTTCTTCTCCTAGAAGTCCAGGGGCTACCGTCAGCTCATAATAAGGCTTGGACTTTAAAGTCCAAGCTTTTCATTTTTATAAAAAAAGGAGATGGAAATGTTTAAAATCACACTAAAGCAAGGTGGGGTGGATAAGGAATTCACCAAAGATTATATCAACGTAGAAGACAATCTGTTGGCAGTCGAGCACCAAGTACGCCAAACAGCGCTAGTTCAAGACGTGAAAAAGGCGCAAGACCCGAAAGAACACCGTAAATTGAACGAAAGTTACTTGAAGATGTTTGTGTCCATGTTCGGCGAGCAATTCACCGTGACAGACTTGAAACAAGCAGATATGAGCATTTTAGAGACGTTGAATTCTCTCTATTTAGCTGCTCTTGGTGTTAAGGAAGATTCCGAAGAAACCGAGGAAGATTCTGAAAAAAAGGAACAATAAGCCCGGAAGAAGCCCGAGATAATTTACTGATATGGTTTCAGCAATTGATATCTGACGGATATTCGATCTTGGATATCAAAAAAATGAAAATGTCTGACTTCGAACTCATGGTGAAGGCTATGGAAATGAAGAAAGAAGAAATCGAAAAAGAAACTACTTTAGATAAAGCATTTCCATTCCTATTTGGCTAGAAAGGAGGATGAATGTCTAGTAATTTAGGTAATCTAGTAGCGACGGCTACTCTCGATATTGCTCCTTTTATGGCAAATACAAGGACTATGAATATGGCTTTACGAGGCCTAGATAAATCCTTGAACGCAATGGAAAAAAGCTTCAAAAATGCTGGAAAAGGGTCGCAAGGATTGAGCGGAATGAAAGCCATATTATCCGAGACCGGAAAAAGCTTAGAAGCTTATCGGCTTAATTTGGCAAAGCAAACCGAGCATTACAACAATCTAAAAAAAGAAATCGGTGATGTTTCTACTGCCACGGCTGCCCAAAAGACAGCTCTTTTGGGGGCAAAATCAGCCATGAGCGATACAATCGCAAAAGTGGCAGAGCTGCAGGCTAAATATGTGACTTTAGCAAACGAAATCAATATCCAATCGAGTACTTGGACAAAAGTCGGGACAGCCATGTACGACATGGGGTCTAAGTTTCAATCAGCAGGCCAGAAACTCAGCGGTGTAGGCTCTGCCTTGACTAAAGGTGTTACCGCTCCTCTTGTGGCTGGTGCAGGTATTGCAATCAAGGCTGCTATTGACTATGAATCTGCCTTCGCTGGGGTAAAGAAGACTGTGGACGAAACCGCCACAGTGTCTTATGCGAAACTATCCAATGGCATTCGCCAGATGGCTAAAGAGTTGCCGGCAAGCGCGGTAGAGATTGCTAATGTAGCGGAAGTCGCTGGTCAGCTGGGAATCAAGACGGAAGATATCTTGAAGTTTTCCCGTACCATGATTGATATGGGGGAATCGACCAACTTGAGCGCTGAAGAAGCGGCGACAGCTATTGCGAAAGTTGCTAACATCATGGGCTTGAGCTCGGATGATTACTCACGCTTCGGAGCTTCCGTGGTTGATCTCGGGAATAACTTCGCAACGACTGAAAAAGATATCGTAGAGATGACTAACCGCTTAGCGGCGGGTGGTCGTTTAGCTGGTCTGACAGCTCCTGATATCCTCGGTCTTGCAACAGCTATGAGCTCAGTCGGCATCGAAGCTGAAGCCGGCGGTACTGCCATGACTCAAACGCTGACGGCTATTGGTAACGCTGTATCTTTGACAGGAAAAGGGGCAGCTGAAAAGTTAGAGTTGATTGCCCATACGGCCGGCATGACCTCAGAGCAATTCCAGCATGCTTGGAAGGACAAACCTGTCCAAGCACTGCAAGCCTTTATCAAGGGTTTGGAAAATGCTCATAAGTCCGGAGAGAATGTCAATGGAATTCTTGACGATTTGGATATGAAGGGCATTCGACAAAGCAACATGCTGAAATCTCTTGCTCTGGCCTCAGATAAGATGTCATCCGCAGTTGATCGCTCTAATCGAGCTTGGAAAGAAAATACAGCTCTGACAAACGAGGCTAACAAGCGGTATGCGACTACGGAATCTCAGTTGAAGATGTTTAAGAATCAGCTGACAGATATTGCTATTGAATTTGGCGGTCCTCTCTTGCAAGCCTTGAGAAACGGTCTTGATGCAGCTAAGCCATGGATCACGAATCTAGCTGACATGGCTAAAGCCTTTAATAATATGAGTACCGAACAACAAAAAAGCATTATTAAATGGGGGCTGTTAGCGGCGGCAATCGGTCCGACCTTGAAGCTCCTCGGAGGTGGTTTGTCAATTTTAGGCGGCTTTATGAAAGGTATTGGCGGCGCTTCAAAGGCTATAGGTCAGCTTGTCGGCACTTTGAAAACCATTAGAGAAGTCGGCAGTGTGGCTGGGGGCTTAAAAGCTGTAACGGCTGGAATAACCGAAACAGGCGCAGCTACTACAGCACTAGGGACTGCTACCGCAACGGCATCTGGCTCTACTACCTTGCTAGGTCAAGCTATAGCAACTCTGGGAGGTCCGATAGGTCTTATGATTGGAGGTATCGGCTTAGTTACGGCAGGCTTGGTTTATCTCGGAAATGAGAAAGACAAGGCTCGCATCAAAGCGGAGGAGTTCGGCACGCAACTGAGTGAAACGGCTCGTAGTGACCTGCGTAGCTTTCAGAAAGTGGTTGACGAGACCAGCAATACAGTCGCTAACTTTGGGACACATGCTGGTGATGCTGACAAAGTTGCAGGATCTTTTAAAAAGCTCTACGAAGAAGTAGTTAGCTCTGCTGATAAAGCCAATAAACATCTCCAAGAACTGGCTGACAAGTGGGGGATTAGTCCTGAAAAGGTCGCTAAAGCTCAGGAATATAATTACCAGATGGTAGCTAATACCGAGGCGATGATGAATCAAATCAATGATATCTACCAACGCCACAACGGCGATGCGAGCAAGTTTTCCAAAGAAGAAAAAGAAATCGTCCTCAATAATCAAAGAGAGATGATTTCCGCGAAGCTAGAACTCATGAACCTATCTGCTAAAGAGCAGAAGGCAGTTTTGCAGGCTTTAAATGGGGATATTATCACCCTAAACGAGACTCAGCTCAAGCACTCAAGAGAGAGCCTAGAAAAGGCTATGAAAGAAGAAAATAGCCTCTACAAAGAGTCTAAAGCAGAGTTGAAGGAGATGCTCAGCTCTAAATTGCTCACAAGGCAGGAATACAATGCCAAGATGAAGCAACTCGAGAGCGAGCACAATCAGACTATGGAGGGTTTGGCAACGAAATATCTGGAAGTCATGAAGACTCTGGATGATAAGGTCAAACTGCGGACAGGGCAGAGCTGGAACTACTGGGAGGAAGCGAAAAAGCTCCTCGAAGATTACGGCTTGTCCTATGAGGAGATCGGGGAGAAGGCCTCTAAAGCTGCTAAAGAAGCAGGGAACTCACACAGCATCCTTGCTAAATACAGTAGTGAGATGTCAGCTACGACTAAGGAGGCGAATGATGCATGGTCTCTTTTAGTCGGAAATATCAACAAGAACAACCAATTTGAAGTGAAGTCGAACGTCAAAGAGGTCATTGGTGAAGCTGTTAAGTTTGCTGAGGGCTGGGAGCAATTGAAGTTTATCGCTAAGGAAGCGGAGCTGAACTCTAACGCTCGAGCGACAATTGCTGAAGCTTTGGTCGAGTCTGGCAAGTGGGCAGAGATGTCTCTGGAAGAGAAGAAGCTCATCGTCCAAAATCAGGCTGGCTTGCAGGCTATCTTTGATAGCCAACAACATCTAGCTATATGGAATAGTCTACCTGCCGAAACCAAGCAACTCTTGATGAATAATCAGGATGTGATGAATAAGGCAGATGTGGCTAAGCAGGCTTTGGAAAACTACAATAAGCTGACCCCGCAGCAGAAAGAACTGCTGGCCAGAGATGAGGAGTTTCAAAAGGCGGTTTCTCGCTCTACAGAAACTCTGAAAAATTGGGATATGGCTAATCCATTTCCCAAGGATCTTTTGGTCAATGGAGACAATGCCCTTTTAAATACAGGGCTAAGTATCGCAAAACTGGATATGTGGAATCAAGCTGCCACTCCGACAAAGGAGCTGAAAGGTGATTCGACATCTGCCGTGGCAGAAGCTGGCAAGGCGGTTGGGGCTGCTTTGAATTTTAGCAACTTGATCGTGCCTACGAAAAACCTAAACGGTGACTCTACTTCGGCAGTAGTAGAGGTTGGGAAAGCTATCGGTGCAGTTAATAACTTTAACGGCACGATTGCCCCAACTAAACCGCTGCCGTCTGATGCTACTCCGACTCAGAATGCATCGAATCAAGCTATTGGAGCAGTCAATAGCTTTAACAATACCTTGGCTCCGACGAAGATGTTTACAGGAGACCCTAGCTCCGTCCTTGGCGCATCCAGTCAGGGTATCGGAGGATTAAATAGCTTCAACGGCACGCCTACGCCAACCAAGCACCTTACGGCGGTTGATAATACGTCTGGGGTTGCCTGGGGAGTTATTGGAGTCCTCAACAGTATTCCACGGACGATTACAACGGTCATTCAGACTGTAAGAAGTTTTATCGGGCATGAAAAAGGAACTAATTTCCACGAGGGCGGTCCCGCTATGGTCAACGACCAAAGAGGTACGCTCTATAAAGAAATGGTTACTTTGCCGGACGGTACTTCCTTTATCCCAGAAGGCCGGAATGTAATTTTGCCACTTCCTCGTGGCTCAAAAGTCTTGAAAGCCGGGCTTACACGTAACTTGATGAATTCCTTGGGAATGCCACTCTATGCTGATGGGATAGGTTGGGAAAATACCAAGGTCGCTAAAATCACTCAGAGAATCAAAAATATCAACGAGTGGAAGCGAGAAACTGAGGAACGTGACTTGGCTCCGCTCATGGAAGAACTGCTAAAAGAGGCAAGAATTGGAAACCGAAAGACTACTCGTCCGAACCAAAACTATACTCTAAACGTGAGCGGTCAAGGTGGCACTCGCGAACTAACGCCGGAATTTATGCAGCGGTTAATTAGAGAGTTAGCTTACTACACTAGACAGGAAGGAGGTAGAATGACTTGACCCATTTTGTATTTAACGGAAAATCGAATAAAGAATTTGGTTTAGGAATCGCTGTAGGAAAAGTACATTCTGCAGCTTCTCCTGATGTAGAAAGAATTTCTGTACCAGGGCGAGACGGTGATTTACTGGTAAGCAAGAATAGACTGAATGCTGTAGAGAAAAGCTTTCCAGTTAATCTTGTCAACGAAGCTGGTCTTATTGCAACCAATATCTCAGCTATCAGCGAATGGCTAGGAGTTTTAGGTTACCACGATTTGACTATTTCCTATGATCCGGAATTCGTCTATCGAGCGTCTTACCTTGAAACTTTTAGTGTTGAGGAAACGCTTCGGCAATTTGGAAAAACAAACATTACCTTTCTTTGTCATCCCATCAAATACTATAAAGATGGATTGGCTAAGGTGAATCTAACTAATGGACAGACATTGAGAGGAAAAGGCAATGTCCCCGCTAAACCCATTGTCGAGATTCGTGGGAATGGAACAACGACATTGACTATCAATGGTCGCAAGACGAAGCTCAAGGATGTTCAAGGCGCAATTACGCTAGATATGGCTGCAAATCAGGTTTATTCTGGCAACTTGCCGGCTTGGGATAAGATGGTGCGTGCGCCAGAATACCAGAAGCCTTTTCTTGATGCGGGGCCGAATAAAATTTCTTGGGATGGGAATTTCCAAGTCTCAATTATCCCGAATTGGGGGGTGAAAATTTGAGACCCATTTTATATAGCAAAAATGAAACTAGGTTTGACACCTACGGCCTAGGAGAAATCGACGCTCTAAAAGGAAATGCTACCAGAGAGAGAAACGGGAATTACTCGGCTTATCTGGAATATCCAGCTAGTGGTCCGCTGGCATCTGTATTTGAAAAAGAAATGAAATTCAAGGCAGATGCAGGCACACGGACTAAGAACCAGACTTTTGAAATCGTACGCGTCGTCAAAGACAGCTCTAGTACGATCAAGATTTATGCGCAGCACATATCTCACAAACTAGAGTACATGAGTGTAAGGTACGGAGTCAAAGTGTCTGGAACGGCTGATTTAGCCCTAAAAACTTGGGCGAAAAACTTGGTAGGAGACTATCATTTCGATACATGGTCAGATATCGATACAGCGCTTCCCATCACTTTTCTAGTCGATAAGATGGAGAACGCCCGACTTGCTTTGGGTGGAGTAGAGGGCTCAATTTTGGACATCTGGGGCGGGGAGTATGAGTTCGACAACCAAACGGTCCGTTTGCATAAGCGGCTTGGTCGTAGAGCGCCTACTGTTCTGGAATATGGCCGAAACATCTTATCTGCTGAATCAGACGAAAGCATTGAGTCAGCTTATACCTCTGTTGTGCCTTTTGCTACTTATACGCCAGAGAGCCAGGAAGGCGACTCGAGACAACAAGATCCCATTCTGGTGACCATTCCGGAAAACTATGTGGATAGTAAGTATGTATCGATGTACGCCAACCGTCGTATTAAGGTCGTTGATTTTTCCAGCGAATTTAAAGACGAGGGCGCGGGAGAAAGCAAGAAGAAGGATATCCCTACTCCTGAAAAACTAAAAGCCTTAGCGATTAAGTACATGGAAAATAATCGCATTGGTGCGCCTAAAATTAACACAAAAATTGAGTATGTGGATTTGGCGCAGACGCTTGATTATGCGGAGCGTGGTTGGATTGAAGAACTTGAACTCTGCGATATCGTTCCTGTTTACTATCCAGAAATCGGAATTACTGAAGATGATGCGAAAGTGACTAAAGTTGTTTACGACTTTTTAAATGATCGCAACGAATCGGTGGAATTCGGCATGTTCGGAGAATCTATCCGGTCAGCCATGACAGGAGGCTTGGCAGGCCGTTTGGATGATTTGGAAAAGAGTCAGCGATCTCTTGAAAATCGCCAATCTGAAATGGCTTTTGAACTGCCAAAATACTTACTTGATGCAAAAGGAAATCGTGTCTGGAACGAAACACCAGACGAAAACATTGAGCATAAAGTCGGTGATATCTGGTTTGAGAAGAACGGTCTCTATCAGCGACTCTACATCTGGAATGGTGAGATGTGGGAAAAGCGCATCGATACTGAAGATGTGTCTAAAGTCGGTGAAAAGTTTGACGCCGAGGTCAAAAAAATCAACCAATCCATGGCTACCCAAACCCAACAAACCGCCCAAGCCCTCCGCACGGCTGGTACCAATGCCTCCGCAATCGAAGCGGCCAAGGGCGCTATCACCAAGCTGAATCAGGACTTGACCGGTGCTAAGCAGACCAATCAAGCTGCGATTGACCGACTAAAATCTGACTTTGCTAATGCGCAGAAGACAGCGAGCGACCAAACAGCGCTCCTGAAAAGCGACTTGGCCAATATCCGCACCAAACAAGGCCAACACGAAACCGAAATCGGCAAGCAAGTACAGGCGCTAAACGCAGCTAAAAACGAGCTTGCGGGCGTAAAATCCGCTCAGGCAACGTTTGAGCAGAGCACACAACGCAGGCTGGCAGAGTTGGCCAACGTGGCGGACGGCAAAGCCAGCAAGTCAGAGCTTGTGCAGACTGCGGAGGAGTTGAAAAGTCGGATTGCGAGTGCGCAGGTCGGCGGCACCAATTTACTAGCTTATGCTAATTTTAATGCTGGAGGCTACTATCAAAACAGTCTCAAGAGAGACCGGAATTATGCTTACTCAAATCTAATCGAGATTAAAAGCACAGATTATATTTTGCAAGTTTGGGAGCTGGAACCTCAAGGAAAGAGGTTGTGGGTAGGCTTGCAGCTATTCGACGAGCAACGCAACCTTGTTGCAAACGGCTACTCAACCTTTTGGTTTAATGGTCATTTAAAACAAGCCATTAAACCGCCTCAAAACGCTAGATACCTCGCGATATCGTTTGATAATTTAATTTTAGACAAAGACAAAGCTAAATTTAAGCTAGAGATGGGCACTATCCCGACTGACTGGTCTCCAGCGCCCGAAGATGTCGAAAATCAAATCTCAGCCGTCGAGTCCAGATTTAAACAACGATCCGACTCGCTCGAAGCTGGGGTGAACCGCTTGACTGAGGGGCTTAATACCAAGGCAGACTCAAGCGCTCTGACCTTACTCTCTGACAGGATATCAGCGTCAGTCAAGAGCCTAGAGACTGATACCCAGAACCAGCTGATCCAGAAGCTCAGCACAGCTGAGTTTGATGTGCGAGTGTCTGGCATCCGTCAGGAAATTCTCAATGCAACCAAGGACAAGGCCGACAAGACCTTGGTAACAGCCGAGGCTGGGAAGCTGAGGGAAGAATTTTCGAAAATTCTCTTGGGAAACGAAAATCTATTCATTTTAAAAAAGGCTTCTCCAGGATATTTGTCTGGCGGAAAAAACTTAGGACCTGCAGGTATTCCGAACGAAAAAACATCGGATTTTATAGCAGTCACTCCTGATGAAAAAGTAACATTTCAAATTTGGGTGACTGTCCCGAAAGGCGGTCAAGCGTGGCGAGCGTGGCAATTTTACACAAAAGAAAAAAAATTGCTATCGACGAGACAAGCTTCTGGGTATGAGGTAGTTGAAGGTAAACAGCACGTTAGACATCTGATAACCGTACCAGCAAACGCCGCTTTTATTAGAGTGTCTGCTCGAATGTATGCGGATGGTTTAGTAAAAGTTGAGCGTTCAGAGACATTTTCCGATTGGATCCCCTCCATCGAGGACGCTGACGGCCTCATCACCGAGGCCAAGGCAACCTTTGAACGGACAGCTCAGGGCTTGCGGACAGACTTATCGGCTGTCCAAGCCTACGTCAGCGCTGACGGTACCAGAGCAGAAGCTCTACGGACTTACAGTCGCGAGGAGACAGCCCGTCAGCTGACAGCTGAGCGCAAGCTCATTGAGGCTGGTTATGTGGCTAAGGCTCAGCACATAGAGGACGTGCGGAGCATAAGCAGGCGATTTGAGGAGCTAACGGTAGGCGGCCGAAACCTTGCCTTAGGAACAAGCAAAGAATGGTCTACCCCTTTCACAAACTTCACAGGGAATCCGAACATTTGGTTTCCACTATACAAAGTTTTGACCGACGGTTTGCAAGTTGGCGACACATTGAGGTCTAAGATCATACTCAAGTACACTGATGTACGACCAGCGACTGGCAAGACTGCGACTGTTTGGCTACAAGGCAATGGGAATGTGACTGGTTGGACGGCTGGGGCTTATAATAGCAGTCCTGCCAAAACCCTTAATGGAAGCGGAGAAATTACATTCGAACACTCCTTTAAAATCACCGAAAATCATTTGAAAAATGCCTATTGGAATTGGGCGTTTAGAACCGATTTTATAGCGAGTGGGTCGCTGCAGTGGAGATTTGCAAAAGTTGAGAGCGGGTCAGTGTTTACGAGTTGGTCACCCGCTCCAGAAGACGCAGCGAGCTACGCAGACACTAAGCTTGCAGAGTATCGCCAGACAGTTGATGGCCAACTGGCCAGCGTGCAAGCTGCTATCAATACAGTCAATGGCTCGCTGACGAGTTTTAATACTTGGAAGCAATCGGCTCAGGAGACTTTAAACAAAGTCGGCAGGGTCGAGACTGGTCTTAATGAGAACAAGACCAGTTTGACTGAGTTTAAGCGCACGGCTGAGGGGCAGTTGACCACGATTACTCAACAGGTCGCTGGGAAGGCTAGCCAGACCGATTTTCAGCGGGTACAAGAGACTAGCAAGCTCTATGAGCGCTTGATTGGCTCAACCGAAAAAGAGGTCACGGACAAGGTCTCTCGCATGGCTCTGACTAACGAAATATTTCAGGTCGAGGTTTCAAAGAACCTTGGTCTTCGCACGGTACAGTATCAGATAGCAAACGCTTGGGCGGTGCAGAATCTCAATTCAAACGGTGATATCGTCAGTCAAATCAATATGACTGGCCCGAACTTCCGCATCCAAGGCGAGTCAATCCACTTGGACGGAAAAGCTCTGATTGACAACGGCGTCATCAAGAACGCAATGATTGAAAGCATGCTAGCTGATAAAATCACAGCAGGTACGCTCAACGCTGCAAATGTAAATATTGTCAACTTAAATGCTAATAAGATTGTTGGTTTAGATGCGAATTTTATCAAGTCTAAGATTGAGCTAGCATTTATCGAGTGGATGCGAGGTAAGACTATCATCGCTCAAAACGATGCGATGCAGATCAATCTAAACGACGGTCATGTTTTATTTTACAACGACGACGCATCCATCAAGCGGGTCTTAGCGGGTTACCCAACACAGTTTATCCGCTACGAAAACAAGCAGGAAAACGGTCAGAACCACGGACGTACCATCATCGGTAGTAACCGAAATGGCACCAACGTTTGGAAATCGGCCTCTTTTGCTGGTCTAGTGATTGATAATAACTCAAATAACAGCGTCGATAAAATATACCAATTTGGAGACTACAATCACATGAGACATGCGCAGGGTGATGATGGCTGGAATTTTAGTGTCGTGACGCAGACAATGACGCCTGGCACATGGAACAAAAACTCGGAAATTTGGGCGCGACATTTCGTCGTGCCTCGAACCACAAAAGGAGATACAGATAACCCGACGCAGTTTATCCGCTTAGAAGCAAGCGTAGCAGCGATTTGGGATATCTTAAACCACGCAGCAAGCGGTCAAGTCACGATGACTGAGGCTATGAAAAGCTTAATCAACTCAAGGAAAGCAGCTTGGAACATTGTCCGAAACGTAGGATAGAAAGGTAAAATATGAATGAAGTAGTACAATCTAAGCTAGCAATCGAAATCGCTAGCAAATCATTAAGAATCGCAACGCTTGAAGCTCAAAATGAAGAGCTACAAGCGCAACTAGAGCAAGCTCTTAGTCACAACCAAGAACTTGAAAACCCGCTTGAAACAAGCGCGGCGCCAGAAACAGAAAAAGGAGAATAACTATGACATTGGAAATCGTAAAAACTACAAAATTGGTCGGAAGTGTGAAGGTCAGCGATACAGTAGTCAAGACTTTGACTGCTGATATCGATGATAAAGGCGTATCAACAATCAGCGAATGGCTCAATGATGCTGAGGCCTATGCTGCGAATCGTCGCGAAGTGCGGAAACAGGAACAGGCATTCCAGGAGGCAGTCTATGCCGCTGAGGATGCCATCATCGCGGAGCTTGAAGCTTCGTCTAAAGAAAAGAAAGGGTGATGAATGCAAGAACCAGACGGACTTTGGGCAATCATAGAAGTCGTGAAAGACTTTTATGAGACAGGGATTGATGATCATTTTTTTGTGTTTATCTTGCTTGTTTTGGTAGTGGCCGATGTGGTTACTGGCTTTTGTAAAGCCTGGGCGCTGAAAAACTTTTCGAGTCGCAAGGCACGGACAGGGATTGTGACCCATTCGGCTATCTTCATCATCACAGCGATTGGCTACCCGTTTTTCCTGTTTGCTAATGCTGGGGCGTTAGCGGATATGATTATTACAGCATTGTGCGCTAGCTATGGTGCTAGCTTGGTAACCAATTTAGACATTTTAGGTCTTAAAATCCCTTATATCACAACGTTCATCAATGAGCGAGTCGATAACCACAAGACAAAGGAGTGATAAAAATATGAATCAAATCACAGAGCTTGTTTTAAGCTCAGCAATTGGTATCTTGACCATTTTGGCAGGAGCCATGGTCAAAGCGGTCAAGGAGTTTCTGATCGCTAAAGGCGGAGAGAAATCAATCAAAATTGTCGAAATCTTGGCCAGAAATGCCGTGAATGCCGTCGAGCAGGTCTCAGCTGAAACTGGCTTCAAGGGCGAGCAGAAGCTCGCTCAGGCAAAAGGTGCGATTCTCACTGAGCTGGAAAAATATAATATCTACATGGCGGATAAAGACCTAGATGTCTTTATCGAATCTGCTGTTAAGCAGATGAACGAAAACTGGAAAGGAAAATAAAAAAATGACAACAGTAAACGAAGCATTACAAGATCTAGCCGCTTTGGTGGGCTCTGGGACACCTGTCGGAAATGGTGAGTGTTATGCACTCGCTAGCTACTACGAGACCCTCATCAATCCAGACAGCACAGTTGGTCTAGGCGCTGGTGTTGGTTATGTAAGTGGCGCAATCGGTGACACTATCTGCGCTGCAAACATCGGCACAAGCTATGATTGGGAAGCAAACGGCTGGACGGTTACTAGTGATGGAGTTTTGCAGAGTGGTCAAATCTTGACCATCGAAGGAACGAATTGGAACCCATACGGCCACGTTGTGGTTGTCGAAGCCATCGACGGTGATCGATTGGTTGTAATCGAGCAAAACTATGCTGGCGCTCGCTATCCTGTTCGCAATTACTATAGTGCGTCTGATTACATCCAGACCGTTGCGCACTTTATTACGCCAGCGCAATTAAGCGGCGAAATCGCTGACCAATCTGCTAGCGTATCTGACACAAGCCAATATGCCGAAAGTGGCACAATGACCGTGACCGTGGATGCTATCAATGTCCGTCGTGCTCCTGATACATCAGGAGAGGTAGTGGATCAGTATACCAAAGGCCAAAGCTTTAAGTACGACACAGTTATTGTGGATGCTAACGGCTTTGTCTGGGTTTCCTACATCGGCGGAAGTGGTAATCGCAATTATGTAGCAACTGGTCCTACTCAAAATGGCAAGCGCTACGGCGCAGCCTGGGGCACGTTTAAATAAAAAACGCAGCGGAAACTGCGATAAATAAAAAATATATTTTCTTAAATTTTAATCTACCCCCGGCCGAAAGGCTGGGGGTTTTTTGTTTGTCAAAATTTTTGAAAAGGCCGTTGCTTTAAGAAGAGCTGCTGAGGAAGAATACGGCTATCGTGATAAAGAATAAATTCCGATAAAACGGAAAATCTCAAAAATGTCCGCTCTGACGGACTTGAGCAGGCCGACAGCGATGTCGCTCTGTTTGCGCGTGGTTTTTCACGCGAAAGTCAAGCGATTTGATAATCTCCTAAAATGTGATATACTATTAAAGTTAAAGGAGTTTCGCGGAATTTTGAAAGAGAGTCAGAAAAAGAGTTACAAATCAGCAAATAAGCTGATTTAACTGAGGTTTTGACACTCCCACCGGCTCCATAGGGATATATAAATGAGGTTTTTGATGATATGAGTTTTTTTGGAAAAATCTTAGGGAAGAGTCA
>ERZ773076.639-NODE-639-length-16960-cov-3.301627_pt1 | contig 16960 bp, 17 predicted proteins | sample MGYA00580613_ERZ773076 | MGnify/ENA primary metagenome ERZ773076 (study PRJEB29015, sample SAMEA2738005) | human oral metagenome | biome: human oral; feature: human-associated habitat; material: dental | place: China | collected 2057 ...
CGCAGCTCGACGCCATCCTGGCCGATCCCACCCGTCTCGACAGCATGCGCAAGGCCTCGCGCGAGCGCTTCCTGGCCGAGTTCCAGTGGGAGAAGATCCTCTCGGAATACGAGACCCTGCTTCTGAAGTACCAGAAGTGACAGGGCAGGGAGGCGGACCGTTCCAGGGCATCCGGGCCATCACGCTGGACCTGGACGACACGCTGTGGCCGGTACTGCCCGTACTGGCCCAGGCCGAGCGCGAGCTGGTCGAGTGGCTCGCGCCCCGTGCGCCCCTGACGGCGCAGGCGCTGGCGGAAGGTCGCAGCGTCCTGGCACTCAAGTCCCAGTATCCCGAGCACGCCCATGACATGAGCTGGCGACGCCGGCTGTTACATGATCTGCTGACCGAGCGCCACGAAGACCCGGCGCTTGCCGACCCCGCCTTTGCCGTCTTTCTGGAAGCACGGCAGCGGGTGACCCCCTGGCCCGAAGTGGAAGGCATCCTGGCTTCCTGGGCCCGCCGCTACCGCATTGCCGCCATCACCAATGGCAATGCCGATATCCATCGCACCCCGCTGGGCCGGTATTTCAGCGCCAGCATCAGCGCGCCCACCTTCGGCGCGGCCAAGCCCGATCCCCGCATCTTCCATGCGGCCTGTGATGCCCTGGGCGTCGAGCCGGAGGCAACCCTGCACATCGGTGACGACCTGGAGCTGGACGTGCTGGCGGCCCGCCGGGCGGGATTGCATGCCGCCTGGCTGCTCAGACCCGAGCTTGATCGGCCAAGTGTTGTAAATAACACAGAAGGACGCGGAACCTTACAGCCTTACTTCTTTAGTTTGTTGTCAGTAGACAACGTTGTGCAACGATAGTACGATTCAACGTAATGTCTTGTTTTGGTTGTGTGCATTACGTCAAGGTTTGAAGCAAAGTCGGCGTCGCGTTACAAGGCGGCGGGGCTTATACTGCAAAAAACTGCCAAAACAGTCCAAGAGTGCCTGACATTCGCGCCAGACGCGCGCCGCCCCTCATCCAGAGGATGACAGACATTTTCCTTTCAATGTCAGGTACTTGCCTTCGCAACACTGCGTCCCCAGAAGGAACCATCCATGCTGATCGACACCAACGAATTGGCCTCGGGCTCCGTCATTCAAACCCAGATCTGTATCGTCGGCGGCGGCGCTGCGGGCATCTCCATGGCGCTGGAGCTGGAGAAAGCCGGCATCGACACCGTCGTGCTCGAGAGCGGCGGCCTTTCCCGTGATGAAGCCACTGCCGACCTTTACCGGGGGCCCAGCGTGGGCATCCCCTACGATTTCTCCGATGGCACTCGCAGCCGCTTCCTGGGCGGCAGCAGCAACTGTTGGGGTGGTTTCTGCCGTCCGTGGGACCAGAGCGCGTTCGAGCATCGCTCGTGGGTGAATGGCAGCAGCTGGCCCATCGGCCGCGCAGACCTGGAGCCCTTCTACCAGCGTTCGCATGCCATCCTGCAGGTTCCGTCCAACGATTACGACCCTGCCCACTGGGTCGGCAAGACCGGCGAGGCCACCCATGGTGCCTCCAAGGGGCTGTCGGCCAAGGCTGCCAGCTATCCCTTCGACCCCAGGAAGATCGAAGAGATCATCTCCCAGTACAGCCCCCCGCTGAAGATGGGCGAGGCCTATCTTAGCGAACTCAAGGCGGCCAAGCATGTCAAGGTCTACATCAAGGCCAACGTTGTCGAGCTGCAATGCAACCCCTGGGGCGGCGCGGTGGAAAGTGCCAAGATCCGCACCCTGAAGGGCGTGTCAGCCACCGTCCAGGCCAAGGTCTTCGTGCTGGCTTCGGGCGGTATCGAGAACGCCCGCCTGCTGCTGGCCTCCAACCGCCAGCAGAGCACCGGCATCGGCAACCGCCACGACCTGGTCGGCCGCTACTTCCAGGATCACCCGCGTTTCCTGAACGGTGTGGTCGAGTTCAACGACAAGTTCAGGCTCAACCCGCTGTTCGACATCAAGTTCCATTGCATCGTCGACAAGGTCAAGATCAGCGGTGCCGACATTTCCGGCCAGATGCGCGTCGGTTTCGAACGCCAGAAGGAACACGGCATTCTGGATGCCCAGATGTGGTTCCGCTCGCTGTATGCGGGTGAGGGTACCGACATCGTTCGCGCCCTGTACCGGATGCGCCAGCGTGTGCGTGGCAAATGGTCGCCGTTCGTGGGGCTGGGTACGGACCTGGGGCACATCTTCTCGCATCCGCTCGACTCGGTGGGCTACACGGTGGCGCACACCACCGGCTCCCGCAAGCTGGTGCGCCACGTGGCCATGGAACTGATCTGCGAGCCGGATCCGGATCCGAACAGCCGCGTCACCCTGAGCGACGACATCGACGCGCTCGGCATGCGCCGTGCCAAGGTCGACTGGCGTCTGGGGCAGCAGGTCAAGGACACGGTCGACACCTCCTTCTCCCTGCTGGCCAAGGAGCTGGAAGACAAGAACATCGCAAAGGTCAAGCTCGGGCCACGCATCAACGACACAGGTTGGCCGGCCGACATGGAAGGTACCTATCACCACATGGGTACCACCCGGATGCACGACTCCCCGCGTCACGGTGTGGTCGACCGCAACTGCAAGGTTCACGACATGGAGAACCTCTACATTGCCGGTTCGTCGGTGTTCACCACCTCGTCGTCCAACAACCCGACCATGACACTGGTGGCACTGGCCCTGCGCCTGTCCGACCGCCTGACGGCAGAAATCAAGTCCGGCAGCACGGTCACCACGGATGGCGCCCAGACGCCTGCCCAGCCGGAGCAGCAGGCTGCCGCCTGATCGTTTGTAAGCAAACGGTGCGATGCCGTTGCACCGTCGTGCAGCCGGATGCATCTGCGGCTGGGCATATTAGCCGTCGGGCACACCATCTGGCCGATGCATCAACCGTCGGACGCATCAACCGCAAAAACGCGGACTTCCCTTCGGGGCGGTCCGCGTTTTTGCGTGTGTGGCTCGTGCTTCTGCTTCTTGTGTCCAAGACGACGTAGCGCCTGGAACGCAGGTGCGTGAGCCTGGGACAGTGCAGCGTTGGGATGCTGGTGCGCGAGCCGGGATCGGTGCAGCGCTGGGATGTTGGTGCAAAACCGGGGGTGATGCAGCGTTTGGGACGCTGGCGCATGAGCCGGGAGCGGCGCAGTGTCCGGGACGCAGGTCCATGAGTCGTGAACGGTGCAGTGCCCTGGGACGCAGGTGCATGAGCTGGAAACGCTGCATCACCTGGAGCGCGGGCACATGGGATGTTTTGACATGAAGGCCAGTGCACGAAATGTTTCGTCGGACAACAATGTCACGCGTCGATGTGGCGAGTCTGTGAGATTGTGCCGCGTCAGAAAGAAAGACATCGAGGAACATGACGGCTACCGCTGGTTCGCAACAAACGGCCATTCATCGCCTCGAAGGTGAACGGGCTGCGGGTTGCGAGTGTTCGTGGCAGAGGGTGCCGCCCGGGCGGGCAGGGCCCCTGCGTACGTCCTTCATCTGGGATTGACCGTCATGAGAGTATCAACGCCTTCCTTCAAGCTCGCCTCGCTTGCCGTGCTGACCGTGCTTGCCGCCTGTGGTGGCGGAGGCGATTCCTCTGCACCTGCCGTTGGCCCCACGGCCACGGGTAACCAGGGCAACACCGTCAAGCCGGCCGATGGCAACACGAGCATTGCCGGCAACAATGCTGCTGCCGGTACAAGTACAACGCCGTCTGTACCGGGCAATGCCACAGGCGACAAAACGGGCAACACGGCTGCCAGTGGCACGGGCAACACCCCGGCCAACGGCAGCACGAGCGGATCCTCCGCAAACGGCAATACGGGTTCCAGTACGCCGACGACCAGTGCCGGCAACGGTGCAGGCAACACCACCAGCAACGGGGCTGGCAACACGAATGGCGGCAACGCCGGCAATGGCAATGCTGGCAATACCCGCCCGGCCGCGGGTGATACGACGGGCAATGGTGCCGGCACCGCGCCGGCCAATGGTGGCACGGTTGCCACCCCGGTGGTCCCTCCGGTTACGCCGCCGGCCAAACCGGTGACGCCGGAAGTGCCGACCGCCAACAATGGCACCACCCAGCCCCCCGCCGCGGCCGATGCCGGCAACGCCACCAAAACACCGGCCGCCCAGTCCGAATACAAAACCAAAGGTGTGTGGTCGACCACCGTGAACTGGCCGCTGGTGGCCATTCACGCCGCGCTGACGGCCGACGGCCGCGTGCTGACCTACGGCACCGACTACACGAAGAATCCGGGCAGCAGGTTCAGCTACGACGTGTGGGATCCGACGCTGGGTACGGGTGACGACGCCCACATGATGCTGCCCAGCCAGACCGACACCTTCCTGTTCTGCTCGGCCCAGATCCTGCTGCAGGACGGCCGCATGCTGATCCTGGGCGGTGACCTGCTCAAGGATGGCCGCGCCACAAACAAGGGCAACAAGGATGTCAACCTGTTCGACCCGGTCAGCGGTACGCTGTCCCTGGACCGCAACAAGATGACGCTGCCGCGCTGGTACGGCACCGCCACCACGCTGCCCACCGGTGAGGTGTATATCCAGGGCGGTACCGACGGAGAACGTCACCCCGAGCTGCGCAAGGCCGATGGCGCCTTCCGTGCGCTGGACATCAATACGGAAGCGCAGTACAAGCTGCCCAACGGCCAGACGGGTAACATGTTTGAGAACAACTACCCGCGCAACTTCGTCGCGCCCAACGGCAAGATCTTCGGTTTCGACCCGCACTTCATGTACGAGATCGACCCGTATGGCAACAACGGCAAGGGCTCGGTGAAGATGCACGGTGCCCACTGGGACTTCCCGCGCATCCGTGAGGATGGCACGGAAGACTGGGAATACTGGCGTGCCTGGCAGGCCACCTCGACGGCTGCCATGGTCCGTCCGGGCCTGATCTTCCAGTTCGGTGGGGTCAATCCCAGCGCCCAGCAGGCACCGGTCACGCTGATCGACATCAACGGTGACAAGCCGAAGCTGATCGACCTGCCGCCGCTGACCAAGCCCTACGTGTGGAGCAACGCCACCATCATGGCCGATGGCAACGTGCTGGTGTCGGGCGGTTCTACCGAGAACCTGCTCAACGATGTGGAAGAGCCGATCAACCAGGAAGCGGGCGAGATCAACTACGAGTCGCTGATCTTCAACCCAGACACCCGCAAGTTCTCGCCGGGTGCCCGCTTCAACGAGAAGCGCCTCTACCACAGCGTCACGCTGCTGCTGCCCGACGCCACCATCCTGTCTTCGGGTGGTGGCCAGCCGGGGCCGGTCGACAACCTGAACGCCCAGATCTACTACCCGCCGTATCTGTTCAATGCCGACGGTACGCGTGCCAAACGTCCGGTGCTGCAGGGCGAAGGTGATGTGGCGATGGTGGCCGAACCGGCTTCCACCATCCACATCCCGACGGCCGACGCAGCTGACATTTCCCGCGTCACGCTGATCAAGACGGGCGCTGTCACGCACTCGTTCGACATGGACCAGCGCTACTCGGAAGTGAAGTTCCGTGTCAACGGCAATGGTCTGGACATCGAACTGCCGGCCAACAAGTTCCAGACGCCTCCGGGCTTCTACCACGTGTTTGCCTTCAACAAGGCCGGCGTGCCGTCGAAGTCGCGCATGATCCGCATCAACCCGTCGGTGGTTGCACCGAAGTGATGCAGCTGCCCTGGTGGGGCCGATCCTGAAGACAGGCCGGTCCTGCAGCGGCAGGTCAGGGCAGCAGGGCGGGTACCGGGATTCTTCCCTGGTGCCCGCCCTGCGTTCGTCTGGTTCCAGAAGGGCGTAAGCCTGGTGTCTTGATTTCACATCGCGACGTGTTGCGGTGTCGGGTGGCGGGCGCCATCTGTCGGGGGGCGTACGGCGTGGCGTGGTGGGTGTCTTAACGTAGCGGCAGAGATCAACCCAACCACAGGAATCTGGACGGGCCGGCAGGGTCGGGGGTATGCCCCGTTTTCCCTGAAGCCTCGCCGTCCGACTCATCATGAAGCTTCGCCGTCCTTGCGCGCCCGTCGCCCTGTTGCTGTCCCTCATGCTGGGCGGCTGTGCCACGTCACCATCGGTGCAGGAGAGTGCATCACAGAATACCGGCCTGATGCAGGCTGGCATGCCGATGGATGGCGAGGTTGCTCTGGGTACTGATACTGGTGCTGGTGCTGGTGCTGGTGCTGGTGCGAGGCCGGTTGATGGCGGCCCGGCCGCATCGTACACGCCTTTTCAGCAGCGGGAAGATGCAGAAATCGCCCGTGACCAGGGCATCTATCGCGACACCCAGGCGCGCATTGCAAGGCTGAATGCCGAGCGTGGTATCCGCATCGGCAATTATGCGCTGGCCAAGGCTCAGTGCTGGCTGGATGTGAGCTTCCACGAATACACCCGCAATGACCGGAGCGGCTTCCCGCGGGCTGCCCTGGCGCAGGCCCAGGGCATCATCGAGCGCCTGGAGGCGGGAGAGATGCCGGATGTGAGCGAAACGCCGCTGGTCAACGATGCCCGTCGCCTGCGCGACGACCTGTGGCAGCGCCACGACCGGCTGCGTGCCGACACGGCGGGCATGCAGTGCGCCGCAGCGCGCCTGGCCTGTGCGGAAGTCGAGCTGGTGCATGCGGGCAACGAGATTCGCCAGGGCGGTTGGCGTCATGCCAGTCCCTATATCCAGATTGCCGAAGACCTGACCGAAGAAGCCGGAAAAATGGCCGAACAGTGCGTGGCCCAGCCGGCTGCGCCCGTGCAGAAACCGGTACCTGCGGAGGCCCCTGATGCGCCTGTGCAGATGAAGGCCGAGGTGGATGTCCGCTTCCGCTTCGACCGTTCGGGCGCAGCCGACATTCTGCCGGAAGACCGGCCGCGGCTGCAGGCGTTCGTGGATATGCTGAACGGTCAGTACGTCCGGGTGGACAGTCTGAAACTGGTGGGCCATACCGATCGTCTGGGCAGCCGTGCCTACAACGAGCGCCTGTCCATGCGTCGCGCCGTGACGGTGCGCAACGAGCTGCAGCGTCTGGGGGTGAATGTCCCGATGAGTGTGGAGGCCCGTGGCGCCACCGAAGATTTCTCGTCGGGCTGCCGACGCCAGGGCGAGGGGCTGGAAAACACGGTGCAATGCCTGCAACCGGATCGTCGTGTGACCATCGAACTGGAAGGTGCGCGGCGCCCCTGACCAGGACTATCCAGCAAAACCCTGCCATCGGCAGGTGGGCACTTTGCATTTGCCCGGTTTTGTTTGCCGCTCCAGGGAACGTGTGGATGGCATGGCATGACTGGAACGCTCTGGCCAGGGCAGGAGCGTTCTCGCAGCACAAAAAAATACGTCCGCGAACCGAAAGGAACGCGGACGCCAATCGCCGGGAAGATAATTATTGTTGTTTTATTTGGTGACCGGATCACACGGGAAGGTGGTCCGGTCGTGTTTTTGCACCCGATGCATCGCCTGCAGGGCTCGCCAGTATTGGGAAGGTGAGCAGACCCCGTGCACCTTACGGTGATGAATGGGTGCTGACAGGGATACAGGGTAACAGTAAAGCGGGCTGCGGGGGACAGGTGCCGGATACCCCTCCTGAAGCCAGAAAGCCCCGGAGGCAGGAAAGGCACGGCTGGGAACATGGCTGAATGCCTGGTTCCAAACCCGACTGCAGCGTTCAGGGATTATAAAAAGGTTGGCCGTGATATTTGGTTGACTTTTATCAAGAACGTCAAGCCCTGTGAAGTCGAATACACGATCAGGCGCATCCATTTGGGAAAAATGTGCAAAACCCGCTGAAAACAGGTGGGTCATTACGATGTGAATATTAATGTCTGAATAATTTTGGTCAGTATGGATATGAAACAGGTGGGTATGCAGCGGGTATGGGTGTACAGCAGGAATTGCATGCATGATTGTGCTGGCAACGGGCGGCAGGCAACAGGTACAGGCGTGTGGGGTAGGCGTGTGGGGTAGGCGTGGGGGCAGACCCCCCTGCGCCATCGCAGGACCGTCGTCATGCTGGGGGCGCCGTGCTCTGCTATCGACAGGCACGTATCGATAGAAAAATTTTCCGACAGATCTGTAATGCCTTGGGCTCCTCTGCGACCAAAGGTGCGTCTGATGCAGACCTGCCCGGGTGGGCAGTCCGGCGCGGCAACGGGCCGTGCAGGTTCCTTCAATGAGATCCTTTGCTGGATCGTTCCTTTTCTGGAGATCGTTTGATGAACAAGAAATTCGCAGCTCTTCTGTCTGGCGCGGTGGCTGCCGGGACCACGCTGGCCTCGGCGCCGGTGTTCGCCGCCCAGGGGCTGGCCCAGGGCTATCAGGTGGCCGCGGCCGACGCCAGCATGAAGGCCCCCGAGGGCTCCTGTGGCGGCAGCAAGAGCCAGGAGGGCAGCTGCGGTGGCAACAGCATGTCTTCGGAAGGCAACGGCAAGTCCATGGAAGGCTCGTGTGGCGGCAGCAAGGCCCAGGAGGGTTCCTGCGGCGCCAGCAAGATGAAGCAGTCCGCATCGGACGCGTCCGGCAAGGCCATGTCGGGCGGCAGCAAGTCCAAAGAGGGCAAGTGCGGCGAAGGCAAGTGCGGCGGCAAGAAGAAGTGAGCGGGCCGTAGAGCGTGTCATGGTCGAATGCGTTCATGACACGCCCAAGTGGTGTGCCACGGCGGCAGCAGGGGTGCTTTTTGCTGCCGTCGATGGCGATGGAGCGGGTGTGATGAGGTGGTGGATGTGATGAAGTGCGTGAGATGAAGTAGGTGTAATGAAGTGGATGTGATGAAGTGGGTGTGATGAGTGGAGGCGAAAGCGGAATGAGTACGCTCAGGCAGGGTTCAAGGGAGGTGCGGCGGCTGCATCGTGCCGGTCTGGGGCTGCGTCGCAGCCTGCTGGCCGATACGCTGCAGGGGCTGCAGCGTGGCGAGCTGGGCGAGGTGGCCTTTTTCGAGGTGGCACCCGAAAACTGGAGTCGGCTGGGCGGGCGCTTTTCGCGGGATCTGTCTGCCATCAGCGAGTTCCGGCCGCTGGCCTGTCATGGGCTGTCACTGAATCTGGGCGGCAGTGACGGGCTGGACATGCAGCTGCTGGCCGAGGTGAAGGCTTTCATGCGCACCTACCGGATTGCGCTCTATACCGAACATCTGTCGTGGTGTGGGCACGAGGGGCATCTGTACGATCTGCTGCCATTGCCGGCCACGCATGAAACCGTGCGTCATGTGGCCACACGCATTGCCCAGGTGCAGGATTTTCTGGGCGAGCAGATCGGCATTGAAAATGCCAGTTACTATGCAGCCCCCGAAGGGGCCGAAATGGATGATGCCACTTTTGTTCGCGAGGTGGTGAAGGACGCGGGCTGCCTGCTGCATCTGGATGTGAACAACGTGTACGTGAACAGCCAGAATCATGGTTTCGATCCGTATGAATATACCGTTCAGCTGCCGCTGGAGCGGACCTGCTATATCCATGTGGCGGGACACCATGTGGAAGATGATGGCCTGATCATCGACACGCATGGCATGCCGGTGATCGATCCCGTATGGGAGTTGCTGGCCTTTACCTATGACAGGCTGTCGGATGCGGGGCTCGAGCCCCGGGATGTTCCCAGCTGCCTGGAACGCGATTTCAATTTTCCGCCGCTGGCCGAGCTGGTGGACGAAGTGGGGGTGATCGACCGGCTGCAGCGTGAGGCATCGGCCCGGCGGGCTGCTGTGCAATCAGCTGCGGCTGCGAAGGTGCCGGATGCCGTCCCGGCACAGCATCTGCTTCGCTCGCCGGATGCTGCGCAGTCACGGGACATGGTGCTGCCATGAGTCGCCGGGATCGTCGCAAGGCGCTGATGGCGCGAGGTACGCAGGCGGTGGACCATGATGCGCCGGGGTTGCTCCGGATGCAGCAGTCGTGGTCTGGCTATCTGCGTGCGCCCACGCAGACGGAACGCCCGGCAGGCACAGCTGCACGACGTATCGATGTGTATGCGGAACTGCTGCGCAACAATATCCGCGGCTTCATTGATCAATGCTTTCCGCTGTGTCGTGCATCGGTCAGTGCCGCGTGCTGGGAGGACCTGATCGAAGGTTTCTTCTCGCAGGGTACATGGCACCATTCCCCGTTCTTCCACGAAATTCCCCGGGCCTTTGTGGATTTTCTGCAGTCGCATCCCGGGGCGCAGTCGCAGCCACAGTCGCAGGAGCAGGAGCAGGAGCAGGAGCAGGAGCAGGAGCAGGAGCAGGGACAGGAGCAGATGCCGTCGCAAGAACGGGTGTCGTCGCAAGCGCAAGAGGCGCGGGGGCATTCGCAGATGCAGGCATCTGAAATGCAGGCATCTGAACCCGGGCACGAGCGGGTTGTTGCAACCACGCGGGGCTCCGCACCCGAACGGACGCCTGCATGTGAAGAGGCGTCAAGGCCGCCCTGGTTTGCCGATCTGGCCCATTACGAGTGGCTGGAGCTGGCCGTGGAAACGGCGCCCGATGTGCCGGCTCAGGTGGGTCCCCAGGGGTTGGCGCTGGCGGCTGGCCTGCAGCTGGCGGGTTATGAGTGGCCGGTGCACACCATCGGACCGGGGGCAGCGGAGGTTCAGCCTGCCACCACCTTTGTGGCGGTGTATCGCAACCGGCAGCATGTGGTGCGTTTCAGTGTGCTGACACCGGCAGCGGCGCAGCTGCTGGCCACGTTGCAGGGCAATATGTGTGACTGGCAGGCCGCCTGTGCGCAACTGGCGACCCAGTGGGGCATGCCGGTGCAGGATATGGTGTCCAGCGTACAGCCGCTGCAGCAGCAGTGGCTGGGCGAGGAACTGCTGGTGAAAAAGTCGGGGCAGGAGAAGGTGAATGAGCAAACCTGAAGGGCATGAGCATGACGTTCGTGCCGCCGTTGCAGGTGCCGAAGCAGGCAGGCCGGGCGATTTTTCCACGGGTGCGGGGGCCGGAAGGGGTGGCGCCTCGCGAGCAGAGCAGACGCTGGCGGATGTCCGCTGTGCAGTGCGCGGCCGCTGCCGGGGTATTCTGCGTTACTGTGTGATCTGCAATTACATCTGTCCCGGGCTGAAGGTGCTGGCGCCTTGGGCAGGGCTGCTGTTCCTGCGGTTGCTGATCGGCTGGGAGTTTCTGGATTCTGGCCTGGAAAAATGGGGTGGCGAGAACTGGTTTGCCGATATCCAGAGTGATTTTCCGTTCCCGTTCAACCATCTGCCGGCGGAGCTGAACTGGCAGCTGGCCATGTGGTTCGAGATCGTGGGTGGTGTGGCGCTGATGCTGGGGCTGGCAACGCGCTTCTTTGCGTTTGCCCTGCTGGTGGTGACGTGGGTGGCCACGGTGGCTGTGCACTGGCCGGCGGAATGGCATTCGCTGGCAGAGCTTTGGCAGGGCTATGTGATCACCGACGAGGGGCATGGCAATTTCAAGCTGCCGCTGCTGTTTGCGGTGATGCTGTGGGCGCTGCTCTTTCAGGGAGGCGGCCGGCTGAGCCTGGATGCGCTGATCGGCTGGCTGTGGTGCCGGCGACGCTGAAAGGGCTGTAACCCTGCTCATCCCGATCATGGATCCAAGGCAATCGCAGGCTTTTGCAGAGGGGCCTTTGCCGTCGAAAGGAAGGAAAAAGGGCGTCCCATGGGCGCCCCTTTTCAATGATGGCAGGAGAGATCGTGATCCGGCCTCGTTTTACCTGCCAGCCAGTTCGACGATTCGTTCGGAAACCAGTTTGGGGGAGAATTCGCGAACTTCGTGGGTGGCGAAGTTGGGGTAGTAGCAGTCTTCCTCCAGAATCTTCTGCAGGGCTTCGCGGTTTTCCATGTCGGACTCAGGCCGTTGCCTTTCTGATGGCTTCGACCACGCGGGTAGCGTGGGCGCGTGCCGCTTCCTTCTGGGCGTTGATTTTTGCTTCGTCTCCCCGGTCCGTGTAGCTCACACCGTTGATCCAGACAGGCGGCAGGTAGTCGAGGTTGCACAGACGTGCGGTGGTTTCGAACTGGGGGAGATAATCTTCCACCGGGTGCCTGAAGGCGCCATCGGTGGCGTAAACGGCTTTGGGCGCCCCCGTGGTGAAGGAGAAGAGAACCCTCTTGCCGCCCAGTTTGCCGTGCGAGCCATGGGAGAAACCGTGCAGGAACACCTTGTCCAGCCAGAGTTTCAGTAGGCCGGGCAGTGAGTACCACGAGAACGGGAACTGCAGCACGATCACGTCGGCGTCCAGCAGGGCTGCTTGCTCGGCTTCGATGTCGAACTGGTAGGTGGGGTAGAGGGTGTCCAGCCGGCGGATCTTTGCTTCGGGCAATGCCTTGGCTACTTCGTCCAGAATGGTGGCATTGGCGACGGAACTGGCCAGATCGGGGTGGCCGGAAATGATGAGCACGTTTTTCATGAAGGCAGGTTGTTGAGGTCGGCGGTGTTGGGAGGATGCTTGCCGGGGCTGAGGCAGGGGCCGCTGTCCATGGTGCCCTGAGTCCCCGGCGTGGAAGCAGGATACAACAGGCTATTCGGGCCGGCCGTCCTGTGGGGTCTCTGGGGAGTCAGCCAGAAAGCCTGCATCATCGTGCTCTGCATAGTGCTGCATGATCCTGCGCAGCGCCTCCGAATTTTTCTGGAAATTCCGGCAGTCGGTGCAGATGGCCAGGTGCAGCCGCAGCGTCAGGCGCTGCCACAGGGGAAGGTCATGCTCCTGGGCTTCGGAAATCCGGCGTGTGGCCTGCAGGCAGCCGTTCATGGCGGGGCGCTTCGTGCTCATGCGCGTTCTCCCGACTCGAGCCAGTTCTGCTGCAGGCATTTCTGCAGCTTCAGCCGGGCACGGTAGAGCATGACGTTGATGTTGCCGGCGGTCAGCTGGGTCTGGGTGCAGATCTCGCTGGCGCTCATGCCCAGGTGCTCGCGCATCATGAATACCTGTGCCTGCATGCCCGGCAGGCCGGCCAGGCAGCGCTGCAGCACCTGCCAGAACTCGCGGTTGGTGAGCAGCTGCTCGGGGTTGCCCAGGTTGCAGGGGCCGCCGTCTGCCTCCCAGTGACCGTCCTGCCGGAAGAGCAGGGCCTCCAGGGCGTCACCATCGGGGTCGTCGTCGAAGTCACAGGAGACCTCGCGGGCCTGTCGGCGGTAGCGGCCGCGCAGGGCATCGGCCACCTTGTGCTTCAGGATGGCAAACACCCAGGTCTTGAGGGCGGCCTCGCCGCGGAAGGCCGACGCCTTGTCGAAGGCGGCCACGTAGGCGTCCTGGACGACATCTTCGGCCAGGCTGTCATCGCCCAGCTGCCGGGTGGCATAGCTGAGCATCTGGGGGCGGAAGGCCGCCATCTGCTGGGGGACGTTCATGGACGCGGAGGAATGGGGAAGGGTCGCGGAAGAACGGGGCGCCCCGAAAGGGCTCCCTTTGGGCGTGTATGACCAAGTTGGCCGTGCCGTGAAGTCAGTGAGGATTCTGCGGCCCAGTCACCCTGTCCTGCACCCCCAAAGGGAATATCGTGGGGGGAGTGAGGTCATGACATGCGCTATGGTATGACCGCGTGGGCAGGCTGCGAAGGGATGCGGCCTGTCTGGCAGTATGTCTGCCACAGATAACGTCCAGGCGCCCGGATGGTGGACAGGAAACATGGGCGGTGGGGGGCGTGCACCTGGTGCAACAAGCCCCACGGGTCACGTCATGAATACGTCCATGGCTGCGAACTTTCTTGGGGGGCTGCTGGGCGAGGCGGCCGGGTGGCGGTGTGGGCGCAGTTGCAGGGTTGTGCCACTGGTTGATCTGGCGGCCGGGATGACCGTATCATGAAATGAACAGAGTCCGGCAGGGAGCGTATGCGCCATGAAGAAAATCATCTCGTCAGTGGTTGTGGGCATGGCTGTTCTGTGTGGTTCCGCGGCGGTACAGGCGCGCGACACCAAACTGATACTGCCCATTCGCGACGCCCTGAACTACGAGGGCAAGAAGGGCTCCGCCCGGGAGCTGCTCGATCCCGGCATTGCCCTGGTGTTTGCCCGGGGAGGCGGTAGTGTAGTCCGGGCCGACGTGAAGGCCATCAAGCGTACCAATGGTTTTGGCAAGTCGGATGCCGATGCCTGCCACTGGGCCTTTCTGTCGGCCGTAAGGCAGCTGCAGGAGGCGGCACGGGAGGCTGGCGCCACCAAGGTGGTGAACCTCATCAGCTACTACAAGGACCACGAATACCGGGGTACGAGCGAGTATGAATGTCATGCGGGCGCCTTCATCGTCGGGGTGACGCTGCGGGGTGACCTGGCCAGGTGATGGGCAGGGGACGCCGCGGCTGCGGCATGCGGGGCCGTCTGTGTATGATGCAGGCTTTCGCCCTGTGTGATGCACCATGTCCGATTCGTTTTGCATCCGTGCGGCCCGGCAGGAAGATCTGCCAGCCATTCTTGCCATCTTCAATGACCTGATCGCCACATCCACGGCGGTCTATACCGAAACGCCGGTGGATCTGGCAGAGCGTACGGCGTGGTTCGAGGCACGACAGGCTGCAGGGTTTCCCGTGCTGGTTGTGGAGGAGCTGCCATTGCAGGCCGGATCATCCGGTGCATCCGGCGTGGCAGGTGCCTCGGGGGCGGCGGGCCCGCTGCGGGGTGCTCTGGTGCCGGCGGACGGTCAGGCCCTGTCTGCCCCATGTCCGGTTGTGCTGGGGTACGCCAGTTTCGGTCCTTTTCGCGGCAGTTGGCCGGGTTATCGCCACACCGTGGAGCACAGTGTGCATGTGCGCGCAGACCAGCGCGGTCGGGGGTTGGGTACGGCGCTGATCCACGCGCTGTTTGCCGAGGCGCAGGCCCGGGACGTGCATGTGATGGTCGGCGCCATAGACGCCGAAAACACCGGCTCGCTGCGGCTGCACGCCCGTCTGGGTTTTGTGGAAACAGGACGGATGCCGCAGGTGGGGCGCAAGTTCGGTCGCTGGCTGGATCTGGTGTTCATGCAGCGTTTCGTTCAGGAGTGGGACGCATGACTGACCGGATGACGGTATCCCCATCGATGCAGTCCATGGCGTTTTCTACGCCCTTTGGTGAAATTCATGCCAGAAACTGGCAGCCTGTGCCGGCCGGAGAGCCGGTCGGTGGCGGGGGGGATGCAGCTGGAAGACAGGTGCAGAAAGGTCGTGCAGGAGATGGCGGGTACCCCTGTGTCGTGCTGTTGCACGGCATGTTTGGCGATGTGGATGTCTGGTCGGCCACTGCGCTGAATCTGGCGCGGGCTGGTCTGGAGGTGCTTGCATTCGATTTGCCGGGGCATGGAGGGAGCCTGGCAGAGGTCGAAAACGCAGACGAGACCGTTCAGGCGCTGCTGGCGGCGCTGCAGGCGTATGCCCGGGCCAGGGCGCAGCATCCGGTTCCGGTGTTGCTGGTGGGCCACTCCTTTGGCGGCCTGGTGGCCGCGATGCTGGCTGCCCGGATGCAATCCCTGCAGGTTTTATCGCCCGTGCTGTCCGGGCTGGTGCTGCTGTCTCCCAGTGGTCTGGGCGAAGAAGTAAATCGCGATTTTCTGCTGGGCGTCATCGAAGCGCCGGATGCCGACGCCATGGCCAGGGTTCTGGCGGCGCTGACGGTCAGACATTTCCGCAGCTCATCGGCCTACATGAAGGCGATGCATGCGCGTATTCATTCAGCGAAGGATCAGTTGTACCGGCTGGTGGACGATGTCGTGGATGGGACGGGCCGCCAGGTTCATTCCATTCTGGAGATTCTGGCGGCACTTCCTGTGCCGGTTACGCTGGTTCATGGCCGGGAAGATGCGGTGCTTCCCTGGCAGCAGGCGCTGAACGTGCCGGGCAGTGTGGCCATTCATCTGTTGCCGGATGTGGGGCACATGCCGCACTGGGAGGCCGCAGCACTGGTGAGCACGATCATCGGGCGTGCCGCGGGCAGGGGATGATTGCCGCAGGCAGGGAAGTCTTGCCCTGTGAGGGACACAGGCTTTGGGCCGATCATCTTCACCACAGTGTCCCTGAAAACGCCAAAGGCCGGGATACCCGGCCTTTGCGGCGGCTCCCGGCTGCGGGAGCGGCAGGGAGAATCTCCCCCGACAGGGAGCGTCTTTTCAGTCCAGCGTCCCGAACCCGCCTGCCTCCAGCCGGGCCTGGGCATCCTGCAGGTGTGCCTGGTCGGCAAAGACCAGCGCATCGGTGCCGGCGATGGTTTCGTTCAGGGTTTCGGCGCACAGCACCAGCAGGTGCGTGTCTTCCTGGGTGGTGAAGGTGGTGCCGTCGCCCAGGGCGTCCAGCAGGATCAGCTCTGGTGAGCGGATGTAGCTGGGCCAGAAATCGATGTGGATCTTGCCGGTCAGCATCAGCAGCTGGGCATACCACTTGCGCGGCAGCGGCAGGGTGACGGTGTGGCCAGCCTTGACGTGCACGTCCCACAGCTGCAGGGGCTGGACGGTTTCGGCCGGGCCCAGCTCGCCCTTCCATTCGCCGGCAATCACCCGCAGGGTGCCGGCACTGTCGGGCAGGACGATGGTGGGCATGTCGGCCGCTTTCAGGTGCTGCAGGTGCGGGTCGCTCAGCTTGCCGCTGGCCGGCAGGTTGATCCAGAGCGATACGGCCTCGATGGTGCCACCCTGTTCACGCAGGACCGGGCCGGGCAGGGTGCGGGTGAGCACACCGGCCCCGGCGCCATTCCAGACGACGTCGCCGGCGCTGGCGGTGATGCCATGCTGCACGGGCAGGGCGGTCTGTACGTCCAGATCACCCTGCAGCAGCAGGGTGACGGACTCGAAGCCGGCCATGGCCTGCACACCCACGGCCGGCAGGGTGCTGGCGATGATGCGCTCTTCCTCGCGTGTGGTGACGGTCATGGTCGGGTCTTCTGCAACCCGGGCGAGTAGTGAGGCGGTGGCATCCGCAGCCGTGTGCAGGGCAGCGGCGGCTTCGGCAGCGGCCCGTGCATCAGCCGCGCTGACGGTCTGGGCCGGCAGCAGGCTGGCCTGGATGGCGGGGTTGGGCTGGCGGCCCAGTCCCCGGTAGTTGAAGATGGGCTGGGCCTGCCAGAGCGGGCCGGCCATGAC
>ERZ773076.644-NODE-644-length-16894-cov-3.261239_pt1 | contig 16894 bp, 18 predicted proteins | sample MGYA00580613_ERZ773076 | MGnify/ENA primary metagenome ERZ773076 (study PRJEB29015, sample SAMEA2738005) | human oral metagenome | biome: human oral; feature: human-associated habitat; material: dental | place: China | collected 2057 ...
GAAGGAGGCTTGTCAAGTCATGAGACACATGCTGAAGCCCTTGGATTTTTCCGTCGAGGAGACCGCCGAGCTGCTCTCTCTCGCCGGACGCATTGAAAAAAATCGAGCTGCCTATGCAAAGGTAATGGAGGGAAAGAAGCTTGCGACACTCTTCTATGAGCCGAGCACAAGAACACGTCTTTCCTTTGAGGCAGCGATGCTGAACCTCGGAGGATCGGTTCTCGGTTTCCAGTCTGCCGATGCGAGTTCTGCGAGCAAAGGAGAGAGCGTTGCCGACACGGTTCGCGTCGTTTCCTGCTATGCCGACATTATTGCCATGCGTCATCCCAAGGAAGGTGCACCGATGGTTGCCAGTGAGTTTTCCCGTGTGCCGATTATCAACGCGGGTGATGGAGGCCACCAGCATCCGACACAGACTCTGACAGATCTCATGACCATACAGTCTCTGAAGGGAAGACTTGATCACATGACGGTCGGACTTTGCGGCGACCTGAAGTTTGGCCGCACGGTTCATTCGCTGATCAGTTCCCTGATCCGTTACCCCGGCGTTCGCTTTGTGCTGATTTCGCCGCCGGAACTCCGGATTCCGGGCTATATCCGGGAAGATGTGCTTGAAAAGAATCGGATTCCGTTTACCGAGGTCGACAGTCTGGAGGCCTCAATGCCGGATCTCGACATACTCTATATGACGCGCGTGCAGAAAGAGCGCTTTTTCAACGAGGAGGACTATATCCGCCTGAAGGACAGCTATATTCTTACTGAGGAGAAGTTGAAAAACGCAAAGGAGGATATGTTCATCCTGCATCCGCTGCCGCGTGTCAATGAGATTGCGGTGGAAGTGGACAAGGATCCCCGCGCAGCGTATTTCAAACAGGTACAATACGGTGTCTATGTCCGCATGGCGCTTATCATGAAGCTTTTGGAGGTAAAAGAGACATGTTAAATATCAGCGGCCTCTCGGAGGGCATTGTCCTGGATCACATCAAGGCGGGCAAGAGCCTCGATATTTACTATCAGCTCGGTCTCAACAAGCTGGATTCCCAGATTGCGATTATCAAGAATGCACACTCCCAGAAAATGGGAAGAAAGGATATCATCAAGGTGGAGGGGGATGTGCTCGACCGCATCGACCTCGATGTCCTCGGTTACATTGACCACAGTATTACGGTCAACATCATCCGTGACAGCAAGATTGTCGAAAAGCGTGTTCTTAGGCTGCCGAAACAGATTACCAATGTGATTCACTGCAAGAATCCGCGCTGCATTACTTCGATTGAGCAGGAGCTTCCGCATATCTTCTATCTCTCCGATCCGGAGCGAGAAATTTATCGCTGCCGCTACTGTGACGAGCGCTACACCGACAAGACGCGCTGAGTCCCGGTTCCTTTTTGTAAAGTACTTGTCAGATTCTGCCTCGTGTTATACAATACTAATTAGCAATAGCTATCTCACATTGTGTCAGGAGGTATGACATGAAGAATCTGGATTGTTACCTTTCCAATCTGATGATCGGAAATATCAAGCTTCATAACCTGCATTGGAATGTGACGGGGCTCACATTCAAGGCAGTGCATGAGTATCTGGAGTCTCTCTACGAGGACAGCTTTGAGAAGTATGACGAGGTCGCGGAACTGCAGAAGCAGTTCGGACTTCCGGTGCTCGCCTCTGCCAAGGACTATCTGGAGAATACCAGTCTGAAGGAGCTTGGCAATGCGGAATACAGCCCGCGCGAAGCAATCGAACTCGCAAAAGAGTAGTATATCGAGACCATGCGCGCACTTGCGCTGACGATTCGCGAAGAGGCGCAGAAGGAGGATTGCTTTGTTTTAAGCAACCTGATGGAGGATCATGTCACGGGATATGACAAGCACCTCTGGTTCCTCGGCAATATGCTGAAGTAATCGATTGAACGAAAAAACAGAGCGAATACAGCCACTGTATTCGCTCTGTTTTTTTGTTTGAGAGAAAGACGGGCGATAAGCCGGGTTATGTCGTGGATGATCATCTATCTAGCTGTGCCGTCACCGGCACAGTCGAGCAACCTACCCGGACAGTGTTGTCTCGAGAGACAACCGACGGGCCGCCGATCTGTCCTGTTCGGTCTTGCTTCGGATGGGGTTTACATGTGCCCCGGATGTTACCACCCGGGCGGTGGTCTCTTACACCGCCTTTGCACCCTTACCGGCCTTGGCCGGCGGTTCTTTTCTGTTGCACTTTCCTGGGAGTTTCCTCCACCGGACGTTATCCGGCATCCTGCCCTTTGAAGCCCGGACTTTCCTCACCTGCAGCCTTTCGTCTCTGCAGCCGCGATCACCTGCCCATCTTTCGGCATACATTATAGCACAGTCTCCGATGTTCGTATACAGACTATGCACCGTAAGCGCTGCCGCCGATAAATTCTCGCAGCAGGGAGGTCGCCGGAATTTCTTCGGACGGAAAAGTCAGAAAGTAGCTCAAAAATTTCAGGAGTCGCTTTGCCTCCAGGAAAGAGGGATGCTCTTCCGGGATGTCAAAGAGCAGAGCCTCTGCATAGGGCTTCAGGGCTGCTGTCTCATAGGGCAGAGCCGAATTAAAGACATCATCCGCATTTTCCTGATAAGGAAAGATATAGCGTGTCTCTCCCGCGCTGACGGAAGCCCAGCGCGCCAGACTCTCGGCTGCATTGTTGCCGCGAAGTCTCGCATCCCGTACAATGCGACGCAAAATACGGGCATCGCTGGTCGGAATGCGGTTATGGGCATCCAGATTCAGCTGTGTCAGACAGCTCACATAGATTTTATGCTTTTTTTCGGCCGGAATCGAAAAAGACAGCGCCTCATTGAGGCAGTGAATCCCTTCGACCAGCAGAATATCCGACGGCGCGCACTGTAAAAAGTCTCCGCTGTAGCGCCGCTCGCCCGAAATAAAATCAAACCGTGGCAATTCGACGCGTTCTCCGCGAAGCAGTGCATTCAGATCGCGATTAAAACAGTCGACATCCAGCGCGCCGAGGGATTCAAAATCGAAATTCCCTTTTTCATCGCGAGGTGTATCGCTCCGGTTTTTAAAATAGTTGTCGACTTCAATCGCATGCGGTGTCTTTCCGAGTGCCAGTAGCTGGGTGGCAAGGCGGCGGGCAAAGGTTGTTTTGCCGGAAGAGCTGGGACCTGCAATCAGTACAATCCGCACGGCATTGCGCCCGCAAATCTTTTCTGCGAGATCTCCGATGCGTTTTTCCATCTGGGCTTCCGCGCAGAGAATGAGTTCTTTCATTTTTCCGGAAGTTGCGCGCGCATTGAGGGCGCCAACAGTCTCAATCTTTTGTCGGGAAAGGTTCTCGCGGCTCTCTTCCATCGCCCGGAAAATCTTTTGTGAAGGCTGAAATGCGGCGAGTTGCACGGGAAGTCGCTGTGCGGGGAGGCAGAGCACAAAGCCGTCTTCATACGGTCGCAATGAAAAGTCGGTGAGATATGAGCTGTCCGGAAGCATATAACCGTAAAAGTAATCTTCATATTCGCCGAGCCGGTATAGATTTACCGAGGAATATATGCGAAAGCGAAGTAATTCCGCCTTGTCTTGCATGCCCCGCGCCGCAAAGAGCCGTACCGCTTCCCGCGTCGGAACGCTGCGCTTCTCAATGGGATGTGCGGCCGCGGCCAGGACGCGCATTTCCGCTTCGAGACGTGCGAGCTCTGTTTCCGTCACCGTCTGTCTGCCGGCAATACGACAGCGCAAGGCACCGCTCTCTTTATAGTCAATCCAGACAGCTGCGCTTCTTTCACCATAGAGTTTATGATAGGCGGCGAGCAGAAGTAAAATCGCACTGCGCTCGTAACTCTGATATCCCGCCTTATCCCGTATGGTCAAAAAGCGGAGTTCTCCCTCCTCTTCCACGGTTGCTCCGAGCTCATGCAGAATACCGTTTAGCGTCACAAGCAGAATGGGCGAAGTATATCCGGACGAGAACTGTTTTGCAAGCTCCAGAAAACGAGTGCCCTTCGGAACTTCGAATGTTTTTCCGTCCAGTCTCAATTTTAGTTGTTGTTTCATCTCTCAATCCTCAAAGCGCGCCAGCGTTTCTCTGAGCAAGGTTAGGCTGTCACACAGTTCCTCTCGCTTTTTTGCCAAGGCAGGGCGGGTTGCCGCATCCGGCAGCTGTGTCAAAATGAACTGCTCTTTTCGGAGGTGTTCCTGCAAATAAGTGCGAAGCAGCGGATGTCGCTTAAGCAGCAGTCCGGGACCGAAACGGCGCGAAGCCGCAACGGAAAATCCTGCGGAAAGCGCCTCTCGATAAGCAGCCTCCCCGTCTCCGTTTTCACAGACCAGAATGACATAGTATTTGCCGTCTTCAACGAGCAGCTGTTCGTCCGTAAGCTGAAAATTATGTGCCGCGAGATAGGCCCGGAAGGCTTCCCATTCTGTATGCGGTGAGAATACATAGCGCTTTACAGACTCCCGAAAAGCAGGTCCCGGCTGTCCGCCTTCCGCAAGACCGCATGTCAGAATGTTCTGCATGAGTTGCCCGCCCATCCCCGCAATCAGCACACAGTCTGCTTCACCGGGCTTCAGGGCGGCAAAGCCATCGGATTGCCGCAGGGAAACAGCCTCGGAAAGTCCCAGAGAAGCGAGATTCGCGGCAGCGCGCGCCAGCGGCCCTGTACCGATATCCAGCGCTATGGCACTTTGGATGCGACCGCGCTGTAAGAGATCTGCCGGAATCCAGGCGTGATCTGTTCCGATATCTGCGAGCACGGAGTTTGCGGGGACCAAGTCAGCGAGCGCACGGAGGCGTGCGGATAAATGTAATTGCTCTTCTCCCATGTGTCACCTCCGGATGGTAAGTTTTAAGTGTTGGAGCGCCGCTTTTTCCCGCATGGCAGCCTGCAATTCTTCGGCTGTACTGCTGTTTCGAAGCCTACGGTCGGCCGCATCTTTTCGTATACTGCGGATACAGTCGAGAATCGCCTGATCTTTCTCGGCTACGGAGAGGGCTTCCCCGGGTGCTGTGTGAAAAACGGAAGTCACGAGGCTTTCCTTTTCACTGTCTTCCACATAGTCGTTCAAAAGAGCGCCGATATCGGATTTGCCGCTCTGCAACATTGCAAAGACCTTTTCGGCGAGTTCGCGATAAAAGGCATCCGTAAAATCGGACGGAGAAATCCATGCCGAAAGCTGGGAATACAGCGAAGGCTCTTCCGCGAGAAAGGCGAGTAACAGCTTCTGACTTTTCAGTGAGGCATTCTCCCTGTCCTTCCGGACATTGCGTTGCGTTCCCGAACCCGATCTCGGCCCCACCTCACCGCCTGCTGCCATGCCGGAAGCACCGACGCGGTTGACCAGCTGCCGGAGAGCATCAGCCGGAATCATCTGCTCTCTCGCCACAGCATCGATATAATTATTTCGCTCGAGCGGTTCGGAAAAACTTGCGAGCAGAGCTGCGATTTCTTCATAAAAACGCGTCTTTTCAGCCGGATCCCGGAGGTCGTGTTGTGTGGCCAGAATCTGTACTTCCCAGAGAACCGCATTGCGCGCTTCTCGAATGCGCTCTTCGTAGGCTTCCCGACCGAGTGCTTTGATAAATTCATCCGGATCCTTATACGGCTTCATCGAGAGAACCCGAGGCCGCAACATGGCATTCCGAATCATAGGAATGGCACGGCGCGCCGCCTTAATGCCGGCATTGTCCGAATCATAGCTTAAAATTGTTACATTCGCGTTTGGCAGCGTTCTCTTGATATGCAGAATCTGCTGCTCCGTGAGAGCTGTCCCGAGAGAGGCGACCGCGCTCGCAAAGCCCGCCTGATGCAGGGCAATCACATCCATATAACCTTCACAGAGAATAATATACGCTTCGCGTTTGCGCCGCGCATAGTTGAGCCCGTAGAGATTTTTGCTCTTGTCAAACAGTTTTGTCTCCGGTGAATTCAGATATTTCGGTTCTCCGTCTCCCATGACGCGCCCGCCAAAGGCGATGACACGACTGTTGCTGTCCATAATCGGAAACATCACGCGATTCCAGAACTTATCCCGGGCGCCCCGCTCCTCGATGGTCACAAGACCCGATTCTCGCAGTTCCGCATCCGTATAACCTTTACTCTTTAAGTAGTGATAGAGTTCGCCCGGGCGTTTACTCGAAAAGCCAAGGCCGAAATGCCGTATGGTTTCATCGCTGAGGCCTCGTTCTTTCAGATACCGGTAGGCCTGCAGACCTTCTTCGGTGTGCAGCAACTGATAAAAATGAGTTGCCGCAACTTTATGAATTTCAAGCAGCCGTTCTTTTAGGCTGCGCTCCCGCAGTTCTTCTTTGCTCGCTTCGCGCTCCGGAAGTTGCATACCGGCACGCGCGGCGAGGGAGCGCAGAGCTTCCGGAAAGGAAAGATTTTCATAGTCCATCACAAAACCGATGACGTTGCCTCCCTTTCCGCAACCAAAACAGTGATAGGTCTGGCGATCCGGAGATACGGAGAAGGAGGGCGTTTTTTCCGAGTGGAAGGGACAAAGTCCCACATAGGTTTTGCCGCGGCGTTTCAGCGCGAGGTGTTCGGAAACAAGATCCACAATGTCATTTCGTGCGCGTACTTCTTCAATAACCTCTTTGGAATAATACAAGTTTAAACCTGCTTTCTCAATGCAACTGCTTATAACACGGTCCAGGCACGCGGTACAAAGAGCTCTCCGAAAATGCGGACTGCGTACTGGTCACTCATTCCCGCGATATAGTCGCAGACGGTTCTCTCGATGGGCTGATCGAGTTCGGACATAAAGTACCGATACTCTTCCGGCATCTGTTCCGGATATTTTAAAAAATATTCATAGAGGCGTGCAATCATAGCTTCTGCCTTGCCCTCCTCCGCTTTGGGCGCACTGCCCCGGTAGACATGCTGAAAGAGCCATGCCCGAAGCTGCATCATAATTTGAAAGCGCTCCGCGCTCATATTGACGGAATCGGCGTTGAGACTGGTGTGAATCACATCCCGTATCATACAGTTGAGCCTGTCTCTAACACTGTGACCGAGCGCGTCTGTGAATTCCGCGGGAATATCTTCCTCCCGAAAGATACCGGCGCGAATCGAGTCGTCGATGTCGTGGTTAATATAGGCAATTTTATCCGCAAGTCGCACAACGGCCCCCTCATAGGTGCGCGGGGTACTGTGCGTTCCGTGGTTTCGGATACCGTCGCGCACTTCCAGCGTCAGGTTGAGCCCCTTTCCGCGTTTTTCTAAGAATTCGACGGTTCGCACACTCTGTGCGCTGTGTTTGAACCCGCCCGGGCAGAGGCCGTTCAGAACGCGTTCTCCCGCATGCCCAAAGGGCGTATGACCTAGGTCGTGTCCCAGCGCAATGGCTTCCGTGAGGTTTTCGTTGAGATGCAGGCACTTCGCGATGGTGCGCGCTATCTGTGAGACCTCCAGCGTGTGTGTGAGACGCGTGCGATAGTGATCGCCCTCGGGAGCGAGAAACACCTGCGTTTTATGTTTCAGACGGCGAAACGCCTTACAGTGCAGGATGCGATCGCGATCGCGCTGAAAACAGGGGCGCAAATCATCTTCGGCCTCTAAGCGTTCTCTTCCGACCGAGTCCCGGCTGAGCGTTGCATACTTCGATAAAAAGCGGCTCTCTTCCTCTTCCAGCTCTTCCCGTATGGTCATATCACTGCCTCCTCTCCGGCGATTCCACAGTTTCATTCTATCAGAAAAAGCACCGGATTGCCCGGTGCTCATTTCGTGCAGAGAAAGGGACTTGAACCCTCATGACATTGCTGTCACACGGACCTGAACCGTGCGCGTCTGCCAATTCCGCCATCTCTGCGAACAAAGAGATTTTACCAGAGAGGCGAAACACTGTCAATTGTTTTTTTATCTTTTTTCACCTACTTTGTCTTATGTTCCAGCTCGCTCAATTTTTGATTCATTTTCCGTGCCAGCTTTTTCTGATTCAGGTAAAACCCAAACCAAATGCCAAAGGCAATCAAAAGTTGTTCTGCGGCTATCTTGGCAATCCCAAGGAAGCCCTGCTCGCGTGGAATCCAGCCCACAACCCATGAGGTAAGCAACAAGACAATACACCCGATTCCCATATGAATCATAATTTGTACGGGAAGAGACAGTTGCTCTCTCTCATAGACAAGTGCCGGCAAGCCGAAACCGAGTCCTACCACCAGTGTGCCCAATGCCATTTTGGTAAAACCGTAGTGATATAGAGCCGTTGTTCCGCCGTTGATACAATCAAAAATGACTCCGGTCAGCACAAAGATAATTGCTGCAAAACCGATTCCGTACAGAGCGGATGAAAATAACGTATGTTTCTGTTCTTTCATAGAAGCGACCTCCTTCTTTATATCCCCAAATATCGTTTGAAAGCGGGTAGATATTTTCTGGAAATATAGTCCCGCAGTCCGTTCTTCATAACCAGAACCATGACGCCGCCGAGGCTGGGGGCGACATAATCGAGCAAGTGCAGGTTGATGATTGTGCTTTTGGAAACGCGCATAAAATCCGGCCCCAGCAAGGCCTCCAATTCATAGAGCCGTTTGCCGCTTCGGTACTGCTTTTTGTCTCCGTGAATAACCGTTTTTTCTGCCTCCACACGCACCAGATAAATATCCTCCGGATGGAGCATCACGATTTTGTCGTCTTCACCTGCGGAAATCAAAGCGGCTCTTTCCTCCGAGAGCATCGCCGCGGCTCGTTGTACTTCGGCTGTGACTTCTCCCGTATGAATCACGGCAAAGGGGAGCTTTAACTCCGGCTGTAACTTGATTTCGACCTTCATGCGATTCTTTCCTCCTCTCTCTGTATTTGCAGTATAGCGAACGCGCACATACCTGTCCCGTTTTTTCCGCCGAGCGGAGTTTTTTGCGGGGTAAGAGGCGTGATAGGCTCCTTCTCTTACGTTGCACAAAAAAACAGACCTCTGCCGCTCCGTTTCCGGAGGCAAAAGTCTGTTCTGTTCGAATGTCTGTCAATTATGCAATGGCCTTCTTCGCAGTCTCAACAAGCTTTGCAAAGCCATCTGCGTCGTTGATTGCGAGCTCAGCGAGCACCTTGCGGTTCAGGACAATCTCAGCCTTCTTCAGGCCGAACATGAACTTCGAGTAGGAAATCTCGTTCATTCTGCAAGCTGCGTTGATTCTTGCAATCCAGAGCTGACGGAACTGTCTTTTTCTCTGCTTTCTGCCCTCGTACGCTGTGCTCAGCGCTCTCATGACAGTCTGCTTTGCAATTCTGTACTGCTTGGAACGTGCGCCTCTATAGCCCTTAGCGAGCTTTAAAACTCTGTTGTGCTTTGCCTTCGCGTGCATCGCGCCTTTCACTCTTGCCATCTTGCTTCCTCCTTCTTCACGTCAAGTCCGATTATAAATACGGCAGGATCTTCTTCATGACCTTCGAGTTCGTGCTGTCGGTCACGATGTCTTTTCTCAGATTTCTCTTGCGCTTTGTGGACTTCTTCGTCAAGATGTGAGACTTGTACGCCTTGTTCCGAATCAGCTTGCCGCTACCGGAAACTTTAAAACGCTTTGCTGCTGCTCTGCTTGTCTTTACCTTCGGCATGATACTTTCCTCCTTAGTTCTTCTTTGCGCTCATAAACATGACCAACGTTCTGCCCTCAACTTTCGAAGGCTTGTCAATCACGGCAATATCAGCGAGTGACTTCGCGAAATCATCCAGGATATATCTCGACTGGTTCATGTGCGACATTTCTCTGCCGCGGAAGCGCAGTGTTACCTTTACTTTGTTGCCCTTCTCCAGAAATTTTCTGGCAGCATTGGTTTTTGTGGCCAGATCATTCGTGTCGATATTGGGGGACAAACGCACTTCCTTCAATTCAACAATCTTTTGCTTCTTCTTGGCTTCCTTGTCCCGTCGTATCATCTCATAGCGATACTTCCCGTAATCGATGATTTTGCAGACAGGCGGTTTTGCCATCGGGGAGATGCAGACCAAATCCAGTTCTGCTTCTTCCGCAATTTTCAGAGCATCCTGCGAGGACATAATTCCAAGCTGCTCTCCGTCTGTCCCGATGAGACGAACCTCACGGAAACGTACCTGTCCGTTAACCAATGACTCGCTGATAGCTGAACACCTCCATTTATGCTGCAGCTGCTGCTGCAATAAAAAAGACATGGCAGCAGTTCCTGCCATGTCTAAAGTAAAGGTCATCAAAAGGAAAGATGAATCCACTTTATGAACCCGGGTCACAGATATGTGCCGAGGTGAGGCAAGCCTGCTTTCTTGATAAGTACAACGATGATAGTATAGCGATACTTCCGAACGCTGTCAACTCTTTTTTCAATCTCGACGACTTTTTAGGATGCTTTGTTGCCAGCCTTATGCGGAATCACTTTCTAAGAGAGTATATACCGAAACAACGCAGGGTGTAAAGAACAAATCGCCTCCACCCGTAAAACGGGTGGTTCGGGATGCGGGCTATAAGCCCGCGTTACTAACCAGCGTCTAAAGCCACCTTGCTTTTATTACCTGGCTGCCCCTAAAGGGGCAATTATTGGCTCAATTACCTTTGATCCGTTCCATGCTTCGCCCCGAACGGATCCCCGTACTCCTTCACGCTCATCTTGTCTTGGAGAATATCGGACCTCTCCTGGTCTCGGATGTACTTTCTTACCGTCGCATCATTCAATCCCACGGTACTTACATAGTATCCCTCTGCCCAAAAGTGCCTGTTCCCAAACTTATACTTCAGATTCGCATGCCAATCGAACATCATCAGCGAGCTTTTCCCTTTCAGGTAGCCCATGAAAGACGACACACTAATCTTCGGCGGTATGCTCACTAGCATATGCACATGATCTGGCATCAAATGTCCTTCTATAATCTCTACGCCTTTGTATGCGCAAAGATCATGCAGGATTTGAGCCAAATTCTTCTTGTATTGATTGTAGATTATTTTTCGTCTATACTTTGGCGTAAAGACGATATGGTACTTGCACAGCCATTTGGTATGTGCAGCACTATTAGCCTTTGGCATGAAATCACCTTTCCTTTCTCAGTAGTGGCTTGGACACCTCTATTGTACGGAAAGGTGATTTCTTTGTTAAACGATTTGTCTCCACCCGCATAGCGGGTGGGTTTTTGCTTCGCAACGGTTCACTTGCTTTGCAAGCGAACCATGCTCAGCAGGCTAAAGCCAAAAGCTTCAACAGAAAACAGCAAATCCCAGGAGCATTTGTGCTCTCGGGATTTGCTGTCAATACGGTTTATTACTGTTCGGTCTGATACTCTGCCGGAACTTCATTAAGAAGTTCCAGAGATCTCTCTTCGTTCAGCGTGTCGCACATGTCGAGGAACACGGAAAGCGGGACATTCTGAATCTGCTTGTTCGAGCCGCGGACATTGATCGAAACCGTCTGTTCCGCCGCCTCGCGGTCACCCAGAACCAGAATGTACGGCGTCTTGAACTGTTTATAGTTCTTAATTTTCTCCTTCATGTTCCGGTCGGAGTAATCCGCCTCGGCGCGAATACCGTTCTTCTGTAAGAGATTGAAAACGCGCTTTGCGTATGCATTGTGCTCCTCGCGAATCGGCACAATGCCGACCTGAGAGGGCGAGAGCCAGAACGGGAAAATACCCTTGAAGTTCTCGATGATAATGCCGATAAAGCGCTCCAGCGAGCCGTAAATTGCGCGGTGAATGACGACAGGCATCGCCGTGGTACCGTCTGCTGCCTGATAGCTGAGGCCGAAGTTATGCGGAAGCTGGAAGTCCAGCTGAATCGTTCCGCACTGCCACTCTCTGCCGAGCGCATCCTTAATCTGCAGGTCGATCTTAGGTCCGTAGAAAGCGCCGTCGCCCTCGTTGATTTCAAAGCCGCCTTCACCGTACTTGTCGGTGAGAATCTTCTTGAGAGCTGCCTCCGCGCGATTCCAGACTTCGATGTCACCCATGAAGTCATCCGGACGCGTGGAGAGCTCGGCGCGGTAGGTCACGCCGAAAGTTGAATAGACCTCATCCGCAATCGAGATGATATCCGCAATCTCCGCTTCGATCTGATTTTCCGCAACGAAGGTGTGGTCATCGTCCTGACGGAATTCCTGGACGCGGAACAGACCGTTCATCTGGCCGGACTTCTCTTTGCGGTGAAGCACGTCATACTCCGAATAACGAATCGGGAGCTCTTTATAAGAGCGGTTCTTCCGCTTAAAGGTGAGCATCGCGTTCGGGCAGTTCATCGGCTTCGCTGCCATCGTGTCGAGATTTTCACGGTTGTAGAGCACAGAACCCGCCTGAATCTTGACGGTCTTCTTCTCACCGTTCTCTTCCGAGGCATTTTCAAGCACACCCGGAATCTCGGCATCGGCTGCGAGCCAGCCGGAGACGCCCGGCACCATGAACATGTTGTTGATGTAGTGTGCCCAGTGGCCGGAAATCAACCAGAGTTTCTTGTTGTTAATGAGCGGCGCGGAAATCTCGGTATAACCGTGGCGCGCCTGCACCTCGCGGCTGTACTTTAAGAGCGCCTGATAGAGTTTCCAGCCCCGCGGCAACCAGTACGGCATACCCGGTGCGGTCTCATCGAACATGAAGAGTTCCTGCTCTTTGCCGAGTTTCTTATGATCGCGCTCCAGGGCCTCCCGAACCAGCGTGAGATGTGCCTTCAGCTCTTCCTTGCTCGGGAAAGCATAGACATAAATCCGCTGTAAACGGTCTCTTTTCTCGTCACCGTGCCAATAGGCACCCGAGACCGACTTAATCTGAAAAGCGGCACCGAGAAGCTCCTGCGAATTCGCAACGTGCGGACCGCGGCAGAGATCCTGGTAGTCATCACCGGTCGAATATACGGTGAGAACCGCATCCTCCGGGAGATTATCAATCAGCTCGGTCTTGAACTTCTGATCGTGAAACAGTTTTCTCGCCTCGTCGCGGGAATACTCTTTCACGCTCCAATCCTCTTTGCGCTTCAAAATCTCGCGCATTTTATTCTCAATCATCGGGAAATCATCCTGGGTCAGATTTCTCGGCAATACAAAGTCGTAGTAAAATCCATCTGCAATCTGCGGTCCGATTGCATACTGCACATTCTCTCTGCCAAAAATTTCAATGACCGCTTTTGCGAGCACATGTGCCAGAGAGTGGCGATATACCTGAAGATATGCTTCTCTATCCATTTCCTTGTCCTTCTTAATCCTCTTACTCCTGCTTTGCTTCAGCCTTCAAATCAGAGGGGCGGAGCGTCAAATCAATTCTGTCCTTCACGGGGTCGACTTTAATAACCTTGACGGTCACTTCGTCGCCGATATTCACGACATCCTCAACTTTGTTGACGCGGCGGTCAGCGAGCTTCGAGATGTGAATCATACCGTCCTTATTCGGAGTCAGGTTCACGAAGGCACCGAACTCCAGAATACGCACGACCTTTCCGGTGAAAATCTGTCCCTCTTCAATCTCGGTCACGATATTCTTGATGGTCTGCACCGCCTTGTCGATCTGCGCTCTGTCAAGACCCGCGACATTCACGCTGCCGTCTTCCTCAATGTCGATGGTAACGCCGAACTCATCAATAATCTTGTTGATGGTCTTGCCCTGCTTGCCGACCACATCGCCGATCTTCTTCGGGTCAATCTTAATCTGCACAATCTTCGGCGCGTACTGGCTCACATCCGGACGAGCTTCCGAGATGACCGGATTCATAATCTGGTTCAGAATGTACATTCTCGCCTCTCGGGTCTTTGCAATCGCCTCTTCGATAATCGGGCGCGTCAAGCCGTGAATCTTGATGTCCATCTGGATGGCATTGATGCCCTTCTCGGTTCCGGCAACCTTAAAGTCCATGTCGCCGAAGAAGTCCTCAAGGCCCTGAATATCTGTGAGAACCAGATAATCATCGTCCGTGTCGCCGGTCACAAGACCGCAGGAAATGCCGGCCACCGGGCGCGCAATCGGAACACCTGCAGCCATCAGCGCAAGGCTCGAAGCACAGACAGAAGCCTGAGAGGTGGAACCGTTCGACTCCATGGTCTCGGAGACGCAACGGATTGCGTAGGGGAACTCCTCCTCGCTCGGAATCATCGGGAGCAGCGCTCTCTCCGCGAGCGCACCGTGGCCGATTTCTCTTCTGCCCGGGCCTCTGGAAACTCTCGTCTCACCGACCGAATAGGACGGGAAGTTGTACTGGTGCATGTAGCGCTTGTTCTTGACTTCGACATCCAGCCCGTCAATTTTCTGAACTTCGGAGAGCGGTGCCAGGGTGCAGACATCCAGAATCTGCGTCTGTCCTCTCGTGAACATCGCCGAACCGTGAACGCGCGGCAGAAGGTCAATCTCAGCCGCGAGCGGACGAATCTCCGTAATCTGACGGCCGTCAGGACGCTTATGATCCTTCAGAATCATCTTGCGCACGGTCTTCTTCTCGTACTGGTACATTGCATCCGGAATGAGCTTGATCCACTCCTCGTTCTCGGCAAATGCCGCCTTGCAGCGCTCGGTCAGCTTATCGACCGCGGCATCCCGGCTCTGCTTGTCATCGTTGAAAACAGCGACTTCCATCTCTTCCTGCGGAATGACCTCGCGAATCGCGCTGAAGAGCTCCTCCGGAATCGCCGCCGACTCGTAGCTGTGCTTCTCTTTGCCGATTTCTGCGCGAATCTTTGCAAAGAATTCGATAAGCTGCTTGTTGACCTTATCCGCCTCAAAAATCGCATCGATCATGACCTGTTCCGGCACTTCCTTTGCGCCCGCTTCAATCATGATGACTTTCTCTGCAGTGCTCGCGACCGTCAGCTGAAGATCGGAAACTTTCTTTTCCGCGTTGGTCGGATTGATGACAAACTTGCCGTCAACCAGACCGACCTGGGTCATTGCGCAGGGACCGTCAAACGGAATATCCGAGATGGTGACCGCGAGTGCGGTGCCGAGCATGGCCGTGAGCTCGGGCGAGCAATCCGGATCCACGCTCATCACAAGATTCTCGAGCGTCACATCGTTCCGGTAATCCTTGGGAAACAGCGGACGCATCGGGCGGTCAATGACGCGGTCTGTCAGAATCGCATTTTCGGAGGGCTTGCCCTCACGCTTCATGAAGCCGCCGGGAATCTTGCCGACGGCATACTGACGCTCATTGTATTCGACGGAAAGCGGAAAGAAGTCGATGCCCTCTCGCGGCTGTTTCGAAGCGGTTGCCGTGGAGAGCACAACGGTATCGCCGTAGTGCATCAGCACAGCGCCGTTCGCCTGTGCGCACACTCTTCCGATTTCTGCCGTCAGGGTTCTGCCGGCAAGTTCCATGCTATAGCTCTTAAACTCTTTGCTCATGTTTTCTCCTCTTCTTCTCCCGTTCTTCTCCCGATTCCGACTCTCTTTGTTCTTACACAACAACAGGGTGGAATAAATTCCACCCTGAGCAAGAAAGTTTCCTGTTTATTACTTTCTGAGTCCGAGCTTCTCAATCAGAGCGCGGTAACCATCCAGATCCGTCTTCTTCAGATAGCCGAGCAGGCTTCTTCTCTGACCAACCATCATGAGAAGACCTCTTCTCGAATGGTGATCCTTCGGGTTCGCCTTCAGGTGCTCGGTGAGCTCCGTGATGCGCTCGGTCAGAATTGCAATCTGAACCTCCGGCGAACCTGTGTCCCCTTCTTTTCTGCCGTATGCCTTGATGAGCTCTGCCTTCTTCTCTTTCGAAATCATAGTGTTCTCCTTCTTTCTTGATCTGACCCGAAACTGCGGCTTCGGCGGAGTACCCCGAAGTCATAGCCTTGGGCGCTAAACTACGCGGTTATACTAGCATAAAACAGGATAAACTGTCAATCAATCGAGCTCAAATCCGCCATAATTTGCTGTTTTAATGCAGTCAGCGATGCGAATTTCTTCTCCGGTCGAATAAATCTGAGAAAGCGCAGGCGAACGCGGACGCCGTAGAGATCACCCGAAAAATCCAGAAGAAAACTTTCGAGGCGTAGCCGATGAGAAAGATGGTCCTGTTCCACACTGGGATTGGTTCCGACATTTGTGATGCTCCGAAAGGTTCTGCCATCCGGCAGCACCGTCTCCGTCTGGTAGACTCCCCGGCGCGGCAACAGTTTCCCGGCGGGCAGAAGCAGGTTGATGGTCGGAAAGCCGAGAATACGATTGCCGATTCCGTTGCCGTGCTGCACAACGCCCTCCGCCGTATACGGCATGCCGAGCAGGGTGTTTGCTTTCGCCATATCTCCGGCCGCAAGGGCCTCACGTATCAGGCTGGAGCTGATTTTCTCCCCGGCTTCCGTTTCCTTTTGGATGATGTACACCGAAAAATGCAGGCGCTCTCCGAGCGATTTTAACTTAGCCGCATTCACGGCGCCGGCTTTTCCAAACCGCAGGTCTTCTCCGCCGACAATGGCTCGCATGCGCATTGCGCCGAGCAGAATCTCCCGCACGAAATCCTCACCGTCCATTGCGGCTATCTCCGCATCAAACGGATACTCGACAATATAGTCGATACCGGCTTGATGCAACCTTTCGCGCCGCTCCTCATTGGTTAAAATCTGCGGTCGCCGCTGCCCGGAAACCACGGCGGCCGGCGGCGTTCCGAAGGTGAAGATTGCTGTTTTCAGCCCTTGTTCCCGCGCCACGGTCAGCATAGTCGCAATGATTTTCTGGTGTCCGCGGTGTTCGCCGTCAAACTTTCCGACCGCAACCACTGTGTCCTCCGGGAGATGAAATGTTTTTTGATTGATCCAGTCCTTCAAGCGTCACCTCGCTCCAAAAACATTTTCTCCGCCCAATACTGCCTGCCTCGCTTTTGAAACAGACCGACAAAACTGCCGTCACTTAAGTAGAGGCGAACCAGGGTGCCGTTTTCATCCGTCCCGTTTTCGATGACAGTCTCCGCTACCGTATTGCCGTTCTTCAGTTTTGCATCCGCTTCGGGCAAGACAGGCCGCCATCTATAGTCTTATGAGCCCAGCCAGTCTTCATATCT
>ERZ773076.652-NODE-652-length-16738-cov-13.489660_pt1 | contig 16738 bp, 12 predicted proteins | sample MGYA00580613_ERZ773076 | MGnify/ENA primary metagenome ERZ773076 (study PRJEB29015, sample SAMEA2738005) | human oral metagenome | biome: human oral; feature: human-associated habitat; material: dental | place: China | collected 2057 ...
GCATCGCCGACGGGCTGGAGGAGAAGACGGGCAAGCCCCATCACAACCTCAAGGCTGCGACGTTCAACGAGGCGGTGCGCGAGATGTCGATCCTTTCGACGGCGCTGGGCGCCGATCCGGCCACGGCCTACGGCCTGCCGGGCGTCGGAGACCTCGAGGTGACCGGACTATCCGGGCGCAACAAGGTCTACGGCGTGCGCATCGGCCGCGGAGAGGGCGCCAAGGCGGCCTTGGCGACGATGGCCGACCTCGAGCAGACCGTCGAAGGGGTTCCCGCACTTCCGCTGGCTATTCAGCTGGTGGAGCAGTCTGCGCCTCAGATCAAAGAGAAGCTGCCACTTCTGTATGCTGCACGCCGGGTCGTCGAGGCCGACGACCCGGATTATGCGGACATCGTGGCGCAGGCTGTGCTTCCCCCTCGCCCCTGAGCGAGAGCCGAGGGGCGGCGCCTTGCTTTGGGCATTGGCGGCGCCTTGCTTTGGGCATTGGCGATGTCGGGCTTCAAGGCTTCCGATGCCAGGCGTCGGCGGCGCTGGGTTTCCGCGATGCCGGCTTTCAATGCTGGGCTTTGGCAGCGCGGCGTCCCAGCGCCGGCCCGCCCTCGCGCGGTGAGGGATGGGCGTTAAGGGCCTCGGGCGGGCTTCCGCCTGAGACCGGCGGACGACGCAGTCGACTTCGTCGATCTCGGGGACGCTTTCCGCTTGAAATGGCTGGAAGCGGCTTCGTGAAGAAGGCCTTGGGATATCGCGACGGGATTTCGCCCGGATGTTGGGAAGCCTATTTCGACCTGACTCAATCGAATACGGGTCCCTTCAGGGGAAGCAAGACGGGGTGTCCGGCCTGACGGCCGGGCATCCCGTCGTATGCGTGGCGTTTCCAGCCCCTTTGGTTCTGTCTCGTATCTCGCCTGGCGTCTCGTCGTCGTGTAGGCGGGCATTTCGGCAGCATGACTTGCTGCAGCCGGGCGTCGGCCAGGCGCTCCGTCGTGTAGTTGTACATTCTTTCGCCTGCTTAAAGTCGTAAATTACTGTAAAGCTATTACATATAAGCATTAAAGTGAATATAATTCACTCTATTGTCGTAGTGTATCTCTGTGTTTAGATTTCGCACCCGGTGAAACCTAGATTGGTGCCGAAGGGTGAATCTTGTGCCCGGTGACACTCAGGTAACGCCGATATTTCACCGGTTTTCGACCCGGTGAGATGTCAGTTCACCGGAGTTTTGAGTATCACTAGGCCGGTTGTGAGTGTCACCAGGCTGGCTTTGGGTATCGCCGGGCTAACCGTCCACCGCCCGCTCGCTGTCTGGCCCGCCGACGCACCGCTTGCGCCCATGCCATGCGTCTGCCGGTATCGTATATGTGCGCGCGGTTGACGGACGCCGCGCCGGCTGGCATAACATTGGCCGACGGCTGCCATTCGTCTTCCCCGCGGCGAACGTCGCTAGACCACAGGCCAATCGCCCGGGTTGCAGACCAATCGTCGCTAGATCGAAAGAGCTGGGCAGTCTGTGGCGCAGGGCGACCGCCTTCCGGTGCACCGGAAGGGGCGGCGTCGTGAGGCGCTGAAAGAAACGAGGAGTCGTTGTGAACACCAGCCAACTCGGGCCATTCGCCGGGATCGAACCGACGCCCGCCGCAGTCCGATCCCCAGCCGGCCCGTCTGCCGAGATCGGACCGATGCCAGCTGCAACCGAACCGGATGCCCCGGCCGGAACCACCACCCCGGCTGAATCCACTATCGCCGTCAGGCCGATGCGGGACGTTGCCGCCGCCCTGGGAGTCCCGGACGAGCACGTCCTCGTCTACGGCCACGGCAAGGCGAAAATCGATCTCGACTATCTGCGAGGCCTGCCCGAGCGGGATTCCCGGATCGTCTTGGTCACCGCTGTCTCCCCGACGCCCGCAGGCGAGGGGAAGACGACCACGTCGATCGGCCTGGCCGACGGCCTCTCGCGGATAGGAAGGCGCCCAGTGCTTGCCCTCCGCGAGCCGTCCATGGGGCCGGTCTTCGGCATCAAGGGCGGAGCCGTCGGCGGGGGAAAGGCCCAGGTGACTCCCGGCGACGAGATCAACCTCCACTTCACCGGCGATTTCGCCGCCATCGCCGAGGCGAACAACCTGCTGGCCGCGATGGTCGACAACGCGCTGCACTTCGGCACGCACGACATCGATCCGCGCAGCGTGGCGATCCGCCGGTCCATCGACATCAACGATCGCGCACTGCGCAGCATCGTCGCCGGCCTGGGGGGCCGGACCGGAGGAGTCACGCGGGAGACGGGTTTCGACATCACGGCGGCGTCCCAGGTGATGGCCACCTTCTGCATGGCTGACTCCCTCGCGGACCTGGGCGAGCGGCTCGGGCGGATCGTCGTCGGCACGTCGTCTGCCGGAGAGCCCGTCACCGCGGCGGATCTCGGCGCCGTCGGAGCCATGACGGCCGTGCTCCGCGACGCCCTCGCCCCGAACCTCGTCCAGACCCTGGAGGGCACCCCCGCGTTCGTCCACGGAGGGCCCTTCGCCAACATCGCCCACGGCACGAACTCCGTCATCGCCACGCGTGCGGCGGCGAAGCTCGGCGACATCGTCGTGACGGAAGCGGGTTTCGGCGCGGATCTCGGAGCGGAGAAGTACATCGACATCGTGGCCCGCCAGAGCGGCCTCGCCCCCGACCTGACGGTGGTCGTCGCGACGGTGCGGGCATTGAAATACCACGGCGGCGTCGCCCTGGCGGACCTGGAGGCGGAGGACGCCGGTGCCGTGCGCGCCGGGAGCGCCAACCTCGTCCGGCACTGCGAGAACCTCGCCGGAGTCTTCGGGCAGAACGTCGTCGTGGCCGTCAACCGGTTCGCCGCCGACACCTCCGCCGAGATCGCCGCCATCGAGGAGGCGGTGGCGCCACTGGGCGTTCCGGCCGTCCTGACGGACCATTTCGCGCGCGGCGGCGAGGGCGCCTTGGAATTGGCTCGGACGGTCGCCGAAGCGCTGGCGACGCCGCCGAGCCCGGAGACTTCTCGACTGGAATCGCCTCAGCGGGGCACGCCGTCGGCCTCGGAGTCGCCTCAGCGGGACATGGCGCCGCAGGCCTTTGCATCGTCTCGGATGCGCTACTGCTACCCGAGCGCCCTTCCCCTGGCAGAGAAGGCCCGGGCCATCGTCACCCGCGTCTACCGCGGCGCCGACGTGAGCTACGAACCGGCGGCGGCCCGCGAACTCGCCCGGCTGGAGGCGGCGGGATGGGGGAGCCTGCCCGTGTGCATGGCCAAGACCCAGTACTCCTTCTCCACCGACGCGAAGGCGCTCGGCGCGCCCGAGGGCTTCACCGTGCCGATTCGCGAGGTGAGGCTGTCGGCCGGGGCGGGTTTCGTCGTGCTCATCTCAGGGTCGATCATGACGATGCCCGGCCTGCCCAAACGCCCTTCGGCCTGTGACATCGAGGTCGTCGACGGCGCCATCAGGGGCATGCATTGATCGCGATGCCGCCCACGCGCACAGGTGCGGAATCGCGAGCCTTCCCGCCGGGCCGCGCCGCCATTAGTTCGAAACCTTAATTCATAAGAATTTAGCTTTGGAGCTGAACGCCTGGGCTGTGTAGTCGGACGCTTAGAAGACGGTGGTGCTAGAGCGCCGCATGAAGGCGCCGTGCCCATTCGCCGTGTTCCAGCACGTCAGGCCCGGACTCTCGGACGCGCAGACGTATGAACCGTAGTGCACGACGCTGCCGTAGGGGACGGTCTGGACGGTGTGGCTTCCGACTTCCCAGCTGCCGGGTTGACTGTGCGAGACGATCCGCGGAATGGCGTTGGCAGCGCTGAGATCGATCCACCAGGCCGGGCCCGCCTCGTCTTTTCCGTAGGGGACGTCGCTCATGTACGAACTGACGCCGCATCCCGCATAGGCGGTCGCGGAGAATTCGCAGCCGATGTTCCCGGTGGGCGTTCTGATGAGGGCGGTGCCGTCCGATCCCACCGCTGTGATCTTGGTGGCACCGTCCGGGATCGGTCCGCCGGCGTTCGAGTAGGCGCCTTCGGCGATCGCCTTCCGCAGAGCGGCGGGTTTCGTGGGATCGGGCGTGGCCGGTGAGGAGGATGTCGAAGTGCGCGACGCTCCGGGGCCGCCAGGCGCCGCCGATCCGGTGCTGATAGAGCCGGGTGCTGTCCTCTGAAACGGCGCGCTTGCGCCTAGGCTCAGACTGCATGCGCCTAGTGCGAATATGAGAACCGCGCAGCCGAGTGAGAGCATTCCCGGCCTGCGTCCCGAAAACGGGCGAGTGGGCATTGCGTCCTTTCGTGGACTGGTGTGTTTTCGGCCTCTTCCGGCAGAATACACCATTGCTGTCCATAGGGCGACGCCGGCGCCGGTGGGTTCGCGCAAAGGGGAGGAGCATCGGTTTCCTCGCCGCGTCTCCTCCCATCTCACCGTGGGGACCCGGGACGACATTTTGAGGACATGAAATGGCATTTCCTGCGGATGGCACGAGGCGAGGCGCTGCGACGCGGGGAGACGGGGATGCCGCCTCCCCGTTCGCCGCGTGTTTCCGCCGTTGAAGGGCGGGCGAGGGGATAGGCTCGCCGGTGAGCCGGCTGGAAAATGAGGCGGCAGTTCATGAGAGGGGCGTTTCGTGTTCGTGCTGACGATCGACCAGCGCCATTCGCGGACGGAGACGGACAGGGTTCCCGTGCTTCTTGACATTCTCCGCGAAGTGTGCGCAACCTCTCCTCCGCTTGCGGGATTCGAGCGCACGGTCGGCGACGAGATCCAGGGTCTCTTCGGCGACGCGGCGGGAGCCGTCGCGGCCGTGCGGGCCGTCGTCCGGGAGAGAGGGTGGCATCTGGGCATCGGCATCGGCCCGATCGAAGGCGTTCCCGCAACGGTCCGGGAGGGGAGGGGCTCGGCCTTCGTCTCCGCCCGCGAGGCGGTGGACGCGGCTAAATCCTCGGGGGACGTCGCCGTCCGGGCCGGAGGCGACGCCGCCGTTTCGCCGTTGATGGTCTCCACGATCGAAGTGATGTGCCGATTCCTGGCCGCGACGATCGCCGGCCGCACGGAGGCTCAGATCCAGGCGGTCCGGGCCCTCGACTCCGGCCTGACGGGTCGGCAGGCCGCTCGCGAGCTGGGTGTCAGCGCTTCGGCCGTCTCCCAGCGGCGGACGGCTGCTGGATACGACCTCGAAATGCGCGGGTGGGAAGTGCTCGAAGAGCTCATGTCCGCAGTCCAAGGCGGCAGCGGCGCGACCCGACTGAATGGGAACGGTGCGACTCCGCTGAGTGGGACCGGCGCGACCCGGCTGAGTGGGACTGATGTGGCTCTCGGGGCCGACGCGACTCCCGGCGGACGCGCCTATGCTCACGGCTCGGATGCCGTGGTCCGGGATGGACGCGCACCGGCCCGAGGCAGGCGCGGCGTCAACGCCGACGGCGAGGAGAGGTAGGCCGTGGCCGTCGTCCTGCTCGCCCTATTAGCCTCGGCCGCCGTCGGCTGGGCAGTCGTCGACGTCGTCCTCCGCTTGGCGCGCGTGGAGGGAGGCCCGAAAGCATCCCGTCCCAACGTGGGCGGGCACCAGGCCACTGTGCTGGAGGAGGAGTCGGGCCCCTATGTGCTTCGCGGGGGCACATGGATCGGCGTGTTGGAGCGGATCGCCATCACCGGGGCCGTGCTCGCCGGGCAGCCCGAGCTGGTGGCGGCCGTCGTCGCCGTCAAAGGCCTGGGGCGCTGGGCCGAGCTCCAGACCGACCCGGCCCTCACCGAGCGCTTCATCATCGGGACCCTCGCCTCCTATATCGTCGCAGCCGGGTGCGGATACGCGGGGCTCTGGGCGCTCGGCGATTTCTAGGACTAAGAACCGGCGATTTCGAGGTTTCGCCAGTATGCCGCAAGGGTCTTTCGTCATAGGGCGCCGGGTGAGATGTTAGCCTGGTGCGTGGCCCGCAACCGCGGTTTTCACAACGCTCCGATGGAGGACATTCAATGACGAAATACGTCTACTCATTCACTGAAGGCAATCGCGACATGAAGGATCTGCTCGGTGGAAAGGGCGCGAATCTCGCCGAGATGACCACGCTCGGCCTGCCGGTTCCCCCAGGCTTCACCATCACCACCGAGGCCTGCCGCGCCTATCTCGCCGCCGGCGAAGCGCCCGAAACCCTCGACGTCGAGGTCACTGCGCATCTGCGCGAGGTCGAGCAGGCGATGGGCAGGCGACTCGGCGACCCCTCCGACCCCCTGCTCGTCTCCGTGCGCTCCGGCGCGAAGTTCTCCATGCCCGGCATGATGGAGACCGTCTTGAACATCGGGCTCAACGACGAGTCCGTCGAAGGCCTGGCGGCCCAATCCGGCAACGATCGCTTCGCCTGGGATTCCTACCGCCGCCTCATCCAGATGTTCGGCAAGACGGTCCAGGACATCGACGGCGACAGGTTCGCCGACATCCTCCACAAGCTCCAAGCGGATAAAGGCTACAAGGGCGACCTCGACATGACCACCGCGGACCTCAAGCACCTGGTCGAGGAGTTCAAGAAGGTCGTCGAGGAGGAGACGGGCGAGGCCTTCCCGCAGGACCCGCGCAGGCAGATGGACCTCGCCATCGAGGCCGTCTTCCGCTCGTGGAACACCGAGCGCGCCAGGCTCTACCGCCGTCGCGAGCGCATCCCCAACGACCTCGGCACGGCCGTCAACGTGTGCACCATGGTGTTCGGCAACATGGGCGAGACCTCCGGCACCGGCGTGTGCTTCACCCGCGACCCCTCCACCGGGCATTCGGGCGTCTACGGCGATTATCTCGTCAACGCCCAGGGCGAGGACGTGGTCGCCGGAATCCGCAACACCCTCTCCCTGGCCGACTTGGAGCGCCTCGACAAGAAGTCCTACGACGAGCTGCGCTCCATCATGGTCAAGCTGGAGACCCACTACCGCGACCTGTGCGACATCGAATTCACCATCCAGCAGGGCAAGCTGTGGATGCTCCAGACCCGCGTCGGCAAGCGCACGGCCGCCGCCGCGTTCAGGGTCGCCACCCAGCTCGTCGACGAACGCCTGATCACCACGGACGAAGCCGTCACCCGCGTGACCGGCGACCAGCTCACAGCCCTCCTCTTCCCCCAGTTCGACAAGGCCGCGGAGAAAACGGTCGTCACCAAGGGCATGCCCGCCTCGCCGGGCGCGGCAGTCGGCGAGATCGTCCTGGACAACGATCAGGCCGCTTCGCGCGTGGCCGCCGGCGCCTCGGTGATCCTCGTCCGCCGCGAGACCAACCCCGACGACCTCGCGGGGATGATGGCCGCCTCCGGCGTCCTGACCGCTCGCGGCGGCAAGACGTCGCACGCCGCCGTCGTCGCCCGCGGAATGGGCCGCTGCTGCGTGGTCGGAGCCGAGGACCTGGTGGTCGACGAGGCCGCGGGGACCATCCACGTCAGGTCTGAGGACCTCGTACTCAAGGCCGGCGACGTCATCGCCATCGACGGCACGACCGGCGAGGTCTTCAAGGGCGACGTGCCCGTGGTCGACTCCCCGGTTATGACCTACATCTCCAAGGGCCTGGAGGCCGCTCTGGACGCCTCCCCGGACGCCGACACGCAGGACCTCGTCCGCTCCGTCGATCGGATCCTCACCCGCGCGGACAGGAGGCGCCGCCTGGAGGTGCGGGCCAACGCGGACAACCCCGAGGACGCCGAGCGCGCCCGTTCCTTCGGCGCACAGGGCATCGGCCTGTGCCGCACCGAGCACATGTTCCTCGGCGACCGCCGCAAGCTCATCGAGGCAGTGATCCTGGCCGAGACCGCCGAGGAGCGCCAGGAGGCCTTCGACGCCCTCATGCCGCTGCAGAAGTCCGACTTCATCGGCATCTTCACGGCCATGGACGGCCTGCCGGTGACGGTGCGCCTCATCGACCCGCCGCTGCACGAATTCCTCCCCGACTTCACCGAGCTGTCCGTGCGGCTGGCCCTCAAAGCGGAGCGCGGCGAGGAGGTCACCGACCACGAGAGGCTTCTCTTGGAGGCCGTGAAGGCCAACCACGAGCAGAATCCGATGCTCGGCTTGCGCGGCGTGCGCCTGGGCTTGAAGATCAAGGGCCTGTTCGCCCTGCAGATCCGCGCGATCGCCGAGGCCGCGGTGGAGTGCAGGAAGCGGGGCTTGGACCCCCGCCCGGAGATCATGGTCCCGCTCATCGGGTCGGATCGCGAGCTTCAGATCGTCCGCGACGAGGCCCTGGCGATCATCGCCGACGTCTCGCGGGAGTCGGGCATGGAGCTCGACCTGCCCATCGGCAACATGATCGAGCTGCCGCGCGCAGCGATCAGGGCCGAGCAGATCGCGGAGGAATCCGATTTCTTCTCCTTCGGCACCAACGACCTCACCCAGACCGCCTGGGGCTTCTCGCGCGACGACGTCGAGGTCTCGTTCTTCAACGAGTACTTCACCTACGGGATCTTCGGCATCTCGCCCTTCGAGACGCTCGACATCCAGGGCGTCGGCGAACTGGTGGCGACGGGCGTGCGACGCGGGCGCCGCGGCAATCCGAACCTTCACTGCGGCATTTGCGGCGAGCACGGCGGCGATCCTGCGTCGATCCACTTCTTCGACGGGATCGGCCTGGACTACGTCTCCTGCTCGCCGTTCCGCGTGCCGGTCGCCCGGCTGGAGGCCGGCCGTGCGGCCATCGCGGATAGGGCTGAGGCGACTGCCTGAGCGGCCGCCGCTGTTCGACTGGCTTCGGCTGGGCGGTTGGTGCGGCTGATCTGCCGTTTGGGACGGATGGTCGGCCGGGACCGTTCGGACGGACCGATCGCTCGACCTGCCGCCTGGAAGGGGCGGCGCTCCACGCCGAGCGCCGCCCCTTTGCCGTATGCGGCCTGAAAGTCAACCGGCGCCACATATTGAGACCTTTCATTTCGAAAGCTCGAAAGTCTAGTGCGAGCTCGGGATGTGTGATAGGTTCGCGGCACATAGGCAACGAACGCGTCCGTGAAAGGGGTTGCTATGGCTGATCAGGTGATATTCAATCGAGATGCCGTTGGCGTGGTCTCTTCGTCGAATTGGACGGATGCGGAGACGGTCAACAGAATCGCCTACGGATACAACGATCCCATATACACTGCGGCCAGCGTCTTCCCGCAGATCCCCAACGGTGACGGCGGCGGCGTGAGCAAATTGAGCTCCGCGCTGGCGGAGTATCTGCCACTCGCCCAAAACTGCTCGAAGGAGCTGTCGGACGCCTGTTCCGTGCTCGGGTCGGGTGCGCAGAGCGCCATGGCGAATTTCGACGCCGCGGAGACGATGTCGGCGTCGGCCTACAAGAAGCTGCGAGATCGCATGGGCCAGGCCGCGATGGGGGACGACTGATGGCCTCGGGGGAGAAGAATCTGCCGCAGATTCCGAATGTTATGGCCGAATTCCAGGACATCATCGAGGATCTCAACAAGATAGCCGGAGGATACACGCAAACCCAGCTCATGACCGTGAGCGTGCCCCGGGAGGTGTGGGACGGGGCCGCCAAAGCCGCTTACACCAGGGACCTGGAGGTGCTCAAAGGCAAGATGGAGCAGATGAGGGCGTCCGTGGACCAGTGCAAGGACTGCTTGAAAAATGTGAAGGATAAAGTCTCCAAGGCCCGTACGGCGATTCCCGGGCTGCAGACGAGATGGGATGAGGCTGAGAACACTTACAATGCCAATGTGGCTGGCGTCAAGAGATCGCGGGTCACGGAGCCGATGGACATAGCGCGCAATGAGTACCTTATGCAGAAATTCGAGAATGACAGGGATGCGGTTCAGCAGGAATGCTTGAAGGAGTATAAAAAATACATAAATGACATAGACGAGGAATCGAAGTCCGCTGCGAATAAGATCAGTGCGCTGATGAGCGCGCTCGTTCCCCCCGCACGTCCGCAAAAGCCGGAGTGCGATCGGCGCGGCCTATCTTGCGGACATGCCCCTTGTGGGCGGCCAGGCGCGGTGGGATTACGCGCACGAGGCCGCGCCTCATATCGCCAAGGTGATCGAGGATAAGAACCTCACGGTTGACAAAGTGAAGAAGCTGATGGACGCCTACGGCTACGACCTCGGCGATCCGTTCGTTGCGGCGGCGGTCTCGGAACGGGTCGGAACCGAGAAAATCCTGGAATGCTCGCTCCGGCTTAGCGCCCTTCGAGGCGAGAACAGGGATCTTTCAGAGAAGGCGATGTGCAGCATGGGGACCATGCTGGCGCTGTACAGCGGTGGTTCCAACTTGGACGGCATGCACTGCGCGGAGCAGAACTCGTTCGAAACCGTGCGGAAGGGCTTGAAGACCGCGGACGGACGGTCCCTCGCGGAAGTGACCCAAGCTCGAATGGAAGAGCTTAAGGCCGTGGGGCGGAAGAAGTATTCGATCTATGATTACGTCAAAAAATCAACAAATCACGATTATATCATAGGATATGATATTTTTTCGCAAATGACAGGATTTACTGCGAAAAGAAATCCTAATTTAACGTTAGGTGGTGAATTTTTTAGTAAATTACCTTCGGGGCCTTCGGTGGCACATGATATCGTCGCATGGGACAATGAAGTAAAATCATGGTCTTATCATATGGGCTATGGAAGGCGTCCAATTCTTTTTACAGACAAACTTAGAGTAGAGAAAAATTACGAATTCCGAGATGCAATTCATTCAATGTTATTGCTTATGGATCGTCCAGAGTATATTGAAAAAAATCTTTCAAAATTCCCTCGTATATCCAATTATACCGCTCTCATCGAAGCCGAAAATAGGCGATTCGATTCTCTTCAACGATTCATGACGAGCCATACGACATTCGATGTCGATGTCACGGGTGATGGAAAGCCAGATCATGCCAGAATTGATATGACGCGATATCTGACGGGTCACCGTCAGAGCGTGCCAGTGTCATATTATTCTGGTTTTCAAGATGGCGGTGAAATCTACGGCAAGGTGATCAAGCAATTGTCGGCTCCGGGGGACGCGGCTCCGGAGAAGCCGGCGCGTTGGCAGTACAGTGACCCGGCGAAATACGAACAGGATTACAAAGCTTGGGAGGAACGAGCCAAGGTTTGGAAGGGTCGTAACAGCCGTGCCACTGAAATCGCGGGCGGATTCCTGTACGGCTACCAGGAAGGCCTCGAATCGCCTGCTGGTGGCAAAGTAAATGGCCAGGATGCCTTCGGGTACCATAATAAAAATCTCCGATCCTGGGCTGGCATGATTCTCGCGCCCCATATCGATGGAATTACAGCGTCAATGCAGGGACATTACAGCAACTATTTCGGCACGGTCGACGGGGCTTTCGACCGCCGTTCCTCCATACAGTTCGGCAGGGATTTCGCCAGGAGAATCACCAGTAGTGACGGGGTGTTCGTGGATATGGGTTTCGACAGTCTGAGCGGAAATGCTGGCTCGAAGGTCTCATTCCCGTCGGATACGGACAAGAGGCCGCCGGCGATGGATGCCATGCTGGCCGTCACTCAGGAAGGCTATTCCCGAGATATGGAATATGCGATAATATCGGGTAAAAAAGAGAATGTGACAGGAGTTATAAATAAATGGGCTCCTATGGTACGGACATGTTTTACCGCGCCAAAACATGCAAATATCGAAGTGTTCGAGGAGCTCGAGAAGCGCAACCAAAGGTGGCAAGAGGACATAAAAAATGGCTTTGGGGCGATTCCCTATTCTAATTGGGTGGGTAAAGGAGTGAGCTATATTCTCGATCAAGGTCAAAAAGTAATGCTCCCAAATGTTTTAGAAAACTACTTACCAACGAATGCAGGTTATCAGGCACGTCTTGATAGTATGAAAGCGGAAAATACTGCAAATACATACATGAAGCAAGTTCTATATAGCACAATAGCTGAACATGGCGACTTTAATCATAGTGAAGACGGAAAACCAAGTGAAGCAAAATTATTTACAAAAAATAACGATAGTTTAGATATGTTTATAAATAATTATGGAAGAGTAGTTTCTTACGACAAAATGACGATAAAACAGAAAAAATTCTATGAAGATTCAATAAATCCTCAAGATACCGGATTAAATAAACCAAAATTAGGCGAATATAGAAATTATTTTATTGAAATCGATAATGCTTTAAATAATCGTGCTGTTCAATATCTGCAGGAACGAGATGTGAAAAAGTCTTAGGAGATTATCTATGTCAAAAATCAATACACTTTATTCTAAATTATTATTTATAATTCCGATATTTTGTTTATCTAATGTATTTGGATGTTCAGAATCTGAATTTATAACAAAACCCTCTTATATGACTCCAGTGGCTTATCCTAGTGTTATAGATAATTTTCACATGAAAGTTCCTGCAGGTTGGAGATATTTAGAATATAAAGAATATGTAGGCATGGCAAAATATTGGCTTGTTCGTCAAGGTCAAGATTCTTCTTCTTTTACAGGTATACGCGTTTTTCGTTTACCGCCTGACCGTGTACCTGGAAGCGTTATTTCGGATGACGATGGTGACAATATAAAAGTAGCTATTGCAAAATATCGTTCTGAAGACATGGTAGACGCTGGTAAAGCTGGAACTTTCAAAATAAAAAGTTTTCCGTGTAAAATGATAGATAAAACAAAGGCATGCGGATATTCCGGTTATTCTATTCGTCAGAATAGAAGATATTTTATACATTTTTGGTTTATATGGCGACATGATGGACTTTGGAAAATATCTATATATAGTGATCCTGATGCGGATGTAATCCCTCAAGAATTGATTGATGCTTTGGATACGATTAGATGGACAAGACGTTGAATACACTACTTGGATATTTACGCTATTTTCTTTGTCTTTTGAGTTTGTTTGTCATATTAGGGTGTTTGCATTCCATGCCTGAGTCAAGTTCTTCATATATGACACCTGTGGCGAATACAAATCTTTCCGATTACTTTCACATGAAGATTCCAAGTGGATGGAAATCATTGAATCGTAATGAGTATGTCGGTATGGCTAGTTATCGACTTGTTCGCCAGGCGGAGAATTCTTCTTCTTTTACAGGTATTCAAGTTATTCGAATCGACCCTGAACATTTTAGAAGAGCGACTTCAGATGCTGATGGTGACAATAGAAAAGTTGACATGTCGAAATACTGCATAGAAAGCATGTTCAATGCAAGAAAAGTAGGTGTGGTTAGCGTTAAAAAATTATCTGCTCGGATTATAGATAAATTGCAAACCTGTGGGTATTCTGGTTACGAAGTGCACGAAAATAGGAAATATTTTGTATAATATTGGTTTGTGTGGCGTCACGATGGAATGTGGGAAATCTTTATCAATAGCGATCCTGATGCGGACGAGATTCCTCGGGAATTGGTTAAAGCTTTGGATACGATTAGATGGGAAAGACGTTAAATAAAACGTTGAATATGTTATACGATATATTAATATTATTGATAATTAGATGGTTATTTAATTGCTAAAATACGTGATCAGTAATATATAAAGCACGTATCACATTCGAAAATCTGTTCGTTTTGAGAATATCTATCGATGATAGTTTGCATTCTGGCGGTGCCTATGGGATTCCGGTGAGAGCGCTTTGTCTGAGCAAAAATACGACTTTCACCCACGGCGAGCGGCACTCTGGACTTTACGGGCGGCGCTCTGGATTTTCCTGATCAGATGAAAGTCCACTGGAGCACTGACACGTCAAGGTTTTACTGCTGAACTCTCTCAAGTTCCAGGCTCTCAGAGCAGGGCTAATGTTTTAGATTTCGGAATCGGCTGACATGTCGACACGGGTTTGGATAGGATGGTCAGGTCGGGTCGGTTGCTTGTGGCCGGCTCGCTCGCCGATATTGAAAATTTTTAATATCTCAAGTTTCATCGGAGGGAGTGGCTATGAAGGCACGGTTGCTGGCTGTTGTATGCCTAGTGGCGTGTGCCCTGGCGGGATGTTCGGGGGACTCGGGCAAGAGTCCGTCGGGGTCGGCTGGTTCTTCGGGGAAGAGCAAAGCGGTGTTTCCGGATCGGTCGAAGTCGAAGGCGGCTTCGATGCAGTCGTCTCTCCGGAACGGAAAGCCGGTTGTCCGGGCAGAAGTCGGCAAGCAGATTCAGCCGGGCCGTTACGAAATCCGGGCTTCCGGTTTGACGGGCGATGCGGATTGTGTCATTCAGCAGGTGTCGGGTAAGGTCACGGCTCGCTCCCTTCTGCGGCAAACCATAGATTTACCGCAAATCCAGGCTCGGCAGGGGCATTTGTTTACGGCAGACCTTGCTCCGGGGGAGGCGGTGGAGATTTCGGCATTCGGTAAGTCCGGGTTCTCCGTCTCGTTCACCCCGGCAGCGACGAAGTTTGCCTACTCGCCGACAGGGGCAGGCACATGGGTGGCCGGGTTGGATATCCCCACCGGTAAATTCCGCTTGACAGGTATCCGCAATTCGATTCGTGTGTGGGTTTTCGATGCTGAAGGGCGGATGAAATTGTGTCAATACACGGATCCCTTGTTCGACAAGGAGGCCTTGGGCAAAATCACACCCTTGATTCGACTCAACAAGGGCGATGTCCTCGTCTACTTCGCTTTCTCCTTCTCGGGATCCGCCGCTGGAGATGGAAGTATTATCTTGCAGTCTTCCGTTGACGCTCAAATGGAACGGGAATGGAAAGATACTGCCCCTGACAAAGCTACAGGTCAGCCGATAACAATTGAAACTCGCGCTAAAGACTACATTGTCGGCAAAGATATACCTGCTGGATATTATAGAATAGAATCAGTAACAAATATACCGATAGTTAGATTTAATATATATAATGCCAGCGATAGTATTAATACGCTAGGATTTGCTTCTTCTTCTGTGCAAAATGGTGTTAATGAACTTAATAAATCAAATGTAATAACTATTCATGTGGTCGAAGGGCAAAAATTACAATTTTATGTCGTGGATAAGAATGGTAAAAAACATGATGGTATAAATTTAGCTAACAATCTTCAATTTCGGCTTATTCCAATTGATAAAATCAGTGTGGATGTTAAAGTTATGCCAGCCGGCTTATATATGGTAGGTCGAGATATTCCGCCTGGCGTATACGAGTATGCGGGTGGGGATAAGCATCTGAAAGGTTTAGAAGTGGCTTCTCCAGAAGCGCTATATATAAGTTATTTTTCAGTTCCTCGGTCTGGAGAGACAAAACCTCACCGTGTGACTCTGTCAAAAGGGCAGATGGTCTTCGTCAGCTCGGACGGCTCGGCGAATCTACGGAAGAAGGGGTAGCTGATGCCTGACTACACGTGAAGCGATCGTTTCTTCGTCTCAAAGAAATCTGAGGCATTTCATTCACTGAGCCTTCGAGCAGGAACTATAGGGTTTTGCCTGTTCGGATCCCATATTCCGGTAAGCTATCCGATAGGCAGACCGCGAATAAATGTCGATTTTTAAGCGGAATACCGCGAATAAAGATTGCAAAAGGAAAATCCTGCCTGGGGAAGGCTTCCCATCGGGATCCCGCTCGTGTAAGCTGATTACGTATCAGTCACATACACGAATAACCGATCCTGAAGAAAGGCGGGGTTTAGTATGGCTGTATTGAATATCGATTTCGCCGACTTCGAGAAATTGATCAACGAAGTCGAGGATGCGGCCGGCAGATTCAACAGCGCCTATTCCAAGTTCCAAGGCCGGTCCAACGGAACATGGAACGAAGAGGTCAACGAACTGGCCAAATTCGCCTCCCCCGAAAACCAGGCCTTTACCTACCTGGACAGGGTCTTCCAGGATGTCGAGAGTCGTTTCGAATCTTTGGTGAAGTGGCTGCGATCGGCCCTGCAACTCTTCCAGAAGACCGACGGCATCCAGGCTGAGACCTACAACCGCCTGAACGCTAAAATCGATGCGATATCCACCTACGCTCACCGCGTCAAACCCGACCACATGGCCATGAGGGTCCGCCCCCACAAGCTCATGCCCGTGCAGGCAACGACTAAGGCAATGTGAGGAGACGCTCATGCCCTACCCCCACATTGACCGCTTGTCCTATATGCTGGGTTATTCCGTCAGTTTAGCCGACGAAATCACCCGATGGATGGACGGTGTCGCAAACAGCCTGACAGATGTTGCCAATTGCATCACCCATGCCCGCAATTCACTGAACATGACGGGAAAGACCGGTGATGCAATCGAAGTCAATCTTGATAGCCTCGGTAAAGCTATCCTGCAACACACTGACAATATCAGTACCCTGACTTCTGCACGGCGAACCGTTACAGAAGGTGCGCGTACGGCAGTTTCCCATGCTAATGAGATAAAAAATCAATTAATTACAACGACAACCAAAGATAATCGCGATCTTGGAGCGAATAGTACTTATAACGGCCATTCGTCTCCTGCTTCTGGCTCCACCTCGGATTCCTCGACGGGGCCGGACCCCGCTCAGGCCGCGAAGATGCAGGCGTTGGACGCGAAGGCGGCCAAGTACCTCGCGCAGCTGTCGGCGACCACGGACGCCGGGATCGTCAAACTTGCGGAGATCTACCCGCCTGACCACAGCAACAGTCGCGGCAGGGGCGGCGGGGGACACCATGCCCACTCCGGCACCCCGGAATCGTCGGGTGCGCCTTCAGGGACGGTGGTTCCCGCCTCGGTCTCCCCTCAGCATTCGGCCGCAGTCTGGCAGCGCGGCCCCGACGTCATGGGCCCGGTCGGCACCCCCGGCGCCAGCCACCCGATCGGCGACCATTCGCCCGGCAGAGCGGGTGTGAGCGGTCCCGGCGTGCGGCTGCAATCTGCCCCGCCTCCCGC
>ERZ773076.653-NODE-653-length-16714-cov-3.443304_pt1 | contig 16714 bp, 17 predicted proteins | sample MGYA00580613_ERZ773076 | MGnify/ENA primary metagenome ERZ773076 (study PRJEB29015, sample SAMEA2738005) | human oral metagenome | biome: human oral; feature: human-associated habitat; material: dental | place: China | collected 2057 ...
AAGCCGAGAAACTCTGCAAACGCCACAAAATCGACTTCGAGTCCTTGAAAACGATGGTAGATGAATCAAGTGGAAGACCCACCATCGCGCCCATCGGTGATAAGCGACCTGCTTTGAGCATTATCGACATGGATTCGAAGTTCGAAGACTAAAGAGATGTGAGCGTCACTCTTTCAAATCAAACGCTTGACAGGTCATTAACCAGTTGTCAGTGGCCTGTCTTGAACAACGGATGTGGTCTGGTATCGTTTTCAAGCTCCTTCGATAACAGCGTCGCTCGCCAAAGCGACCATCCGCCCTTTTCAGAGTGTAATATCAGTTGGTAGACGGCCTACCCTGGAAGCAGGAGGCCGTAGGTTCGAGTCCCACCACTCTGACCAAAATTTTGTTGACTTGTTATAGATTGAATTTTTCGATGAAAGAGTATTCATTTATTTATAGATTTAATAATAAACTTTGGTCTGTTAGCATTTACGCGGATTCCGAAGAAGAGGCCAAACGGAAATTTTGGGCGTTATCGGAAAATGGACAGTATGACGGCGAAATCGTCGCCCGAATAGATGCAACGAAACCATGCAATTTTATTAAATCTATTTTATCCAAATTTAAGAAATAAGGTCACCCGGTTATTTGCTACCGTGTGGGCGGCAAACCAAAGAAAGCCCATGTAATTTTTTTTATGTTAGGAAATAAAATGTCAAGTATTGAACGTAAAGTTGGTTGTCTGGTGCAGTACAAAGATGGTAGCGTAATGCTGAAAAACGTACCTACATGGTATGCGCGAATTGACCATCCCCGTGCTTTCGAAGACGGTAGTAAGAAGAAATTCAGTCTGACCGCCTTCTTAAACAAAGAAGAACATGCCAAAGAAATCAAAATCTTGGAAGATTTGATTCGTGAACACATGGCAAAAGGCGAAGATTGGGACGACGTTGCGGTTAAAAACCGTTGTTTGCTCGATGGTAGCCGTGTTAAAAACTTGCCTGAAGACAGCGACGTGCCGGATTTCTATCGTATTCGCTTCTCTTCCAACGAACAATTTCCGCCAGCCGTGCGTAACAGCGCAGGCACTAAGCTGAACCGCCGCGTTCCTGAAGACATGGAAGAAATTGAAGAACTGAATCGAAATGGTCGACACATGACAATTCTGTTTGACTTCTACGGTTGGAAAAGTCCGAAATTCGGTGCCGGTATGACTCTGAATCTGCAAGCAGTTCAGGTTCACAACAAACAAACTGATTTGAAACTCGGCTCAAGCGGTGTTAATGAGGGTGACAACGCCGATTGGGAAACTGAAGAAGAGTTGTAAATTGACGCCTATCGCCCAGCAGATTAATTCCTGCTGGGTGTTTTATTATCTATTGGTACTGGCGCACTTCCGAAATGGCTGCTGTTGTCTAACCAATCACAAAAGGAAAATCATCATGTTTGACTATCGCTCAAACGTCGTAATTATGGATATTGAATGTTATCCTAACTACTTCTTGGTCGCATTCCGCGACACTTTAAACCCAGAAAACACAAAACATTTTGAAATGCGCAACGATTCCAATAAGCTCGATACGGCAGGTATTAAGCAATGGTTGCGTTCATCAACAGTAATTACCTTCAACGGTAACCATTACGACATGCCGCTGCTCATGTACGCATTGGAGGGGGTCGGCAACGCCGAGCTTAAGGAAGCGTCTGACTTGTTAATCGGTGCGGACTATATTGACGAGTATGGCAAGAAGCAGAAACGCGAAACTTTGCGCTCGTGGGAATTCATGCGTTTGTATGAGCTTGAATATCCGTCGTACATGCAGCACATCGATATTTTTGAAATCCCGGCAGGTACGTTAAGCCTGAAAGCATACGCTGCGCGAATCGGCTGTCAGAAGCTCCAAGACCTCCCGATTGATGCCGACAAAACATTGTCGCTGATTGAGATGGATGATATCGCAAAATACTGTGACAACGATACGGCAAACACTCTGCGCTTGTATGAAACCGTAAAGGCTCAAGTGGACTTGCGTATTGAGATTTCGAAGCAATATAAAATCGATGTTCGCTCTAAGTCAGATGCGCAAGTTGGCGAGGCCATCTTCAAGCACGTAATCGAAAAAGACAGTGGTCGTAAAATCTACAAGCCTGAACCGGGTTCGATTAAGCGTCGCTTTAAGTACGACATCCCCGAATACATCTATTTCGAGAGTCCGACGTTACAAGACCTGCATGACTTGTTGAAGCATACCGTGTTTGAAATCGAGCCTTCCGGTCATGTTAAAATGCCGTGCGAACTTGCATCCATGAAGATTCAGATTGGTAAAGGTCTCTACACAATGGGCATTGGCGGTCTGCACTCAAACGAGAGCGGTCAAGCCATTATCGCCGTCGAAGACGAAATTATTTGTGACGCGGACGTGACTTCCTACTATCCATCCATCATTATCAACGGCGGATACTATCCTGAAAACTGCGGCCTCCCATTCTTGCGCAACTACACGCGATTCCGCGATGACCGCGCGAAGTGGAAGAAACTGCCAGAGAAACAGACCGTCTGTAACACATACAAGATTGTTCTGAACGGCTCGTTCGGTAAACTGTCGTCAATTTACAGCTTCTTGTACAGCCCGAAAATGATGATCCAGGTGACTATTACAGGTCAGCTTTGTTTGTTGATGCTCATCGAGCGCATTGAGAAAGCCGGCTTGCGCATTGTTTCAGCCAACACCGATGGTATTGTAATTTACGGTAAGAAGGATGATTTCTGGAAAGCCGAGCGCGAGATTCACATGTGGGAAATCGAGACTGGTTTCAACATGGAATTCACACGATACTTGGCAATTTATAGTCAATCCGTTAACAGCTATCTCGCGCTGAAAGCCCCGGCAAAAGGCGAAACAAAACTCAAGTGGAAACGCAAAGGCGATTATGCCGAACGCGGTCTGAGCCAGTCTGGTAACGGCCAAGTCTGCATTGAGGCTGTGATGGCTTATCTCGAACGTGGCATTCCTATTCGTGAGACTATCGAAGGTTGCACAGACTTCCTGAAATTTACGAACTTCCAGCAGGTAAAAGGCGGTGCTTATAAAGACGGCAAGTATCTTGGCAAGGTTGTGCGCTGGTACTACTCAACGAAAACAGAAACAACCATCGTGAATTCGAAGGGTAATAACGTTCCGTTGACGAAGGGCGCAATGCCCGCCATGGATTTACCTGATGAATTCCCGTCAGACATCGAATACGACTGGTACGTTCGCGAAGCGTACTCAATGCTTGACCGTCTCGGCGTGCGTGGCGTGCCGAAGGAAGCGCGAGCGTTTGGTCTTGTCAAAGGCGGCGGTATTAAGTGGGGTCGACGTGACGGCCGGCAGACATGGCATCGCATTGACCTGTCAACTAAAGACGCGTTGTGCGAAGCACGTCTCAAAGACCGCCATGATGAATGGGTTTATGCGGATGAGTTGCCAGCGGATAGTCGGGTCTGCGGTAAATGTAAGCGCAAATGAAATCATTGAGTCAACGCGAAAGCCGCATTGAGAAAACCAGCCGCCTGCTTGCTGAAAAGCGCGGCTGGTTCCAGGTTAAAATTGAACGCAGCAGTGTGAACGGTTTCCCCGACCGACTGTTTATTAAAAACGGGAACACCATTTACGTTGAGTTCAAGAATGACGCTGGTAAATTGCGCCCTGAACAGGAACGAGTAATTGACACTATGCGCAAACACGGCGCAAGCGTTTACGTCATTTCCACTCTGGAGGAAGCTGATGTCATATTTAGATAAATTGAAATCACGTTTTAACAACGTTGAATTAGGCGAGCATCACTTGGATGAATATCAACTCACCGCCATCGAATTCTTGAAGACTCACCCAAGAAGTGCATTGTTCATCGACACTGGCCTTGGCAAAACGGCGATATGCCTCAAATTGATACGCGACCTTATTGATGACGACAAAATCAATAAAGTGCTGATTATTGCCCCTTTGAAAGTAGCCAACCAGACATGGGGCGATGAAATATCAAAATGGCATTTTTCCGCGCCGCTGTCGCATAAACTGGTGCGAGCCGAACACATCATTGAGGCGGTAAACGCATGCGCGCGTAATGAGAAAACACGTCCATTCAATGAATCCGACTTGAAGAAAATAGGCCGAAAGGTAAATACCAGGGTTAATAAGTTTTTGAAAAATAACCCTGACGTATCCGAGTCTGACAAAAACACCCTGATTGCCAAAACACAACTCGCCGTTGAGAAGGAATATCGCAAATGGTTGACCGAGAAAGCTCGCGTTGAGACCGCTGGTATTCAGATTCGAAAATACGAGCGTGAATGCCCTACGGTGATACACATCATAAATCACGAGATGATTGAATGGCTTGTGAACGCGTGGGGTGTTAATGATTGGATTTATGATTGCGTCATTTATGATGAGAGTGACGGTATCAAGGATGCGACGACGAAGCGTTGGAAGGCGCTCGATTCAATCAGGCATAAAACAACCCACTTTTACGAACTCACTGCGACACCGGCGGCTGAAAATCATCTCGGTCTGTTTGCCCAGATGAAATTGCTCGATGGGGGTAAGCGTTTAGGTCGCACTATGACCGAGTACAAAGAGCGATACTTCAACGTCAATCCTTACAATTACAAAATCACTTTGAAAGAAGGCGCTGCGGATGCGATTGCGGATGCGATTGCCGACATCACGCTTGTGATGAAACAGGAAGACTATCTGAAGGATATTCCGCCTTATGTGGTGGAAGATGTTCTGTATGAGTTGCCTGAGAAACAAAGGGAATTGTATAATGCTATGAGCAAGACGGGTATGATTGAAGTTGATGGCCGTGAAATCATCGCCGAACAAGCAGGTTCTGTATTGCAGAAGATGATGCAAATCTGTGCAGGTTTTGTGTACGAGGGTACTGAAAGCATTAGCGACTTCGGTGCTGTCGTTAAAGACCGACAAATACATTATCTGCATACGGCAAAAATTGAGGCTCTGCGTGAGTTGATGGCGCGTCATCCGGACGAAAACTTCCTGATTTCATACTACCATCAAGGTAGTCTTGCGTTATTACAAAAACACTTTTCCGAAGCCGTTAAGATGGATAGGCAAGGCACGCAAAAGGCCGCATGGAATCGTCGTGAGATTAAGATGCTGCTCATGCACCCGAAATCCGGCGCGCACGGCCTGAACCTACAAAAAGGCGGTCATATCGTAATCAACTTTGACGTATATTTCTCTTACGGCCAGTATTACCAGTTCTTGCGTCGCCTTGCCCGACGTGGACAGGAGAATGACAAAGTGCTTGTCTACAATTTGCTGGCTGAAAGAACCTATGACGTGATTGTTAAGAAGGCTTGCTGGGAAGGTAAACAAAACACACAAAACGTATTTTTTGAACTGATACAGAAATGCAAAAAGGCTTTAACGCATGGCTAACATGAAAAAGGCATCGACAGCATTGTTGCTGGGCAATGGAACAAATGCCACGCTGACAATAGACGATATTTTGAGTAAGGGCGTGACTATTAAACAGGCCGCCCTGATTTTTCACGTACATAACACAGAACTTGGTAATCTGGTACGGAAAGCAAAGATTCAGCCATCTGGTACACGCAACGGTGCTGATATTTATGCTATCCGAGACATTGCAAGCGTATGTGTTCCGCCCGTCTGGACGGACGAGGAATGGGAGGAAGTGTTCCATAAGGGGCATTTCCCCATTGCGCTCAAAAAGGACTTCTGGGCGGCGAAAAAGGCGCGTCTCAGCTATCTTATCGAGGCTGGTGAGTATTGGCATACCTCCGAAGTGATTGACGCTGTATCCGAGCTCAATAAGACCTTTGCAATGGGTGTAAAACTTATTCCCGACACCATAGACCGTCTGACATCACTCGCTCCTGAGCAACGAACCCTTATCGTGGAGTTACTCGACGAGGTGATGGAAGGCGTTGCTAAATCAGTGGTTGATAAGTTCGGCGAACGTGCGCAGAGGGAGCGTGCCGCCCGTTATGAAGATTTAACAGGAGAACAAGTAGATGACGTTGATGCACGAGAACTCGAAGCCCTTTAAACATATCGGGCAGTACGGAAGTCTGTCTGATATGTTTGTTGAATTGGCTTCGATCTTACAACCTCCAGAACGCCTCACTGTATCCCAGTGGGCTGAGAAATACCGATACGTCAATAATCGCGGTTCGTATGTTGGCTATTGGAAGAACTCAACAACTCCGTACATGGTTGAGCCTATGGATATGCTGTGCAGTCCTATTCATGACGGGGTTATCATGGCTGCACCTGCGCAATGCGGTAAAACCGATGCGCTGATTGTTAACTGGACTGGATTCTCCATACACGGAGACCCGATGGATATGCTGATTATCAACCCGACATCCGCGATGAGCCGTGACTTCTCCAAACGTCGTGTCGATAAGCTGCTGCGTGATACAAAAGAATGCGGTGAGTTGCTCAACGGAGACCGCGATGCTGACAATATCAGCGATAAACATTTCCAAAACGGCGTATTCCTCTCATTGGCACATCCGAGCGTATCCGAACTGGCGGGCCGTCCAATTCCGCGTGTGATGCTTACCGACTACGACCGCATGGATGACGATATCGGTGGTGATGGTTCGCCTTACGACTTGGCGGCGAAACGTACAACAACGTTCGGTTCGTATCGCATGTGTTTGGCGGAGAGCAGTCCTAGCCGGCCAATCGAAGACCCTAACTGGGTTGAAGTAGCTGGTTCGCATGAAGCCCCTCCGACTAAGGGCATTTTCGCGCTCTATAATCGAGGTGACCGACGCAGATGGTATTGGGCTTGCCCTCACTGCTCCGAGCGTTTCGAGGGTACGTTCTCGATGCTCAAATGGGATGAAAAGGCCACGAACATGATTGACATTGCCGCTTCAACCTATTTGCAATGCCCTAAATGTTTTGGTCGGATTGAACAGTCGCAACGACACGCCATGCAGCAAACAGGCATATGGGTTCAAGACGGAATGTATTTCAACCGACAGGGCGAGTTAGTAGGTAGCCCGCGTAAAACCCGCATTGCGTCCTTCTGGCTGCGCGGCGTGGCTGCTGCATTCGTGAACTGGGGCCAACTGGTTACAATGTATCTGGCTGCTGAGGAGGAGTTTAAAACCACTGGCTCAGAAGAGGCGCTGCAGAAGTTTTACAACACTGACTTGGCCGAACCGTACATTCCAAAATCGCAAGTATCGCAACGCTTACCCGAACACTTGAAAGACCGCGCGATTGACATCGGTGAACGCGTTGTTCCTATCGGTGTTCGAAATCTGATTGCTTGTGTCGACGTACAGAAGAACAGATTCGTTGTTCAAGTGCATGGTATTTCCGCGGGTGCGCCGTTTGACATTACAGTGATTGATAGGTTTGATATTCGTAAATCTGCGCGTGTTGATGCGGATGGCGACAATTACTTTGTCCGGCCGGCAACGTTCTTCGAGGACTGGTCTTTAATTGAAACTGAAGTAATGGATAAACTGTATCCTCTGGCCGACGGCAGCGGACGACGTATGGGTATTACGATGACTGTTTGTGACAGTGGCGGTTATGCGCGTGAGAAAGGTGAAAGCGTTACATCCATGGCTTATGATTTCTATCGTAGCCTGAAGAATAAGCGTAAAGCCGCTCGATTCCACTTGGTGAAAGGTGTCGTTACGCCGAACTCACCGCGAGCATTCATCACATATCCGGATGCAACAAAAAAGGATGCATTGAGTGCTGCGCGCGGTGATGTACCAGTCTTAATGCTTAACTCGAATATGTTGAAAGACGCCTTGTCGAACAGGCTTGATTCAACCGAAGTCGGGCATGGCCTGATTACCTTCCCAGACTGGTTATCAATCGAGTTCTATCAGGAGTTGTGCGCCGAGATACGAGGCTCCACAAAATGGGAAAAGATTCCGCATCAAAACAACGAAGCGTGGGACTTGCTGTATTATTGTATTGGCGTATCAATTTCCAAACTGTTGATGATTGACCGTATTGATTGGGCAAATCCGCCACCGCTGTTTGATGAATGGAATAAAAACCCGTTGGTTTATGCCCCAGTTGATGCAACGGACGAAACAGGAGATAATGTTGTTATTCATGACTCCCGGCAAAGCTATTCCGAGATGAGTTGGGAGGAAATTAACAGATTGCAGGGAGCATAACATGAGTTGTAATTGTACGTCATACACCCCAGAGATGCTGAAAGATGCGAAAGATGCGTACTTTCGCATTGCCTCTGGTCAAAACGTAACGGTGGTGATTGACCAGAATGGCGAACGTATCGAGTATCAAAAGGCGAATTTATCTGTATTGGCGGACTTAATTCGTCGAATGGAGATGGAGCTACGCGCATGCGGCTTGTTGGATAACGCGCTTATGGGTAGTGGCTATAAGCCGCTGCGAGTATACTTCTAGGAGATATTATGTCTGGTATTGACGGATATAGAACACACGGCGGTACGGGCGGCCTTGATGGCGCAAACCGAACCAGCCGTGAAATGGCGACGTGGGAGGTTTCTCCGTTACCAATGGATGCGTTGTTGCGTTTTGAAAAAGACATCATTGACGACCGCGCCCGCGACGTAGTTCTCAATGATGGTTATGCTAGCGGTGTAGTGGCTATTCATAAAGACAACATTGTTGGTTCGCAGTTTAAGCTGAATTCACAGCCGAACGTTGATGTTTTGGATGTTGATGACAATGAGTGGTTATACAACTTCCAGCGTATTGTTGAATCCAAATTCAACAATACGGCATCGAGCACTAAACACTGGCTTGATGCTGCTGGTATTAAAGATTTTACTGCAATGGTTCGTCAAGCAGTGGGTGTGTTTTTGATTCACGGTGAAGTTCTTGCCGCCGCCGAATGGATTACCGAACAAAAACGCCCATATGCCACGGCCATTCAGATGATTAGCCCGAAACGGTTGGGTAATCCGAATGGTCGGATGGATAGTGCGACGCTCAAAGCAGGTATTGAGCGTGATAAATACGGTAGGCCTATTGCATATAACATTATGGAAGCACACCCGTATGATTTCACTCAAACCGAGAAATTGTTTAAGTGGCTGCGTATTCCTGCTGAAACCAAGTGGGGCCGTAAACAAATTATTCACATCATCGACCAATTAATGCCCGAACAAGCGCGCGGTGTAAGCGAGATGGTGAGTGTATTGAAGCAAATGCGCATGACTCGCCGTTTCCAAGATGTTGAGTTGCAACAGGCCGTCTTGCAGGCAACGTATGCCGCAAGCATTGAAAGTGATTTGCCGCCACAAATGATTACTGAAATCATGGGTGGCAATCCAAACGGTGTGAGCTTTGATATTGCCGCCAAGTCCATGTTGGGTTCCATCCTGCAACACACAGCGACGCGCGATATTCAGTTGGATGGCGCACGAATTCCAGTGTTGCACCCAAACACTAAGCTGAATTTGCAGCAACTCGGTCAGCCGAGCGGCACTGGCTCTGAATACGAGCAGTCATTGCTGCGCCATATCGCGGCTGGTCTTGGCGTTAGTTACGAACAGTTTTCTCGTGACTACACCAAAACCAATTATTCCAGCGCACGCGCGAGTATGAATGAAACATTCAAATTCATGCAGTCGCGCAAAAAGGCCGTTGCAGATAAATTTGCGACTGAAGTCTATCGCTTATGGTTGGAAGAGCAAATCAATACAGCCTCTGTTCCTTTGCCGAAGGGTAAGACTGCAGCATGGATTTATGAGAATCCCGAAATCTTCGACGCTCTGGCGCAATGCTCATGGATTGGCGCGGCACGCGGCCAAATCGATGAGATGAAGGAAACACAGGCGGCAATCCTTAAAACCAAGTTTGGTCTATCAACGCTCGAAATTGAAGCCGCTCGTATGGGTTATGATTGGCGCGAATTGTTGGCGCAACGTAAGCGTGAACAGGACGAGATTAAACGCTTGGGTATTGTGATTGACGACGGTGCTGAGAAGGCCATTGTAAACAAAAAATCTTCAAAATCGGAAGGGGCTGTTGATTCTGATGATAAAAAAGGAGATAATCCCGATAACGAAACCTCGAAAGATGGCAAAAATGAGTAAATCTGTACATCCTATTGTGGCGTCTCTTGCCTCACAGCAAACGTTGTATCTTGCTGTGCAGCAGGAGGCTGCCGGTAAATTTCTGACCGATTTGAATGTCAACATGACTAACCCAGTGTTGCAAACAGAAGAAGGCCGTGTGGACATGGTTAAACAAACCATGGCTCGAAGCATTGGGGCTTCTGCAGCGGGGGACGTTACGATCTATGGTAGGATTGGTGCAACGGCGGTGATTCCTGTATTCGGCGTATTGTTAAATCGATTCAATGCAACCTTTGGTTTTATCACTGGTTACAACTATATCAAAAATGCAATCGCAGCCGCATTGGCCGATGCGTCTGTCGATAGTATTATCTTGGATATTAACTCCGGCGGCGGCGAAGTCGCCGGCTGTTTTGAAACAGTTGATTACATCAAAGCGGCTCGTTCACAAAAAGAAATTCATGCTATCGTTGACAGTAATTGTTATTCTGCGGCATACGCGATTGCTTCGGCGTGTACGTCGATTAAAGCTACGCCGAGCAGCGGAATCGGCTCAATCGGCGTTGTCGCCATGCACGTGAGTTACGAGAAAGCACTGGAAAAGGAAGGTGTTTCTGTAACATTCATCAAAGCTGGTAAACACAAAGTTGATGGTAACCCGTACGAAGAATTGACTGATTCTGTAAAAGCTAATATGCAAAAAAGAATTGACGCAATTTATCATAACTTCGTATCATTAGTGGGTGCAAACCGTTCGCTTGCCGTTGAAGATGTAGTAAAGACGCAAGCGGCATGTTATACTGCACAAGATGCAAAATCGATTGGTCTCATCGACGACGTAATTACTGTCGAAGGGGCTGTTAAGTTAATCACGGAGGGACGTATGTCTAAAGAAAGTACAGTTCAGGCGGTAAACGAAACCCGAACTGAACAGCAGGCTCGAACGCCGCAAGCCCCTGTTGCGCAAGCCGATGTAAATGCCGAACGCAGCCGCATTCAAAGCATTATCACAGCTGAAGCAGCTACAAAAAACAGCAAATTAGCACATCATCTGGCGTTTAACACCGGCATGAGTGTTGACGACGCTATTCAGACCCTGAATGCCGCCGCGCAAGATGTTAAAGAGCAACTTGTTGCCCAACAGCCGGCCTCTCAACAATCCGCCTCGGCAGTTAACCTGTTGGCTGACGCAATGGCTCAAATCAAACAGCCTAACGTTGGTGCTGATGCAGGTGATGTGTCTGAGGCAACCAAACTGGCTGCCGACATTGACGTTGTTGCCGGCTTTCTGAAAAACGACCAATAAAAAGGATTTAAAATGTTTGCGAATAGTGAAAAAATTACAGCGGTTGGTGGTGAGCATATTCCGTTGTTCGCCAAACAAACCCCGTTACCAGTTACTGTGTCTGTAAAAGCATCTGGTGAGATTAAGCAGTATCAGTTGTGTCATTTGAAAAATGACGGTAGCGCGGCTGTTATTGATAATTCAGTTGGCGCACAAGCTTTGAGTACTGACAAACAGTTGTGTGTTGCTGCGTTTGCGGCAAAAACTGGCGAGCCAGTGAGCGTTTATACCCATGGTACATTCAATATTAATGCTCTTGTTTATGGTGCTGATTTCTTTAATAGTACCGACACCGTCACCAAGAAAATCGAAAAATTGCGCAAGTTTAACTCCAGCGTAATCTTCTTTGAACATCTCGATACAAATACAGTACAACGCACTTAAGAAAGGTTAATTATGCCAACCGCGCAAACTTTAACGGAGACCCTGATTCAAGGCGGCTTGATTCGCAAGATGGAAGCTCCAAAATCCTTCTACCGCCACTTGTTCGGTAATACCTTCTTGGCCAAATCCGACGTGATTATCTTTGACGATGTGTTCGAAGATTACCGCGGTATTGCCAAGTTCGTTGCCCCTAACGTGGTTAGTAAGGTCAACCAAAACAAAAACTTTGATGTGAAATCTTTCCGCCCCGCATACGCCAAGGAGAAAGACTCCGTCGACGCTTGGGACGAACGTCTGCAACACCGTGCAGCTGGTGAACAACTGTTCGGCAGTATGACCCCTGCTCAACGCGCAATGGCAATTCGCGCCAAGCAAATGCAGATGCACCGCATCAAAATGGCTAACTTATACGAATTGATGGCGTTCAATGCCTTCTCTCGTGGCGAATTGACCATTAGCGGCGACGATTACCCGACTACAACCGTAAGTTACTTCCGTGACCCTGCTCTGACCATAAGCAACTTGGGCGCACAAAACTGGACTGCTGCGGGCGTGAACCCGTTGACCATCTTGGCAACTATGTCTGACATGGTGTATGCAAAATCGCACACTTCCGAAGTTGATACCCTGATTATGGGTCGTAGTGCATGGGCTGCCTTCTACGCTTACTTCTCCGCCAAAGAACGCTCTCACTTGCTCGACCGTAACATCCGCGGCTCAGATTTGACCATGAATCTGTTGCACGCTGGTGATGTACGCGGTGTGGCTATGGTGGCACGCTTCACAGCCCTGAACGGCGCAATTATCGAAGTGTACGTTGATAACCGCAGCTACCTAGGCGCAGACAGCTCGCCGAAACGCTATGTTGCTGACGGCGAAGTCATCGGTTTCGATAGCCGTGAATTTGCAGGCGTGATGGCCTTTGGTGCAATCAAAGACGCAGAAGCTGGCTGGATTGCAACTGAAATGCACCACAAAGAATTCTCCGTTGATGAACCATCAACTACCTACCTGTTGACTCAGTCCGCCCCATTGCCGATTACGCTGACTCCAAACAGCGTGTTCCGCATCGTAGACGTAACTAGATAAGGAGTCCGAAATGTCTGAAATTGGCGAAATGGTTAAATTTAAAACCAACGTGTCTTTTGTTGGCAGTGACGGCGTTTTGCACTTCGGCGGTAGCGTTGTTCAGTTGCCTCAAGAAGACTTTTACGGTCAAGTTGAAGTTTGTGAGCAATTCGGTTTGCCGGTACCTGAGTTGACTGAGGAAATCAACACGGTTGTTAAAGAAGGCGAAACGCATGTTAGTCAAACGCCTAAAGGTGATGATAAGAAAACCGCTCAATCTGAAGACGACAACAATGTTGATGAGTCTGAATTGTAACGTTTCTTAGCAGATAGGTTTCGTGTTAGAATTAACACGAAACCTATTTTTATGGAATAATGACATGAGCTACATTGATATCTATGATGATGTTCGAAAACATTGGGAAGCTGACAGCGGTGACGCAAATGTCGCGGGCCCACAGATTTCCTTGAAGGATTTCAAACTGAGTGGTAACTTGCTCAGTGCAACAGTTGGTGGTGTAACAAAGACTGTCGATTTGAGTCCGATTATTCCGAGAATACCGCCTGACCTGCGTTTGAAATCAGTTACTCCGAGCGCGGATAACAGTAAGCTGATTTTTAAAATCGGCGAAGCTGGCAGCACCACGCGCGACCAAATCATTGAGACAGACCTCAAAGAGCAGGTCGTTAAGCTGATTGGCGCTTCAGCGACGCCCTACAACGACGCGGAACTTAAGCGACGTATTGCGGCACTTGAAGCAGCACAGCAAAATGGTGGTGGCACGAATCCGTTTAAAGAGTATGAAGCTAAGTACATCTCCAAAGAAGCGTTGGGCAACTTTGCAAACAATGCGTTTGTGCCCATCACTTTCAGCAAGACTTTCTCAACAGTGCCGTTTGTCACCATCACCCTTGACCTGCAAGCCACGCAGCCACGCATCACCTATTTGGCGAACATCACCGAGTCAGGCTTCCAGTTCGCAACGAACTACTCGGGTGATGTTAAGGGTATTTGGTATCAAGCTTACGTCGTGGGGTAACATAGATGAGTTTCCTCGACATAAAACGAAAGGCTCGCGCCGATTTGCATCATGAGATGAGCGTTCCATCCAAGCACATTTCGGCAGCGAGCGGTCGTGTGTCTGACTGCCGCGTGCGCGTACATACCAAGATAAATCTGACTGGTGATATTGACTATCAAGGTTTCGCGGAATTGTCTGATGGCGGCGTTCTCGTACTGTGTACGATTCGTGAAGCCCGTGCGCTTGGATTCGGCGTTGGCGATAAAATCGTCTACGACAGCAAGGAATATGTGCTAAATACTCGATTGGATGACGATGGAATCTACATTGAGAAGTGGCAGGCCACGCACTTACAACATCGGGTAAATCATGATTACGATTGACTTGGCAAATCTGGTATCACTGGAGAAGATGTTTAAAACCTTCCCGGAAAGAACCGCAGACGCGGCACGTTTGGCTATTAATCAGACGGCCGAACGCGAGGCGTTGTCCCGCGTTCGGCAAGATATGCGTAAGCAAATCAACTGGAAAGCATCGTATCTGAATGACCCTGATAAGACAGGTGTCGCGAAATATGCAACAAAAGGCTCGCTCGTTGCGGCAATCTATGCCCGTGACCAACCAACGATGCTTAACAGGTTTCGCCCTAACCCAAACACCGTGCCGTCAAAAACGACAAGTGGGGTTAAAGTGAAGGTTAAGCCGACATCCGCGAAGGTGATGAAACACGCATTTGTCCACCAGTTCAGAAAATCTGGCAATATCGGTATTCTTACGAGAACAAAAGGCGGTGGTGCTACGCCTCCGAGCGGTGTTACTCACGGCGGCGGTCGATACATTCAGTCTATGCGTGCATGGTTGCTGTACGCGCCATCCGTGGACCAAGTGATGTGGGATACTGCCAAACAGAATCAGGCGAGAATTGCTAAATACTTGGAAGTCGAGTTCCTTCGACAATTTAATAGATTGGGAAAATTATGAAAGACCATATTCGTTTAACAGCGCTCAAAAAATTATGCTCCTTGCTTGAGCAGGAAACTGGCACACGCGTCTATCGTGGCCGTCAGGTAATTGGCGCAGACGTTACGTTGCCTTGCATTGTCATCAATGAAACGATTCGCGCCGGTAATAGCAACACTGGCGCAGATGAAGGTAAGACTGTACGTAATGACCGTGTCGACTTTCTGCTGTCAGGCTACGTCGATGTTCAAGACGTTGAACATCCGATTGACGTTGCGTATGAACAAATTGCCAAAATCGAGCAGGCGTTTAATAAAATTCACGCCATTGACGGTGGTCGGTTCGGGGGCGCTAAGTACAAAGAGTGGTATAATCTTGGCGGCTTAGTGAGTAATTTTAAATATGATTCCCCCGTTTGCCACAATCCTCCGGATGAGGTACAATCGAAATCGTATTTTTATATTTATTTTTCATTCAGCGTTGCGTATGATAATGCAAATCCGTATGCTGAACTTGATTAATCAACCAATGAAAGGATAGCGAAATGGCTATTACACGCGGCGCGACCAAAGCCTTAGTGCTGGCAAACGGTCGAATTGAATTTAACCAGTTCCCCATCGTAAACGGTGTAGAACGCCAAGCCGATGCCAAGGGGTTCCGTTACTTGGGCTCGTCTAAAGAATTAAACCTGACCCAAGAGAATGAAACCCTGGAACACAAATCGTCCGAGTGCGGCTTTAACACAACCGACGAAGAAGTCATCATCTCTTCTAAGTTGACTGGTAGCTTCACACTGGATAATATCAACACTGAAAACTTGGCAATGTTCTTTGCAGGCGAAGTCAGCAACCAAACCCAAGTTGCCACAACTGGCAAAAAAGATGTGTTGAAAGTGTATCCGTCTCTGGGTTACCGCTTGGGTGCAAGCAAAGAAAACCCAAACGGTGTGTTCTCTGCAACCATTACCAAGATTGAAGTCTTCGCCGATGAAGCGAAAGCAAAAGCAGGTACTCCCGCAGAATCAACTCTGGTTGAGGGCGTAGATTTTGAGTACACCCCCGAAACAGGTTTCCTGATGATTGGTGACGCCAAGAGCACTAACAAAATAAAAGTTGAGGGTAGCTGGATTGTCGTGACTTATGACTTGAAAAAGGCGGTTCGCGAAGTAATTATTTCCAAAGGCCAATCTATTGTCGGAGAATTCCTGTTCCGTGGCTGTAACGCTAAAGGTGAAAACCGCCAATACTGGATGCCGAAAGTACGTTTGTCTCCTAACGGCGATTTCGCATTGAAAGGTGGCGAGGAATGGTCTAGCATGGCCTTCAACATTACCGCTCTGGAACCCGAAGGCGCCGGCTCAATGCTGTACATCAACGGTCAACCCACCACTTTGGCGTAACCCATTTGAAAGGTAGCGAGTGATGTAGTAAACTCCCTGAATCACATGATTTAGGGAGTTTTATTTTATGGCAACGAAAATCACCCAAGAAGAATTTATCAGACGAGCGAAAGCTGCTCACGGTGAAAAATACGACCTGACGCGAGCTATTTATCGTTCTACCAGTGAGCCAGTGGAAGTCGTATGTAGAAAACATGGCGTGTTCTCCATACGAGCCAATCATTTTATGAATGGCGTGGGTTGCCCAAAATGCGGCTATGCCGCAACAGGTAAGTCTCTACAATTATCTAAGGAAGAATTCATCGAACGCCTTAAAACCCTTTTCGGTGACGCATACGACTATTCTCTGGTCGAATACGGAGGCTACAAAGTCCCCGTAAAACTGATATGTCCCGAACATGGTGTGTTTGAGAAGCAGGCGGGTATGCTGTTGGCTGGGAAGGGATGTAAGCAATGCGGCATTAAAC
>ERZ773076.656-NODE-656-length-16641-cov-5.709393_pt1 | contig 16641 bp, 17 predicted proteins | sample MGYA00580613_ERZ773076 | MGnify/ENA primary metagenome ERZ773076 (study PRJEB29015, sample SAMEA2738005) | human oral metagenome | biome: human oral; feature: human-associated habitat; material: dental | place: China | collected 2057 ...
CTTGGTATTGGTGTTCGCGAGCTTCGCGGTCGGCATGGTAAAGGTTCAGCCGAACCTCGCGCACTTTCTAATCGGTGACTACGCTGACGTAAACATCGAACGCATGCACCCCGAGGACGTCGATGCCACGCTCGAGAAGGTACAGCAGTTTCCTGAGGTCGAGACGGCCTACCGCCACGATTCCCCCACGCTGACCATCTCCGGCAGGCAGATCTCCGGCAGAGTGCTCCAGGACTTCGCCGTCCTGTCCACTTCCGCCTATGAGGGCCGTGAGCCGCGTCACGGCAACGAGATCGCCATCGGTCCCCGGGTGGCAGACCTCACGGGCGCAGGGATCGGCGACACCATTACAGTCGATTTCCAAGGCCAAAGCCAGGACTTCCTCGTCGTCGGGCTGCTGCAGGGATCGCGGCGGTTGGGGATGTTCGCGGACCTGACCTACGACGGTATCCGACGCATAGTTCCCGAGTACCGGCCGACAGGGCTGTGGGTGTTCGGGCGGCCCGGCCAGCCGTCGGGTGAACTTCGCAGCCATGTCGAGACACTAACGCCTAGTGGGGCGGTCAGGGACATGAAGCAGGCGATGGAGACAGAGAGCCGCCCGTACTCTGACATGATGCTCGGCCTCATCGCGACCATCGTCACCCTCACCGTGGCGACGACGGCACTCGTCACCGGGGTCGTCATCACCACCCAGATCCGCCAGCAAGCGCGCGACTTCGGAGTTCTCAAAGCCCTCGGTTTCACGTCGCGCCAGCTGCGGCGCCAGATTCTGGCCGGGCTGCTCCCGCCGTTGCTGCTCGGCGCAACTCTCGGAGGGGTCGCTGGCTGGTTCGCCCTGGAACCTGGTTTCGGCGCGATGCTGGCAGGGGTGGGGGTCCGGAAAGTGGACCTTGGCGTTGAACCGTGGATGATTCTGGTGGTGGCGGTCGGTGTCGTCCTGCTTGGAACGCTGGTGGCTTGGGGGGCTTCAGCGCGGGTCAAACGCATCTCCGCCTACGCCCTCATCACCGAATAAGCAAGGGACAGGTGGGCGGGGATACCCCGCCCACCTGCCGGTCACTCCGCTGCGGTGCCTCGCGCGCTGAGCTCCTCGTCGAGGTGGAGGAGTCCGTTGCCGTCGTTGCCGATCAGCTTGATGCGGCTGATGATGGCGGAGATGGTGGACTCCTCCTCGATCTGTTCGGCGCTGAACCAGTTGAGCAGAGGAAGGGCCTCGATGGTGCCGAGCAGCGGGGTGGCGTCACGGTCCAGCATGCGGGCGAAGAGAGAGTGTCAGATGGTTTGTGTAAAAGGTGTTGGGATGATCTGAGGGAGTTTGACTGTGGCCAGGACACCGAGGAGCAGGGAGTCGTTCAGCCAGGCGGGTGTGCTGCGGCGGGAGCTGATTGATGATCGGCTGCTGGACGAGTTGTTGGCTTCGGCCAGTGAGCGAGGATCGCCTTGACTGGGGAGGGTGGGTTGTTTCCCGAGCTGGTCAAGGCGGTACAGGGTACGCGGGATGCAGGCCTGGGTTGACCGAGCACCTGGGCTATGAGAAACACGACCCGGTCGGGCAGGGTTCGGGAAAGCTCCCGTAACGGTACTGTGCCGAAGCGGATTGATACCGAAGACGGAGCTGGTCGGGTTGGACCGACTCCGGGGACCGTAATGGCCCGTTCACCTCGCGGCTGGTGCCCATCGGTGAGCGGAGTCTGGGTGGTCTTGATGACATGATCATCAGCCTTTATGCGGACCGTTGTGACGATCCGTGAGATTCAGCATCACCTCAGCTGCGACACTGGGTACTGAGCTGTCCCATGAGACCATCAGCAATATCACCGAGGCCGTGATGGACGAAGTCACTCAATGGCAGGACCGGCCTTTGGATGCGTTCTACCCGGTGATCTTTCTGGACGCTCTGGTGGTGAAGGTCCGGGGCCAGAACCGGGTGGTCAACCGCCACGCCCACATCGCGGTCGGAGTCGATACCGAGGGCATCAAACACGTGCTGGGGATCTGGGTCCAGGCCGCTGAGAGGGGCGAAGTTTGGGGCCAGCGTGTGCGCCCAACTGGCCAACCGCAGCCTCAAGGACGTGTTGATCGGCTGCTGTGACGGGCTCACTGGGTTCCCCGAAGCAACTGAAGCGACCTGACCCGGATCCCTGGTCCAAACCTGCGTAGTGCATCTGATCCGGGCTTCCATGCGCTACGTCGTCTACGCTGACCGGAAAGCCGTTGCAGCGGCGTTGATTCCGGTCTACACCGCTGTTGACGTTGATGCCGCGCTGGCAGCCCTGGCCGCGTTCGCCGACTCGCACCTTGGGCAAGAAGTACCCGGCCGCGGTAGCGACCTGGGAGAACGCCTGGGACCGGTTCATCCCGTTCCTGGGCTTCGGTCCCGCGACTCGGAAGGTGATCTACACCGCCAACAGCATCGAGTCGTTGAACTACCAGCTGCGCAAGATCACCCAGGAACCGCGGCCAGAGCCCTCAACGATGCCGCGGTGGTCAAACTGTTGTGGCTGGCGATCCGCAGCATCGAGGAGAAACGAGCACACCAGCGAGCCACACAGACCGGCACACCCAGAGCCCAACGCAAGGCCCCCGGGAAACTGGTTGAGGGTTTCACCATCCAGGGCTGGGTCAGAGTCCTCAACGAACTCGCCATCCGCTACCCCGAACGATTCCTCCAAACCAACTAAACCCAACCATTTACACAAACAACTTGACAAGCTCGGCGAAGATCCCGTCCAACGCACCCGACGCCTTCAACTCCTCAGCAATCTCACTAGCCGCAGCCCGCGTCTCATTCACACTCACAATTCTCATCTCCTTCAGGATCCGACCACACCCCATACACAAACCATCTGACACCCTCACGCTCCCCTCGAATGCCTCAACCAGAAGCGGGAACCCCCGCGCATCCGTGAGCAGCCCGATCGTGATCTGCGGTTCCAGGCGACGTTCCTTCGAATCGCCGGATTCACGGAACTCGTCGCCCTGATCAATCTCGAAATACAACGTTGACACGTCGTAGAGCACCAACGTGGCTGGGCCAAGGTTCACATGCGCAGTACACGCCGCAGCCAACCGGCGACGCCACTGAGCTTCAGCATAGACCGGCAAGTGTCGCTTCATCGTCGCGTACGAGACCGAAGCGAACCCCATCTCCTCAAGCCCCCTGATCGTCTCCAGCTTGCTGGTCGGCTCGATCAACCGGCCCAACACAAGCTGTTTGAACACCTCATCACCACCGGTCGCGTGGTCGAGCCCGACCGCGCTGAACCCCACACTGAGCGCGTCCCACAAATGCTGCGCCAGCGACGCCTGGATTGGCAACGCTTCCCGACGTGGCCGACCGTCACCGAAATCCAACTCGTCCTGCCCAGCAGCGATCATCTTCTGCCGCGCCACGGCGCGCAACACCTCAAGATCCTCAAGGGTATGCGCTGAACCGATGTGATCCATCTGCTTCGACCCCTGCGAGGAAGACCACACCACCTGGACCGCCTTCGCACCCGAAGCGGTCTTGACCTCACGCACATACGCAGCCACGAACCACAGGTGTAGCGCTCTAGTTCTGCCGGCCGGGTGCTGGGTGGTTTCGACTGGGGTCGCTCGTTCCTCGCGGCCTGGCTCAACCGGCTTCAGAGAAGGTCGCTCACGTGTTGGGGCAATCAGCTCCGGGGGAGGGGATGCCGACTCAGCAGGCCCAGCGGGTCACACCCCACCTCTGCAGCTCAGGTGGGAGTGCGCGACGGCGGACCGAATCGGTGCACGCGCGGCGAATCGTCGTGGGACTGCCGGGGTCGGTGTCAGTCCAGCAGCCCGCACTCGTGGGCGATCAGCACCAACCCGACGCGGTCGCGGGCCTGGAGCTTGGCCAGCAGCCGACCGATGTGGGTCTTGACGGTGCCCTCGGCCATGTAGAGACGGGAGCCGATCTCGGCATTGTTGGCGCCGTGCGCAACCTCCATCAACACCTCGCGTTCCCGCTCGGTCAGTCCGTCGAGCCGGGAATCGTCGCGGGGTTTACCAGCCGGCAGTTTCGGGGCGACGTGATCCAGCAGGCGCCGTGTTGCCGTCGGAGCCACCACCGCTCCGCCCCCAGCGACGGTGCGGATCGCGCCCAGAAGGTCGTCTGGCAGGGCGTCCTTCAGCAGGAATCCGGAGGCCCCGTTGCGCAGGGCCGCGAAGACGTACTCGTCGAGATCGAAGGTGGTCAGCACCAGCACCTTCGTTTCCCCGCCGAGTTCCGTGATCTGGCGGGTGGCCTCGGTGCCGTCCATGACCGGCATGCGGATGTCCATCAGTACCACGTCGACCGGTTGCGACTTGACCACCATCACCGCATCCGCCCCGTTCGAGACCTCGCCGACGGTTTCCATGTCGTCGGCGGAGTCGATCAGCATGCGGAATCCGCTGCGCACCAAAGACTGGTCATCGGCCAGCAGAACCCTGATCATTCATTCCTCCTCACTTCAGCCAGCCCCGTCCCAGCTGGGAGGGCAGAGGCAGCCGCACTTTGACTTCGTAGCCGCCACCGGTGCGTGGTCCTGCCTTGAAGGTACCGCCCATCGCCGCGACGCGTTCGCGCATCCCCCTCACTCCGGCTCCCCGGCCCTCGGTCGATGCCTGGACCCCGACCCCGTCGTCGGTGACGCGGATGTCGATGGCTTCTGGTTCGCAGGTGATCGTCGCGATGGCCTGGGCGGTCGGGCCGGCGTGTTTGAGGAAGTTTGTCACCGACTCCTGCACCACGCGGAAGACGGTCAACCCCAAGGACTCCGGGACAGGCGGCAATTCCTCCGGCATCTCGAGGGTGATCCGAGGGCCGGCCTTGGCCACCATCTCCGGGATCTGCGGCAGTGACGGTGATGGCCCGAAATCAGCATCGGACTCGCCCCGGAGCAGGGAGACGATCCGGCGCATCTCCTCGATCGAGCTGCGACCCGTGCGGGCGATCACGTCCAACGCCTCGATGGCCGCCTCGGGTTTCTTGGTGGCCAAGGCCTTCGCCCCTTCGGCCTGCACCACGATCACCGACAACGAGTGCGCCACCACGTCGTGCAGTTCCCGGGCCACCTCGGCGCGGGCCTTGCCGTCGGCCAGTTCTGTTGCATCCTGGGTGCTGCGTTCTCCGGCCAGGAACCGTTCCTCTGCGAGGGCCTCGTCGAGCTTGGCCACGTGGCCCTGGACCGTAATCCGCCTACCGAGCAGGTAGGCGTTGACCATCGCTGACAGGCATAGCAGGCTCAGCAACCCGCCCGCGAGGAACCGTTGTCCCTCTGGGATCCGACCCAGCCACGACAAGGGGCCGATGATGGAGGCCGCGATTCCGAGGGGAATCACCACCAGACCGGCGGTGAGACTCAGGTGCCTGGCGGCAGAGAAGATGACCACCAGCACCGTCAGCATTGCGGGTACTGGGGTGGTGACCTGGATCACCATTCCGGTTCCTGCCACCGCGCACACGACCACGGCCAGCAGCGGATTGATACGCCGAAACGCCAATGAGACGACCATGAGAGTCGACCAGCCGAACACGGCGACCCAGTCCGGAAGCCCCAACGCAGCCATGGGAACCACCAGGAACAGGAACGCCCCCAGCGCCGTCGCTGCATCCACGAGCAGGCGGCGATGCGCTTCGGAGAGATCGGTCATCATGATCGGCAAGCCTATTCAGGGGCGCGCAGGAGCGACGTCGGACCGTGGTCGCGGATCACCCCGAACCACCCCCACTCCGGTCTTGAGTGTCATCCGAAATTAATTTCGGGAAGGTAGATTTGGCACCATGATCCGCAAACTTTTCTGGACCATTCTCCTGCTGGCGGGCGTCTGCGTGGCCACGAGTCTGCTGGACCGGCGCCGCGCCGAGCAACGCCGTCAACTCTGGGCCGAGGCCACTGACCCTTCCTGATACCACTCAATAGCCCAGCTTCTCCTTGCGTACGGGCAACCAGGCGATGGCGTCGCGCACAGCGTCGGTCTCGGTGAGTTCCGCCTTCCAGCCGAGCACATCCTTCGCCTTGGTGGAGACGGTGTAGACACCCGCGACGTCGCCGGGGCGAGGATCGCCGAAACGAACCTTCAATGGGTCGCCGGTGATCTTCTCGAAGGAGGCCGCCAGCTCCTTGACGGTGACGCCGTTGCCCGTGCCGATGTTGAACACCTGGTAGGGGTCGGTTGCGGTGGCCTCGTCGAAGTGTTCCAGGGCGGCGACGTGCGCCCGGGCGAGGTCCCAGACGTGGATGAAGTCACGGATACCGGAGCCGTCGCGGGTGGGCCAGTCGACACCGGTGACGGTGAAGGTCTCCTTATTTACCCAGGCTTCCAAGAGTTTCGCCAACACGTGGGAGGGTTTCTCCAGCTGCTGGCCGCTGCGTAGCTTCGGGTCGGTGCCGATGGGGTTGAAGTAGCGCAGCGACGCGACTCGCACGTCACTGGCCCGGGTGAAGTCCTCAAGGATCAGTTCCACCATGAACTTGGTGCGCGCATAGGGGGAGCCGGGCTGCAGCGGCGAGTCCTCGGTGACGACGAAGTTCTCGTCAGGGGCGTAGATGGAGGCGGAGGAACTGAACAGGAACCGCTCGACGCCGTTGCGCTGCAGGGCGGCCAGCAGGGTGACGGTCTTGGCGACGTTGTTCTCGTAGTAGGCCAGCGGCTCGGAAACGGATTCCGGCACGATGATCTTCGCGGCGCAGTGCACGACGGCATCGATCTGCTGCTCCCCGAAGAGCCGGTCCAGCAGGGAGTCGTCGGCGATGTCGCCCTCATAGAGGAGGCGCTCGCCGACGAACTCGCGGCGCCCGGTGGAGAAATCGTCGAGGATGACGACGTCGTGGCCCGCGTCCTCGCAGGCCGAGGCGACGGTGCTGCCGATGTATCCGGCCCCGCCGGTGATGAGTACCTTCATGTCGCAGTCTCCTGGTTCGGTTGGGGCCAGTCTAGGGAGTCGATCCTCAAAGGACGGTGTGGCGTGCAGAAGCGCTGCGTCTCGACGGGTGGGGTCGCGTAGGGTACTGGCGTGGGTGTCGTTCGTACCGTGGTGCTGTTCGTCCTGGCCGCCGCCGCTGAGTTGGGCGGTACCTGGCTGGTCTGGCAGGGAATCAGGGGTAATCGCGGCTGGCTCTGGGCCGGCGGTGGATTCCTGGCACTGGCCTTCTACGGGCTGATCGTGACCTTTCAGGACGAGTCATCGTTTGGGCGGATCATGGCCGCCTACGGGGGACTGTTCATAGCCGGGGCCCTCGCGTGGGGGATCGTCGCCGATGGCTACCGGCCCGATCACTGGGATCTCATCGGCGCCGGTATCTGCGTGGCCGGGGCGGGGGTGATCATGTTCGCCCCGCGTGGGTGAGGGGTTCGGAAGGTTTTCCGGTTGTGCAGCATTCACGTCGGGAAAGGGTCCGTGTGGCCCCGGTCCCGACGCGAGCGCTGCGTCACCGGAGCGGGTCGAGGTCCTTTAAGCTCGGGACATGACGCCGGAAGAACTCATCAGGATCGTCTCTCTTCATCCCTCCGTGGCCGAGGTTCCCCAGCCGCAGCCCGAGAGGTTCGTGGAACTCGGAATGGTCCACTTCCAGATGGTTGACGGCACGGGCCTGGGGATCAATCCCGACCTCTTTCAATCCAGCGGAACCGGGATCTCGGAGCAGGAACTTGTCTCCCAGGTGCACCAACATCTGGAGGAGATGTGGCAGCAAAGCATCAACCGCCCCCCGCTCGACCTGACGAACGTGGTGCCCATCGTGCGCGACGCCTCCTATTTCATGGACCGGGGTGGGGCGCGAGTGGCGCGGGTGGGGAAACTCACCGACTTCATCGGCATCGGACTCGTCATCGACGAACCCTCCAGCATGCGGGTCATCGTCGAGGATGAACTGCCCCAGCCCCGGACGGACCTCGAAGACCTCCAGTTCTTGAGCAGGGCCTTCGAGAACTTCGGGGCCCTGGCCCACGACATGCTGCTCCAGGACGTGGGATACGACTCCGATGTCGTTGCGGTGAAGAACCCTCCCGCCTACGAGGTGTCGTGGTTCGCTCAGGCCGCCTACGTCGGCAAGGCCCTGGAGTACTACTCCGGGAAAACGGGTACTCCGTGGGTCGCGGTTCCGGCCTTCCGCAAGGACCTGTGGCTGGTCAACTCCATGACCCGGCACTGGGGAGAGCTCATGGACCTGATGGAACCCGAGATTGATGCCCGGGAGGCTGTCCACCCGGTTCCGCACATCGTCGTCGACGGCAAGTGGCAGGAGTACGTTCCGCCGCTGGAACCTGAGGTGCGGCGTCGTCTTCACACCCTCAAGTTCAACGCTGAGAACGTCATCCACCGCGCGTGCCGGAACGTGTTGCAACGTCACGGCGAGATCCAGGTGGACCTCATGAGCGACTTCCTGGGACGATTCGTCGCCGACGATGTGGTGACCTTCTCGGAGGTTCCCCTGGATCTCGGAACCACGAGCATTCCCCGGGTGGATCTGGTGGATTTCCTGGACGGAGAGAAAACCGCCCACCGGGTGTGGTTCGAACATCTGGTCGCTGAACTGCCCCACCTGGTGCGGCCACACCTACACTCCTATCCGCCCCGGTTCATCATCGACCGCCCGGGCCCGGAGGACCGCGCCCGCCTGGCTGCCATCCAATTGTGAAAAACCCGCAGGTGGGTTTACGGCTCGGTTCATTTCACCGGCCCCTGTGCGGAGCGGGACGGATCACGGGCTCTGGTGCGACCTGAGAACCCGGACCGCCCGCAGGGACGGCATCAGGTGACGATGGGTGCCCCGCCGTCAACCCGCACGGCCTCCAGGTTGGGGTTCCGGAGGAGGCCTTCGGCGATTCCCTTCTGGCAGCCGACGATGGTGCTGGGCAGGTCGATGTCCGCCAAAATGATGAAGGTTCCGACCTCATCCCAGACGACATCCGGGAGGTGCTCGGGATCCAGGTCCGTCAGCAGCTCCTGCGGTGACGTCGCGGTCATGTGGTATCTCCGTCCCGGAACCGTCAGCGACCGGGAAACCGCAGGACGTCTCCGGCTGCCCCACCCATCCCATTCGCCCACCCAGAAGCGGCCCTCCGAGCAGCCGGTCAGTATTTGCCGGAGCAACACCGGCAGGATCAGAGGACTCGGGCCGACGTCCGGTTCGTGGTCCCATCCCGGACCAGCGGTTCCCTCGTGCAGCCCGATCCCGGAGACCTCGGACCAGCCCGCGGTCGCGATGGATACTCCTTCCGGAGCGATCTCCCGCCATCGCACCGGGTGTTCCACACCGTCGATCCATCGCGACGCGGGGTGCAGTATCCGCACGTGGGCGGGCCAGCCCTCCCCGACCAGCGTCCGCCAGGAGTGCCCCTTCGGGATGGGACGCGGCCAGGTGGCAGCTCTCACCATCCCCGGGCGATCCACTCGTCCAGGTGCGGACGTTCCTTCCCGATGGTCGTGGAGGGGCCGTGGCCCGTGTTGACGACGGTGTCGTCGGGCAGGGTGAACAGGTGTTCCCGGATCGAGGCGATGATCCGGTCGAAGTCCGAGTACTCCCAGCGGGTGGCCCCCGGGCCGCCCTCGAAGAGGGTGTCGCCGGTGAAGACCACCCCGTCGGTGACGAAACACGTCGCGCCCGGGGTGTGCCCCGGGGTCGCGACCGCCTGCAGCGTGATCCCGGCGACCGTGAACTCGTCGCCGTCGGTGATGGGCCGGAACGCCTCGTGCGGGTGGGTCTCCCGCCACAGGAACTCGTCAGCGGGGTTCAGGTGGACGGGCGGGTCACCCATCAGGGCCGCGAAGGCCGGGGCCGCCGTCACGTGGTCCCAGTGCCCGTGGGTCAGCAGCACCGCCCTCACCTTCCGGTCACCGACGGCGAGCGCGATGCGGTCGGGCTGGTGGGCCGGGTCGATGACGATCACGTCCCGGTCGTCGCCGACGATCCAGGCGTTGTTGGTGAAGTCCGGTTGTCCGGGGGCCTCTGTGATCAGTTTCTCGATGGTCATGCCACCCAGTCTGCCCGCTTGGCCGAAGCGTCGCAGGAAATCGGGTCGGGCCCGTCAGGAACCTTCCCCCGAGGTGGTCGGGACGGAGCCCTCGGCGATGGCCCGCAGCGCTGCCAGGTGAGACTTCCACAGCTTGCGGCCCTTCGGGGTGAGGCTGAACCAGGTGCGGGGGCGTTTCCCGATGTAGCCCTTGCGGACGGCGACGATCCCGAGGCCCTCGAGCTGGCTGGCCTGGCGGGAGAGAACGGAGTCGGAGACCTGGAGATGGTTGCGCAGGGTGGCGAAATCGATCTGCTCGACCCCAGCCAACCCTGCCACCAGCGAGAACCGCACCGGGTTGGTGAACTCGTCCACCAGGTTGTGCCGGGGATGTTCGACGCTCATCTGCGCGCCTCCACGAGGGCGCCGACGAAGGACGCGACTGCGATCACCGCCGCGAGCGGCACCCGGACCGCGGCTGTGGGTAAGAACAAGGAGATGATCCAGCACAGGGCCCAGACCGCCATGTAGATGCCCCAGCGAACCCCAAAACCGTTCTTGGCGACCCTGCCGAACGCGACCACGAAGATCAGGGGTGCCAGGAGCCACACCATCATGCCGATGAAGAAGACGGCGTCGAAATGGGTGTCGCGATTGGCCAGCAGGTACACGCAGGTGGCGGAACCCAGGCTCATCTGGGTGGTTATTGTCGGCCATCCCGCATTTCCCCTAGTCCGGGTGAGGGTGGTCTCGGCCTGCCGCAACATGCCGGCGGCTTCCTCGGGTGTGGGATCTGGGTGAGCGGTCATGTCGTCCTCCTGAAACCGTGGGCCATCGCTTGCTAACAAAGTAACAAATAGTTTCCGAATAAGCAAATACTTGTCCGGTCTCTGTCGGTCAGGTGGCCAGTTTTGATGTCAATCATTCGGCGGCGTGTCTCCCGCACGTATGGTCGGCCTCATGAGTCGAGAAGAAGCGATCAGGATCCTCGCGACGCATCCCGGTGTGGTTGAGGTGCTTGATGCGCCTCAATCCGGGGAGCCGGATTCGGACATGCTGATGCTGCGCCTCGAGGATGAGCAGGTGATCGGGATCGATCCCCGTCTGGCCGAACCGGTTCGCGCCAACGAGCCCGAGGCGGCCCGCGTCGCCCGAGTGCATCGTGCCGTGGACGTCGTGAGTGCTTCCGGGGAAGCGGGCGGAATGGATCTTGAGGCCGTCGTCCCGCTGGTCCGCAGCGCCGACTACTTCGTTGCGCAGGGGCAGCTGGCCCCGGCGGCGGTCGGATGGCTCACCGACTTCATCGGTTTCGGGTTGGCCATCGACGAACCCACGACCCTGCGTGTCGTCCCCGAGACGGAACTGCCGGGCGACCGGATCGCGGAGTACGACATCGAACTCCAAGGCAGGGCCATCGGAAACCTGCGCACCATGGAGGAGGCCATGGCCTTCTCTGAGATGGGGTTAGGACCCGATGTCTTGACCCTGACTGCTCCGCCGGGAAATGAAGCAGCCTGGTTCGCGGATGCCGCGGCCATGGAGGAGCTTCTGAGCAGGCTCGGCGAGCGCACTGGCACGGCTTGGGCGGTTATCCCAGCCCGTCGTAACGACGTCTTCCTGGTCAACGTTGCGACGGATCGTTGGGATGATCTCCTCGATGACCTGGAGGAGGCCGTCCTCGCCCGCGACGGTCTCCATCCGCTGCCCCATGTTGTGGCCAATCGGCGGTGGCAGTTGAGTCTGCCCCCGAAGACCTCTCAGCTCGGAAGGCGACTGCAAAGGCTCAAACAACACGCGGAGGGGCGTGTCTACAACGCTCTCAAGGAATCCGTTCAGCAGGAATACGCCCATCACGTGGCCGACTACGAGGATCTCTACGTTCATGATGACGAGCTCTTCTCGATGGCCTTCGTCCCCGAGGACGTGCCCGGAGCTAGCGTTCCGTTGGTGGATGTGATCGCCTTCGAGCGCGGGCACTCCGTCTTGGACGTGCCCTACGCCGAGGTCACCTCGCGGCTGCCCCACCTCGTCACACCCCATCCGGGTACACACCCGCCGAGGGTGATCATCACCCATCCCTCGAAGGAGGATTACGCCACGCTGCGGGAACTGACCCTCTGAGAGGGCCGACCGAGCTGAGGCATCGCCACGGACGGTTTCTGTAGGGATGCCAGCGGCTGCGACGTGCTAGGACACGTGGTCCGGCTGTCGCTGCCGCCAACATCCACCTTCGAGGTGACCGGGCGTCAGTCCTCCGAACGCATGAGGAACAGCGCCAGGGGGGTCAGAAGCGGTCGGATGCTGTACTTTCCGTAACGGTTGAACTCGAAGTAGTAGAGCGCTTCGAAGAGGTCAAGGATGTACTCCGTCGGCAACACGAAGGAGATGCCGAGGCGCTCGGCCAGGTCGTCCACGAACTTGACCAGTGACGGGCGGGTCTCGGTGTTGATCCGTTCCAGGTGGTCAGCCAGTTTGGGGCTTCGCAGTGCCCGCATTCGGATCTCCAACAGGGTAATCGTCATCTCTCGGCTGGGAGACAGGATCTTGAGGAAGCTCTCCAGGGCGGCATCGGCCACCAGGGCGAGGTCCTCGTCAGAGGGCAGACTCGCAACGGCTTCGGGCAGACTGGCCTGCACGCTGTCGCGGTAGCGTTCGGCCACCACGACGCACAGGTCGTCCTTGGAAGTGAAGTTGGAGTAGAAAGCGCCTCGGCTGAATCCTGCGGCTTCGCAGAGGTGTTCCACACTGGTGGCGTCTATGCCTCGGGCGGCGAACTGGCTGATGGCAGCTTTGACCAAGCGGCCGACAGTGGCCTCCCGCCGTGGCGTCAGGTCGGTCATGTTGAACAGTCTACTGTCATACCGAGTGCCGAGATGTCACCGAATCGCTGGTGAACTACACCTGCGGCTTCGCTGCGCTGGATCCCGCCGCGCAGGGTGCGCAGGGGTGTTCGAGGCCGCCATCTCTCCGGTGGAGCAGGTCGCGGGTGGACGACGGGTGTTGTCCATCGTCGTCCGCAAGAGATATTCCTGGTGTGTTTCTCGAGGTTTTCCTGCGAATCTTGTCGGGATTGGTGGAAGCAATCATGTATCGAGTTGGCGCCGACTTCACGAAAGGTGCGGAAGGTGTTCATCTTTGGATATTTAACTTTTAGCCAGGCGGCTTTCGAGGCGTTCTTGTGCGTAGTGGTGCGGGGGTGTGTTGATGATAATCGCTGGCGTCCGACCGGAGATTAGTTTGCGGAAGTAAATATTCAGAGAAGGTCTTAAGGAAGCGGGAAGATAAGTATTCAACAACCTTCGGCCGGGTGTTAACGGATTGATTTGTCGAATGGTGTTGCGTCATGTCGTATTGGCAATTAGCATAGGTTGCCATGTGGCGAATCCTGAATGTCGCGATGGCTGCATCGCCGAGAGGCTGCGGTGTACCGCGGGTCCTTGCGGCAGGCGCTGCCTGCGGTCGTGGCCGAGGGATGGCCAATGCCGCTATTTCTGGTGGTGTGCTGGTGGGGGGGCGATGCCGCCACTCGACGTGTTGGAGCGGTCGTAATCGAATGAGTGTCGATCGTGACTGCTTCGATGGCCATGGCTCTCGTGGGTGTCGAGGAAGTTCGGATCGTCCAACACGTTGCCTAAATCGTGTCCGTCCTGTCCGGGTGGTTGCCCTGTGCGGGTTGCTCCGGTGTGCAGGGCAGAGTGAGGTGAGTAATGGATGTTTTCCCACCGTGTTCGTCCAGCCCGTTTCACCCCTCCGGTGTTGGGAGCCCGCGCGAGGTCTTCCATCGTTTGAGGGTGTCTCCGGGCCTCCGGTCTCGGATCAGTTTCCGGTTTCTTGAGCGTGCCGCCGGCGCCGGTTGTGCTTCGAGGTCTCGTGGTAGATATCGGCGAATGGGTTGTTCGGCCTCCCTGGGATTTGTGTCGGAGTTCGAGTTATCCCCGGAGTGGGTTTTATGGAGCTGTCCTGGGTCTTCGAGTGAGGCTTTCGGGTGTATGCGTGATGTTATTAGTGCGATGCCTCAGAAGTTGTACTCTCTCTTTGTGGTAGCTGTCGGATAGGTTTTTTAAGTGTAAGTCCTAGTGTATTCGGGCAGCAATCATTTTGCCAGAAAATAGTTATTTCCGCGCAAATTTAATCCTTGCTAAGTGCAAATATGTCTGGAGTTTATTGTGAATCCTTTTGATGATCAAGATGCCGATTTCTTTGTCCTGGTCAATGCGGAAAATCAGCATTCGCTATGGCCTGTTTTTGCGGATATTCCTTCGGGGTGGGTGAAGGTCGCTGGGCCCATGAAGCAGAAGGCCGCGATGGAATGGGTAGACTCTCATTGGACCGATATGCGTCCCGCTTCCTTGGTTAAGGCAATGGATTCCCGTTCCTCGCTCTGATTTCGAAATTTGTCGATTTCCGAATGCTCGCTCGGTGCGGTGTTCCGCTACCCGGTTCACCCGACCTTGTGCAAAGGATTCCTGATGCTGACTTATTCCGCCATCTTTGAGCGGGCTCTCCGGCTCAACCCCGAAGGCATCGCGGTGGATGCCAACGATGCCCGGCTGACCTACCGTGAACTCGATGCCCGTGCAGAGGCGCTCGCGAACCTGCTCGTCGAGAGGGGAATCGGGGGAGCGGAATGCGTCGTCGGTATCTGCGTTCCACGTTCTGCTGCCATGATCGTCGCATTGGTGGCGATCGTGCGCACAGGAGCTGCTTACCTTCCTCTCGACGTCGCTCATCCCCGGTCGCGACTGCGTTACTTGCTGGAGGATTCCCGTCCACAGGCAATCGTCGTCACCGACGAGACGGCGGGAAGTTTTCCTGCAGGACAGAATCTGGTGGACATGGGTGATGTGAGTGCGTCCTCCGGAGCATCCGTGTGGCCGTCGGTTCCGTCATCCGCGGCTGCTTACATCATCTATACATCGGGCACGACGGGCCGCCCCAAAGCGACGGTGGTTCCTCATTCCGGACTGGAAGCACTCGCGCGTTCGCAGGCCGAGTCCTGGCGTTTGACGACCAGGAGTCGAGTTCTGCAGACCGCGTCCCTTTCTTTTGACGCAAGCGTGAAGGACATCATCGGTACGTGGTGGGCGGCTGCGACGCTTGTGTTGCCCGGTCCACAACGACTGAGTGGACAGGCCCTAGCCGATCAAATGAAGAATTGGGGTATCACTCACGCTCTGGTTCCGCCGCCGGTTCTCTCCGGCGCCAGCGGGTCAGGTGTCGACAGCCTCGAATGCCTTTTCGTCGGGGCTGAAGCGTGCCCACCATCCCTGGTGCGGGAATGGGCACGTGGTGGGCGGCGCATGATCAACACCTACGGCCCGACGGAGGCCACTGTCACATGCCTGCACTCCCATGACCTCGACCCGGCCCTCGATCGCGTGCCCATAGGCCATCCGATCGAGGGGATGCGCGCCTATGTCCTGGACGAGACTTTGACCCCGACCACGGACGGCGAACTCTATGTAGCCGGGGCCGGTCTTGCGCGTGGATACGCCGGGCAGCACGGGCTCACGGCCTGCCGTTTTATCGCCGATCCGCTGGTTCCCGGCGAAAGGATGTACCGCACTGGTGATCGGGTGTGCATCGACGAGATGGGGGAGATCCATTACCTCGGACGTACCGATGATCAGATCAAGATACGCGGTTTCCGCGTCGAACCCGGTGAGATCGAGGCCACGGTCCTGGGGCTTCCCGGGATCAAAGGGGCGGTCGTCACCGTGGGAGGTAGTCCGCAGTCCGACAAACTGCTGCTCCACGTCACACCCCTGCCTGGTGCCACAGTGGATCCTCGTGCGCTGCGTGCAGCACTGGCGCGGAAACTTCCTGACTACATGGTGCCCTCTTCAGTGACCGTCCTGCCTGCCCTGCCCCTCACCGTGAGCGGGAAGGTGGATCGTTCCGCGCTCCCGGAACCGGTGTGGCTGCGGGCAGCGGGGGAGCCGCCGCGCACGACTGCGGAACGCATCGTGGCGGAGGCGGTGGAACAGGTCACCGGAATCAGCGATCTCACGGTCGAGGACTCACTGGTCGATCTGGGGTGTCATTCGCTCGATGTGGCCCGGATTGTCGCCGAGGTGCAGTCACGCACCGGGCTCTGCCCGGCATTTGCGGATGTTCTCGCGTCGCCGCGCATCGGTGACGTCGCGGCCCTGCTCGATGACGTCGGACCGACCAGCGCGACACCTGTGCCCGTGCCACGGAGCAGGCAGATGGCGTGTTCCCCCTCGCAGGAACGGATGTGGCTGGCCGAGGAATCCGCCGACGGCTCCTCCGGATATGTCGTGCCCGCCGCCGTGCGTCTGGGGCGCGGCCTCGACGTCGCAGCCCTGGAACGAGCCTGGCTGGACGTGGTGGAACGCCATGAGATCCTGCGCACCCGATATGGCAGCGACGGCGAACGGGTCTGGCAGCGCGTGGATGCACCGGATCCCGTCCGCGACGGCATCAGGGTTCGCGAGATCAGTCCGGATGAGGTAGAGGAGGCCGTGGCCCGTGCCGTGCACGACCGGTTCGACCTGGCCGAGGAGGTCGTCCGACCGATCCTGCTGCGGACACCGAGCGACCACGTGTTCGTGCTCGTTGTGCACCACATCGCCTGCGACGGATGGTCGATGATGCTGCTGGATCGCGACCTCGATGCCGCCTACGCGGCCCGTTCCCGGGGCTCCGTGCCCCCGTGGCAGCCGCTGCCGC
>ERZ773076.659-NODE-659-length-16579-cov-15.585633_pt1 | contig 16579 bp, 19 predicted proteins | sample MGYA00580613_ERZ773076 | MGnify/ENA primary metagenome ERZ773076 (study PRJEB29015, sample SAMEA2738005) | human oral metagenome | biome: human oral; feature: human-associated habitat; material: dental | place: China | collected 2057 ...
TCTTTGTGAAACATAGGAGTACCTCATCAAATACCTTTTCTTTTATTATACTCCTTCGAAGCAAGAAAAGTCCCCAGAAGTATAACTTCTGAGGACTTTGTCTTCAACCTGAACCTATCCGAAGATAGGTTCCTTACTACTCTTACAATGAGTTTGGATCAACTTTGATACCAGCACCTTGTGTAGTAGTGATTGAAAGGTTTGTAATGTAAGCACCTTTCGCTGTAGCTGGTTTAGCTTTTTGGATAGCATCGTTAAATGCTTTAAAGTTTTCAACCAATTTTTCAGCTTCAAATGAAACTTTACCGATAATAGCTTGTACGTTACCTGCTTTATCAGCACGGTAAGTGATTTTACCACCTTTAGACTCTTCAACTGCTTTAGCAACGTCCATAGTTACTGTACCAGTCTTAGGGTTTGGCATCAAGTTACGTGGTCCAAGGACACGTCCAAGACGACCAACGATTGCCATCATGTCTGGTGTTGCAACAACAACGTCAAAGTCAAGCCATCCACCATTGATTTTAGCAACGAGTTCGTCCTCACCAACGAAGTCAGCACCTGCTGCTTTAGCTTCTTCAGCTTTAGCACCACGAGCAAATACAAGAACACGTTGAGTTTTACCAGTACCATTTGGCAATACCATTGCGCCACGGATTTGTTGGTCAGCTTTCTTAACGTCGATGTTAAGGTTGTATGATACTTCAACAGTAGCATCGAATTTTGCGAAGTTAGTTTCTTGTGCAAGAGCTACAGCTTCTTCTACGCTGTAAGCTTTTGTGCTGTCGATTTTCTCAAGAGCAGCACGCATTTGTTTGCTTTTTTTAGCCATGTTAATTATTTCTCCTTGTGTAATGTGGTCATAACGACTTTCATCTTCCACGTCACTCAGCGAAGTGAGACGACGTCTGTGGTTTTCTTGTTAACTGAATTAGTCAGTAACAGTGAATCCCATTGAACGTGCAGTACCTTCGATCATACGCATAGCTGATTCGATGTTTGCAGCGTTCAAGTCAGGCATTTTAGTTTCAGCAATTTCTTGTACTTGTGCACGAGTTACTGAAGCAACTTTAACTGAGTTTGGAGTACCTGAACCTTTTTCAACACCTGCAGCTTTTTTCAAAAGAACAGCAGCTGGTGGTGTTTTAGTGATGAAATCAAATGATTTATCTTCATACACAGAGATAACAACTGGGATAATCATACCAGCTTGGTCAGCTGTACGAGCGTTAAACTCTTTAGTGAATCCCATGATGTTGATTCCGGCTTGACCAAGAGCTGGTCCAACTGGTGGAGCTGGAGTCGCTTTACCAGCAGGAATCTGAAGTTTTACGATGTTTTCGACTTTTTTAGCCATTTGTAATTTCCTCCTATTGTGGTTTTGGCGGTAAGTAAGTTTTGTTACCTCCCACAAGTATGTTTTTACATACCCTATATATTATACAGAAATTCTTTTTAGATGCAAGAAATTCTTATTAAGTTTAGGAAAAAATTTACATAAAGTCCTTTTCGAGGTAAAATAGATTTATGATTCTACATAAATTCTTTGCCATAGCATTTTTGATTTTAACACCTATCTTTACTTTTATTATCCATCGCTTCTTCAGTTTAAAATACCTTGGGCTTAATTTTGCTGATTTAACCTTTCCGCTGTACTTTATTGAAGTAGTTGCCGTATCAACACGGTTCTTTACTCATAGTTTTCTGCCATACATCACGATTTTGCTATCCTTAGCAGCTATCATTATCACAATTCAGATGTTAAGAAAGACACAATCCTTTAAGTTTAAACGGTTCTTTAAATTATTCTGGCGCATCAGTTTCTTCATCACTAGTCTCTTCTATCTAGGGACTGTAATTCTTATTTTTATCGTCACTTAGACAATGAGAGTAGACTCAGTACATTTTAGTGTGCTGAGTTTTTTTGCGTTGAATCATAAAAAGCAGGCATTCGTGCCTGCTTAACTATTCAGTATTAAGAGTTTACTTGGGTCATTCGTCCAGTATTAACATCGTAAACTGCACCGGAAATAATGACGTCATCAGGAATAAGCGGTGACTGACGTAAAATAGCCATATCTTCACGAACACTCTCTTCAACATCAGTGAATGGAAGAAAGTCTTTATCAGACACATCAACACCCAGCTCTTTATTGAGATAAGCTGTAAAGTCATCATTCTTAAAGGTCTGAGCACCACAATCTGTATGGTGGAGAACCACTATTTCACGCGTTCCCATCTGTTGTTCAGAAATGACTAAAGAACGAATCATGTCTTCTGTCACACGCCCACCTGCATTACGTAGAATATGGGCATCACCAAGAGCTAAGCCCAAGGCTTGAGCAACGTGAAGGCGAGAATCCATACAGGTCACAATAGCAACCTTTGTCTTTGGTTTCAAGGGAAGATGAGCTGTCCCATGCAAATCTACATAGGCATTATTGTCATTGAGAAAGTTTTTAAAATAAGACATAGTAACTCACTTTCTAGTGAACAAATTAGGATAAACATAAATTATCTAGGTTATATCTTACCACCTTTTAAAGACCTTGTCAGTTAAATGAGTTACCGAAAAAGAAAAACAAGAGTATCACAAAGGTTAGGATACTCTCGTCATTGCTATTATGATCGTTTTGGTAGGTAGCGATTAAGAAGGCCTGCAAAGGTTTGAAGATTGAGACTCTGAACATAAATCTCACCTGTCCCTCTAAAGGTATTAACAACACCTTCTCCAGTTCCAATTGACTGCCAGAAACTATTTTCCAAATGAATATTATAATCCAGAGACTGACTCCAAGCAACAACATGGGCATTGTCAATAGTCACTTCTTGATTATTTAGCTCAATTTTTTTAATAGAACCGTAAGCATTGGCCAAAAGGGTTCCTTGACCTTGGGTCGTCATCACAAAGAAGCCACCTTGACCGCCAAAAAGAGCCTTACCAACAGACTGGAACTCCATTGTATAGTATGCCGTACCATCAAGTGCTAGAAAGGCACCATCATTAAGTCGGTACTGCTTTTCACCCAGATACAGCGGAATCACCTGACCTGGGGAATCAGGTGCCAAAGCCAAATAACCATTATTGGACTGAGCAACAACTTGAGTAATAAAGCTACTTTCACCCGAAACCATTGAACGTCCAACTGCTTTCACAAGGCGGCCCAAACCTGATCCACTAGCATTTAATTTAGTACTTAGGGTCACATTAGGTGTGTGGTATACCATACTGCCACGTTGGATAAAAACCGTTTCACCTTGATTAAGAGTTAACTCTACCAGTGGGAATTGCATATTACTGTCTGTGAAAAATTGCATCATAAATACCTCCTATTCTTATGAAAAGTATAGTATCGAACAGGTATTTTTGCAAACGCTTCCAAATCCTTGCTTTGAGGCCTGTCTTTTAAGAAAAGACTTTTTTGAGCACTTCTCCTACCGTCGTAACCCCCACAACCTGAATACCTTCTGGAATTGTCATACCGTGAAGCGAATTTTTAGGAGCATAAATCTTAGTAAAACCTAGTTTAGCGGCTTCATTGATACGTTGCTCAATACGAGTCACACGGCGAATCTCTCCAGTCAAGCCAATTTCTCCTATAAAGGCTTCTTGTGGATTGGTTGGAAGCTCCTTGTAACTAGAAGCGATAGCAACGGCAACTGCAAGGTCAATAGCCGGCTCGTCCAATTTGACACCACCAGCTGATTTGAGATAGGCATCTTGATTTTGGAGAAGAAGGCCACAACGTTTCTCTAAAACAGCCATGATAAGGCTGACACGATTAAAGTCCAGTCCCGTCGTTGTCCGTTTTGCATTACCAAAGACAGTCGGTGTCACCAAAGCTTGAACCTCAGCTAGGATAGGTCGACTCCCTTCCATTGTGACAACAATGGCAGAACCTGTGGCACCGTCTAGGCGTTCCTCTAAGAAAACCTGACTAGGATTTAGCACCTCTACCAGACCCCCAGACTGCATCTCAAAAATCCCAATCTCATTAGTTGAACCAAAACGGTTTTTAACTGCTCGTAAAATACGGAAGGTATGATGACGTTCCCCCTCAAAATAGAGCACAGTATCCACCATATGTTCCAACATACGTGGCCCAGCCAGCTGTCCCTCCTTGGTCACATGCCCAACAATAAAAGTGGCAATGTTATTGGTTTTGGCAATCTGCATGAGTTCGGCAGTTACTTCACGAACCTGGGAAACAGATCCTTGAACGCCAGAAATCTCTGGGCTCATGATGGTCTGAATAGAGTCTATAATGAGGAAATCAGGTTTGATAGCCTCCACTTGGCTACGGACTGCTTGCATATTGGTCTCAGCATAAAGATAAAATTCGTTATCAATATCACCTAAACGTTCACTCCGCAATTTGATTTGCTCGGCCGATTCTTCCCCAGAAACATAGAGGACAGTTCCCTTGTTAGCCAGCTGTGTTGACACCTGCAAGAGGAGGGTCGATTTCCCTATTCCTGGATCTCCTCCAATAAGCACCAAACTCCCCGGAACCACACCGCCACCTAAAACACGGTTAAACTCGTCCATATCAGTTTTTATGCGAGCATAATTAATCGAAGAGACTTCTTTTAATTTAGTAGGTTTGGACTTTTCACCCGTCAAACTGACACGGGCATTTTTAACCTCCTGTACCTCAACTTCTTCCTCAAAAGAGGACCAAGAAGAACAATTGGGACAGCGCCCTAGATATTTAGGTGAATTGTAGCCACATTCTCTACAAATAAAAGTTGATTTTTTCTTAGCTATGATGATCCTCCTTCTACTACAACTCCTATAGAGTGCCACTTATACAATGTATTTTGAAATTTCTTCCTATTGGCAACTCCGACAGCAGACAAATCGACAGAAACCTGATAATTCTCCTTGACAGCTGCCAAGACGGAAGCCTTGACACAGAAATTGCCATCTACCCCTATGAACTCTATGCTTTTGACACCATTTTCCTCTAAAAAATCTTTTAAATCTGGATTAGTAAAGCAAGAAGCCCGACACTTCTCAAAGATACGAGAAGATACAACTAGCAAGTTGGCCGCAAATTTCTTCTTTCTATCTTTTCTCTCCCAGAAAAAACGATTGAGAATATAGATAACTCGGTCGCTGGGATAAGTAACAATTTTGTCATTTACAGCTGCAGTCAGTTCTTCATGATATGCTTTTCCTACAGCAACATAATCTGACTGCATGTCTACAACTAATAAATAGTCTGCCATTTTGTTCCCTCTACTGTCCAGTTGACCCAAATCCACCAGTTCGAACGCCATCTGCTTCATCTCCATCTGCAATTAAGAACGGAGCAAAGACAGCCTGAACCACGCGTTCGCCAACTTCAAGAACAACTTCCTGGTCGGTAATATTTTTCATCTGAGCGAAGATATGACCCTCATTTCCAGGATTACCATAATAATCGCCATCAATAACACCTACAGAATTGATTAAGACCAGCCCCTTTTTGCGAGGGTTAGATGAACGGTCAAAGAGATAGAGGACCTCACCAGGTTGCATGTAAGCCTTAACACCTGTTGGAACGAGAACAACTTCCCCAGGAGCAATTACAGTATTCTCCGCAACCTTTAAATCATAGCCAGCTGCATGGACCGTCTCCCGTTTTGGAAGCAAGTTCTGATTGTTATAGGTTGACACGAGTTCAAATCCACGAATTTTTGTCATTATTTTTTCCTTTCGATACATCTATTGACTTTGTCTTGTAAAATTAGCCACACTAGTTTTAACAAAAAGAGTGGCTTTTTCGATATCCATCCTATTATAATCTATTCGAAATCAGATGACAAAGGTAGAAGTCTAATGGCATTCTCATTAAACTAAGATTGACTTTTAGATAAGAAAACGCTATCTTAGTATAAGATATAATACTTTTAAGGAGAATTGTCATGAAATTCATCGGACTTGTTGGTACGAATTCAAAGCGTTCAACTAATAGACAATTATTGCAATATATTCAGAAACATTTTGCAGATAAGGCAGACATCGAACTTATAGAAATTAAAGACTTCCCTGTATTTAACAAGCCAGCCAATAAACAACTTCCAGAAAATGTCCTAGAGGTTGTTAAGAAAATTGAAGAAGCTGATGGGGTCATCATTGGAACACCAGAATATGACCATTCTATTCCTGCTGTTCTTATGAACGCTCTAGCTTGGGTGTCATACGGTGTGTTTCCTCTTTTGAATAAACCCGTTATGATTACAGGAGCTTCTTATGGAACTCTTGGAGCTTCTCGCGCACAGCTACAACTCCGTCAAATCTTGAACGCTCCAGAAATCAAAGCTAATGTGCTTCCGGATGAATTCTTGCTGTCACATTCCCTTCAAGCTTTTGATGGCAATGGTGATTTGGTTGACCTTGATGTTATTCAAAAATTAGACGCCATTTTTGATGACTTCCGTCTGTTTGTTAAAATCACTGGTAAACTCTCACACGCTACAGAATTGCTACATAAAGAAGCTGAAAACTTTGACTGGGAAAGCTTATAATACAGGAGAATAAAAACTATGAAATTTGTTGGACTCGTTGGAGCAAATTATGATCAATCATACAACCGTAAATTGCTCGAATTTATCAGAAGACATTTTAAAATTAAATTTGAACTTGAAGTCTTGGAAATTGACGAAGTGCCTATGTTTAACCAAGACGAAAAGTGGGACGAAAGCTTCCAGCTTCGTTTGCTTAACAACAAGATTACACGAGCTGATGGGGTCATCATTGCAACTCCCGAACACAACCATACCATCTCTGCAGCGCTTAAGTCTGTTTTAGAGTGGCTCTCATTTGAAGTGCACCCATTTGAAAGCAAACCTGTCATGATTGTTGGGGCATCTTACTACGACCAAGGGACTTCACGTGCCCAAGTACATTTGCGTAAAATCCTCGAAGCACCCGGTGTCAATGCCTATACACTTCCAGGTAATGAATTCTTGCTTGGTAAGGCCAAAGAGGCCTTCGACCTTGATGGTAACATCACCAATGAAGGTACTGTTAACTTCCTTGAACAATGCTTAGACAATTTTGTCCAATATGTAGGAGTGGTTTCTAAATTGAAAAAACCAAAACCAATTGAACCAGAAGACTTGGATTGTAACAACCCAATCGCTACAACTGTTACCGAGGTTGATCCTGATGATCCAGAATGGGTCGAAAAAGTAGCTGAAATCACTGGTGCAGTGTCTGGTGATACATATGTTAAACTAGATCACGGTATCTTGACAGTTAACCAAATTGACATGTTCCTCAAGGCTATGCCATTTGAATTAACTTATGCCGATGATAACAATCAATTCCTCTACTACAATAATGCCCATCAAGATCCTGATACCATGTTTGCTAAACGTGTACCACCACAATCAGGTAGCCGTATGTCAACAGTTCACGGTTCACTTCCACCAGCTCGTATGAAAAATGTGGAATGGGTTATCGGTACCCTTCGTAACGGCAACCAAGAATATGTGCGTACGATTGTCCCAGGCTCACCTGAAGGGGTTATTAATACACACAATTATCAGGCTATGTACTATGATGATGGTTCTTATGCAGGAATCAATGAAATCGTCTTTAACTTTAAACCATGGCTTGACTGGTATCTCGAAACAACTGGTCAACGCCTTGTCGGAGGAAGTGGTCCTTTTGCACCGGCTGTAGCTAGTCATGGCGGTAGCGACGCAACATCTGGAGCATCAGATGCCGGCGGTCACGGTGGCGATGTAGCTCCAGACGCAGATGCAACATCTGGAGCATCCTCACATTAAGACTTGGAAAAGTTGGGACAACTGTCCTGGCTTTTTTTATGGTCATCTTAGATTAACCTTCACCCAAGCATGTGTATCTACTCATGCTCCATGTCACACTACTTAGAGGTAAACTTATGTCTCAATTCCAAGAAAAAGTTTTTGCTGCTTGCGCTAAAAAAGAAGCGCTCTTCAACGAAAGCCTTGGTCGCTATGCCTTGCGTTCTATGCTTGCAGGCGCTTATCTTACCATGTCAACTGCGGTAGGGATTATTGGTGCTGATATTATTGCTACAGGTAGCCCAGCCCTTTCTCGCTTTGTATTTGCCTTTATCTTTGCTACCGGATTGGTCTTCGTTCTCATTTTCAACGGAGAGTTAGCCACTTCAAACATGATGTTCCTTACTAGTGGTGCCTATTATGGTAAAGTCAAATGGAGTAAGGTTTGTACTATCCTCCTCTATTGCACTTTCTTTAATTTTGTCGGGGCTCTTATCTTAGCTTGGCTTTTCAATCAATCCTTCTCTTTCCATCATCTAACTGACAAGAGTTTCCTAGTCACTGCTGTTTCAACTAAACTTGGAAAAACAAACTGGATGAACTTTACTGAAGGTATTACTGCTAATATGTTCGTCAACCTTGCTATCTTGGGCTATATGCTCCTCAAAGAAGAGTCCGCCAAGATTTTCATTGCCCTATCTGCCATTTTTATGTTCGTCTTTTTGGTAAATGAACACTTGATTGCAAACTTTGCTTCCTTTATGTTGCTAGGCTTCAATGGTGTCCGTGATGCTGTGGACAATTTCACATTAGCAAATATTCTACGTCAGTGGGTAGTCGTTTTCTTCGGTAACTGGATTGGCGGCGGTATTTTCATTGGTTTGGCATACTCTTGGCTCAATAAAACTAAGACACCTCACATTGATTAGGAGGCCACATGCGTCAAAAAAGACTTATCAAAGAGACTATCCTGGCTATGCTACTTTATTTTATTTGCTTAGCTATAGCTGTCGCCATTGATTTAATATTTTTTAAAGTCAAAAACATGTATCACACATCTGCTATGGTGACTATCTTTGCAGGATGGGTTTATTTGGGGCTTATCCGAAAGACCAAGCAATTTGGATCCATTGCATGCCTAGGCATATTTATGTCAGTCTTCTTTGCCTCTGGTCACTTTGTCCTAACCTTCCTTCCAAGTTTACTGGCTGGCCTTGACGCTGATTTACTTGCCAAGAAAGGCAACTATGAGAATGATAAAGTAAATCTACTCTCCTATATGGTATTTTCTCTAGGAAACTTGGCACCTATAGTGACCATGTGGCTAGCTCCTAAAGCCTAAAGTGCACAACTCTTAGCCAAAGGTAAAACACAAGATTATGTAGACCAAGTTATGGTTCCATTCACAGCCAATCATGCTCTAATCCTGATTGGCGGAACTCTTATGGCTACTCTCATTGGAGGCTACATTGCCCAAAATTGGCTAAAAAATAAATAGCCATCAGTCTTCCTAACAGAACGTACAAGACAAACTCGCTTTTCTTATGTTATAATGAGAAAGAATATAGTCTTTTTCTGCTTTGTTAGAAAGGACCTAAAGGGAGACCGAATGATGAATAAACAAAAAATCGCTGTCTTGGGCCCTGGTTCTTGGGGAACTGCTCTCGCTCAGGTACTCAACGACAACGGACACGAGGTCCGTATTTGGGGAAACATCCCTGAACAAATTGATGAAATCAACGAAAAACACACCAATACTCGCTATTTCAAAGATGTGGTTTTGGATGCAAACATTAAAGCCTACAAAGAACTATCTGAAGCTCTAGATGGTGTTAATGCTATCCTCTTCGTCGTTCCAACTAAGGTCACTCGCTTAGTTGCTAAGCAAGTTGCTGAAATTTTGGATCACAAAGTTGTTATCATGCATGCTTCAAAAGGTTTGGAACCAGGAACACACGAACGCCTCTCAACAATCCTTGAAGAGGAGATTCCTGCAGAAATGCGAAGTGAGATTGTCGTTGTATCTGGCCCAAGTCATGCTGAAGAAACTATTGTTCGTGATATCACCTTAATCACAGCAGCATCTAAGGACCTTGAAGCGGCAAGTTATGTCCAAGGTATTTTCAGTAATAGCTATTTCCGTCTCTACACCAACTCTGATGTGATTGGTGTTGAAACAGCTGGTGCCCTTAAAAACATTATCGCAGTCGGTGCTGGTGCTCTCCATGGTATGGGCTATGGAGATAATGCTAAGGCAGCTGTAATTACTCGAGGACTGGCAGAAATCACTCGTCTTGGTGTAAAACTCGGAGCTGATCCTTTGACTTACAGCGGTCTATCTGGAGTTGGCGACCTTATTGTTACTGGAACTTCTATCCATTCACGTAACTGGCGTGCTGGGGATGCGCTTGGTCGTGGCGAAAAACTAGAAGACATTGAACGTAACATGGGTATGGTTATCGAAGGAATTTCAACCACTAAGGTTGCCTACGAAATCGCTCAAGAACTTGGCGTCTACATGCCAATTACAACAGCAATCTACAAATCTATCTATGAGGGTGCTGATATCAAGGAATCTATTCTCAATATGATGTCCAATGAATTGCGCTCTGAAAATGAATGGGATAAAAAATAAAAGATCTAAGGAGTTCTCATGAAAAATCAAAAAGTTAGAAAAGCTATCATCCCCGCTGCAGGACTCGGAACACGCTTTTTACCAGCTACTAAAGCATTGGCCAAAGAAATGTTGCCAATCGTTGACAAACCAACCATCCAATTTATCGTTGAAGAAGCTCTCAAATCTGGTATTGAAGATATCTTGGTTGTTACCGGTAAATCAAAACGTTCTATCGAAGATCATTTTGACTCAAACTTTGAGTTAGAATATAACTTGGAACAAAAAGGTAAGACCGACTTGTTGAAATTGGTAAATGACACCACTGCTATTAATCTCCACTTTATCCGTCAAAGTCACCCACGTGGTCTCGGAGATGCTGTCCTTCAAGCCAAAGCATTTGTCGGAAATGAACCTTTTGTTGTCATGCTTGGTGACGACCTCATGGATATTACTAACGACAAAGCGGTACCTTTGACTAAGCAACTTATTAGCGATTATGAGGAGACACATGCATCTACTATTGCGGTTATGCCTGTTCCTCATGAAGAAGTCTCTGCTTACGGTGTTATCGCACCTCAGGGCGAAGGCGTAAATGGACGTTACAGCGTTGAAACTTTCGTTGAAAAACCAAATCCAGAAGATGCACCAAGTGATCTTGCTATCATCGGACGTTACCTTCTAACACCTGAAATTTTCGGTATCTTAGAAAATCAAGAACCAGGTGCTGGGAATGAAGTCCAATTGACTGATGCTATCGATACTCTTAACAAAACACAGCGCGTCTTTGCTCGTGTATTTACAGGAGATCGTTATGATGTCGGCGACAAATTTGGCTTTATGAAGACGTCTATTGATTACGCACTTAAACACCCTCAAGTTAAAGATGACCTCAAGCAATACCTTATTGAATTAGGCCACAAACTTGAATGCAAACCAACTAAAAAAGACTAATATAAAATCCATCGACTATTACATTCGATGGATTTTTCATTTAATTTAAAGATAAGTAAAGCCTAGAACAATTAGCAAGAGTATAACGTAAGTTAAAAGGGCAGTGGAACGCCACCCCTTACTAAAAAGGCGACTTTCAACCTTATTGGTCAAAAAGATAGCTGCCAAAGCACCCCCAACTAAACCACCGAGATGACCCGTAATCCCAACACTAGGTGTAAATAGGTTGAAGATTAAGTTAATAACAATCAAAGCCAAATAATTACGGCCCAACTGATTGAGTAAGGGACTGCGACTATAATAACCAAGAATCACAACAGCCGAAAATAAGCCAAACAAGGAGGTCGAAGCACCAGCTGCAATAACATTAGGTGTAAAAAGCAAGGTAAAGGCGTTTCCCATAACACCAGCTAGTAAATAAAGCCCTAGAAAACGTAGAGTACCAAAAACCTGTTCAGCCATCCTCCCCATAAAATAAAGGGTGAGCATATTGAAAAGAAAATGCTCGACACCTATATGGACAAAAATAGGTGTTATAAGACGCCAGAGATCTAAGGGATTGTATTGAACGAAGGTCCCATACATAGCTCCCATCTTAAAGAGACTAAGAGGTGACGTCGCTTGAAAGCTATTTAAAAGATATTGACAGATAAAAGTCAGCGTCGTGAGCCCCAACAATAGATAGGTTGCAGGGTATTTCTTCCACTCATTTACTTGCATGTGATGACCTCCTTAACAGCAATGTCATAGTTATCTGGTTGAAAATCATGTTCCTGACAAGGGTAAACTGTACTCACTGTCGCCCCTTCAAAGTCAGACAAATAGCGATCATAATAACCCGCTCCATAACCAATACGGTAACCTTCAGCATTGAAGACTACTCCTGGCACATGAATCAAATCAATCTCTGATTTTTCCACAGCCAAATCAGGCACAGGTTCCATCAAACCAAAAGAGGTTGCAACAAGCTTTTCAGGATCGTAATCCACAAAAATCATTCGACCTTGTTTATACGTTTTTGGAATCAAAAGACGCTTACCATCCTTTAAGGCCTGCTTGATCAAGAGACTGGTATCATATTCATGCGGAAAAGCCAAATAAGTCGCAATCACCTTGGCCTCTTTATAAGCAGGTAAGGCAATCAATTGCTCTAAAAGATATTGATCTAACTTAGTCTTGGTCTCAGGTTCCTGTGAAGTCAACTGAGCCAAAACAGTCTTTCTAAGTTCATTTTTCATAGATTTATCATATCAAAAAAACTACCAAAAATCAGATTTGCTAGTTTTTTAACTTTGTCAACTATTATTGGGCCTCTGCCTTGTGTTTAAGGAACTTACCGATTTCAGCCACTGCAAAAGCAAGAGCTTCTTCGTTTGGACTCATTTTGGGATGGTGAAGTGCATATGGCGTATCAATTCCCAACCAGAACATGACACCAGGAACCTTACTAAGCAAGTAACCAAAGTCCTCGCCCGTCATAGCTGGCAGGCAATCAATTAAGTTAACCTCTGGACTAGCATCAAAGAAGGCCATCAACTCTTTAGCCAAGGCTGGATTATTTTCCACAGGGAGATAACCACCTTGTTTCAACATGATATCCACTTCCATACCGAAACTAGCTGCTACGCCTTCGGCAATCTGGCGCACGCGCTTCTGGATGAGCAGACTCATTTCCTGAGTAAGAGTACGAATCGTACCATAGACCTCTGCTGTTTCAGCAATAACGTTGTTGGTCGTTCCTGCATGGAAAGAACCAAAGGTAACTACGCCACCTTGGATAGGATCAACATTACGACTAACAATAGTTTGTACCTGTGTAATAAAGTAAGAAGCTGCTACAAGAGCGTCATTAGCCTCATGTGGGAAGGCAGCATGACCTCCTTTACCTTTGAAGGTAACGAGTACTTCACAAGTTCCAGCAAATAGAGTCCACGTATTGGTAGCAATATCTCCTACTTTAAAATCCGGACGGACGTGGAGGCCATAGAACTCATCTGGTAGCCAATCTCCAAAGGCACCATCCTCATACATAAGCATACCGCCAGCTTCATTTTCTTCAGCCGGCTGGAAAAGGAAGAGCATGTTATTTTTAGGTTGAACCTCAACCATTTGGTCAAGAAGTCCAAGCGCTGTCGTCATATGAATATCGTGACCACAGGCATGCATACGACCCTCATGAGTAGATTTGAAGGGAAGACCTGTTTCCTCTTCAACCGGAAGAGCGTCAATGTCTGTACGCCAACCAATGGTTTTTTCAGGAGCATATCCATGGAGATAAACCAGAATACCTGTACGCCAAATACGTTGCACCACAAAGTCCTTACCTTCAGTCATTTCAGCAATGCACTCTAAGAGATAAGCCTGGGTTTTAAATTCTTCCAAACCAATTTCGGGAATTTGGTGAAGGTCTCGTCTGATTTTGATTAAATCAAGTGTCATGTTTTTGTCCTTTTTATTTATATTTATTTTATAGAGAATCTAGAAATAGAGGCCTTACGGGCCTCTACTATCAATATGTTACAAGTTACGCAAAGCGTCTTCGAGTGCTGTTTTTTGTTGTGTTTTTTCATCGATTTCCTTGATGATGCGAGCTGGAACACCAGCTACAACCACATTTTCAGGGACATCTTGAGTAACGATAGCTCCAGCGGCAACGACTGAACCGTTACCTACTTGAACACCTTCAATCACAACAGCATTAGCACCAACAAGAACGTTATCACCGATACGTACTGGATCTGCTGAAGCTGGTTCAATCACACCAGCAAGGACTGCACCCGCACCAATGTGGCTGTTTTTACCAACAGTAGCACGACCACCAAGGATAGCACCCATATCAATCATAGTACCTGCACCAATTTCAGCACCGATGTTAATTACAGCACCCATCATAACGACAGCATTGTCTTCAATCGTTACTTGGTCACGGATAATAGCACCTGGTTCGATACGGGCATTGAGATGACGCTTATCAAGCAATGGAACAGCTGAGTTGCGGCCGTCTTGTTCCACAACATAATCCTTGTTTTCCGTCAAATTCGCAAGAAGTGGCTCGATATCTTTCCAGTCACCGAAAAGAACATTGCCAAGCTTAGTGACAGAAGTTGGAACAGCAGTTGCCAATTCCCCTTCAAAAGTTACTTTAACATTTGTTTTCTTTTCTGCATTACCGATAAAAGCGATAATTTCTTGTGCTGACATTTTTTGTGCAGTCATGAGATTCTCCATTCACATAAAGTTAGAGATTATTATACCAAAAATTCTGATAATTGTCTTTGCTTTTGACAAATAGAGTGTATTTTTATGTAAAACCTCTCTTTAAAGCTTCTATATCTGTAATCACTCGGTTTGGCTTAATTGGGGATTTCTCCAGATCTTGATGAGAATAAGGGAAGGTATTCAGCAAGATTCCATCAATCCCAACCGCTTTAGCTACAGCAATATCCGTCGTCAAGTCATTTCCCACCATGACAGTCTCAGATGGGTTCAACCCATGATCAACCAAAACTTGCTTTAAAAACTCTGGTTGTGGCTTACAGATACCCGCATCTGAAGACAAGTAAATGGCATCAAAATAAGCTCTTAACTCCATTAGGTCAATCTCAGCGTTAGTAAAGGCTGCTTGAGCATTGGACAAGAGGTAGAGACGACAGCCCTGCTCTTTTAGAAAGGCTAAAACCTCCTTAGTATGAGGATAAGTCATCAAGTATTTGCGAGATAAGACCCGAAAGACCATAGCTATCAATTGGCCCCAATCTTCTGGCTGATTAAGGCAACTAGACTGAGGTCGACCATCTACATAAAGCTGGTTGAAAATGTGAGCTAGGTCAATTTCTGGATAAGCAAACCCTTTAAGCTCTATCAACTCCTTACGAGCCTGAGCCACACGCTTAGCATAAGATTTTCTAAGACCTTCACCCTTATAATCCGCCCCATACGCTTGGTAAAGTTGGGCTAATTTATCCCATAACTCAGGATTCTTCTCATCGGTTAGGATATCAACCAAGGTTCCATAAAAATCAAAAATATAGTTCTTATAAACTTTATTCGTCATCACCTTTTTACTCATTACTAAAGCTCTCTTATTTTTTATCCTCATCATACACCTTTTAAGAAAATCAAACAAGCTAACCGAGACATTTTCCATCAAAAAAATCCCAACAACAGTTGGGATTACTTATCATTTTTAATACGACCAATCAGTAACTCGCCTGCAACTGTCAATTGCGTCACCGAGGACAAATTTAAATCTTTCTTATCAACATGGAAGAAAAGAGGTGTCATCTCTGCAAATGTTTGAATATGCTCTGACGGCATAGACCAAGTCCTAGCAATAGTTACACACTCCAAAAGTTCACAGGACTCCTGGAAATGTTCCAAAACATCCTGATTAGAGTAAGTATACACCTCCGGTAATAGTTGGCGAAACTCTTTAAGATGATCTTCATGAGGAATAACCTTGAAAACCAAGCCCTGATCAGTCAAAAGTCGTCCAAATTCTTGATAATTAGCTGGTGAAAAGATATCTAAAATCAGGTCTATACTGTGCTCACGCAAGGGCAGTTTAGCCAAATCACCAACGAACCATGCCACATTTTTCTGAGGATTTTGACGGGCCGCAAGAAGGATGGAGTCCTTAGACAAATCAAAGGCCATGAAATCCTTGTCAAATGCTAAAGCCAACTGACGGCTATAATATCCCTCACCACAGGCAACATCTAGAACATGCGAATGTCCAGGAAGGTCACGCAAGCGCTCTGAAATCACCTCCAGAATAGGATCATAATAGCCTGCCACAAGAATCTGACTTCTATTTTCAAAAGAAGCCATATCATAGTGTTTATCTCTCTTGTTCTGTCTCAAAAAATTGACAAATCCCTGCTTGGCGATATTAAAAGTATGCCTATTCTGACAAACCAAGCTAGACTGGTCCAAATGCATTGAAGCCTGACAAATAGGACAAGCAAAAAGGCTTTCTTGATTTTTAAAAACACTAAATTTGGCCATAAATCCTCCTCGACACAAAAAAAGAGCACACACCTGAAATCGCTTAGGGCTGCTGGATTCCTCCCCTGACCCGCTTCACGCACAGATGTTGCTCCGAGAAATATTATACCATAAATCGAAGTGATTGCAAGTAGGGAACTTAAGACAAGACTAGATAGGATTATCCCTTATCGAAGCTCATTATTTTCGCCCCGTTGTAAAATGAGGTGCAACAAAAAAAGACAAGCTTATCTGATATACTAA
>ERZ773076.663-NODE-663-length-16528-cov-7.548352_pt1 | contig 16528 bp, 14 predicted proteins | sample MGYA00580613_ERZ773076 | MGnify/ENA primary metagenome ERZ773076 (study PRJEB29015, sample SAMEA2738005) | human oral metagenome | biome: human oral; feature: human-associated habitat; material: dental | place: China | collected 2057 ...
TGCTCTACCAAACCACGCGAGACCTGCACCAAACCCTAACCCCGCGCGAAGCGGCAGAAGAATTCCTCGCACGGACCCTGCCTGCCGTTTCCGCAAGCGCAGGCAGCATCCGCCTTTTAGACAACGACCGTAAAAACACAAACCTTATTGCCTCCATCGGACTGTCTGAAGCCGAAGACAGAGATTCGGATACCGAACAAACCCAACCTGAAGAAGAAACACCCCTATTCAAACATACCGTCGTTTTCCCCATCACCTATCAAGAAGAAGAACTCGGCATCCTGACCCTATATTTTTCAGACGACCCCACACTTAACGACAACGACAACGAACTCCTGCGTACATTATGCGGTCAATTAGGTGTATCCATCGCCAGCAGCCGTCTCGAACAAGAGCGGCGCCTGCTTGCCGTACTCCAAGAGCGCAACCTGATTGCCCAAGGTTTGCACGACAGCATCGCCCAAGCATTGACCTTCCTCAATCTTCAAGTTCAAATGCTGGAAAGCGCGTTCCATGCCGACCAGAAAGAACAAGCCGAAGAAAACATCCGCTTCATCAAAGACGGCGTGCAAGAATGTTACGAAGACGTGCGCGAACTCCTGCTGAATTTCCGAACCAAAATCAGCAACAAAGACTTCCCGGAAGCCGTAACCACCCTGCTGTCCAGGTTTAAACGCCAAACCAAAATCAATGTCGAAACAGTATGGCAGGACGACGGCCGCACATTAAACGATGACGAACAGCTGCAAATCATCTTCATCCTGCAAGAAAGCCTGTCCAACATCCGCAAACACGCCAAAGCCCAACACGTCAAAATCAGCATGCTCAACCAACAAAACTTTACCCTGAGCATCGAAGACGACGGTATCGGCTTTAACCTGCAACACCTGCACAAACTCTCCGGCGAACATGTCGGACTCGGCATCATGCAAGAACGCGCCCGCCGCATCAATGCCAACCTAGACATCCAATCCCAGCCCGAACAAGGCACAACCGTTACCTTAACCTTACCGCAACACAAGAGAACGACCCATGACTATTAAAATCATCCTCATTGACGACCACACACTCTTCCGCAGCGGCATCAAAGCCCTGCTCTCCCGTCAAAGCGACTTCGAAGTCATCGGAGAAGCCGCCGACGGTTTGTCCGGCGTCAAAATGGCGGAACAGCTCAAACCCGACGTCGTCTTACTCGACCTTGACATGCCCGTCATGAACGGCCGCGAAGCACTGGCACAAATCTTGGGCGTCAACCCGAACCAAACCGTCATCATGCTGACCGTTTCCGAAGACAGCGACGACCTGACCGAATGTATGCGCATCGGCGCACGCGGCTTTTTGCTGAAAAACATCAACGCCGACTTCCTACTCGACAGCATCCGCAAAGCCGTCGACGGTGACAACGTCTTCTCTCCCGAAATGACCACCCGCCTCGTCCAATCCCTGATTTCCCCGTCCGCACCGCGCACCGACCAGGCACTCTCCACCCTCACCCCGCGCGAACTCGAAATCCTCGGCTACCTCGCCGCCGGACACAGCAACAAAGTCATCGCCCGCCATTTGGACTTGGCAGAATCCACCGTCAAAGTCCACGTCCAGAACCTGCTGCGCAAACTCAACCTCAGCAGCCGTGTCCAAGCCGCCGTTTACGCCGTCCAACACAAAGTCCCGCAGCCTGAAATCAACTAAACGGCTCAGGATATCGATGCCAAAGCGGTAAAAACAAAAAAGGTCGTCTGAAAACGGGTAGAACGAATCTCGCTCCAACCTTTTTCAGACGACCTTTTCCATCAAACAGGTGTAGAAATGAAGATACTGATTTATTCGGTTTTATAGTGGATTAACTTTAAACCAGTACGGCGTTGCCTCGCCTTGCCGTACTATCTGTACTGTCTGCGGCTTCGTCGCCTTGTCCTGATTTAAATTTAATCCACTATACTTCCCATCAGCTTGCTTGTCCTGCCAGCTCATCGGCTTAATGCTCCCCAAAACACGCCGACTCAGCAAAACAACCATATTCGATGCACCGATAAACCGTGTCTACCAAACCATTACCGACAATCAACATTGGCAATACCGCTCTTCTTTGGACAATTTACAAATTATCAGCCAAGAAAAGACGAAAAAATAACCGCTCGAAAGCGGTTAGATTTTATAGTGTGGTGCGGACGGAGAGACTCGAACTCTCACACCTCTCGGCGCCAGAACCTAAATCTGGTGCGTCTACCAATTTCGCCACGTCCGCGCGATGAAACTGTGGATTATACACAAAGTATCCTGCTCTGCAAACAACCTTTGGCTTGAAATTGCTTTATTCCGACCGATATAATGGCAGGTCGGTTATCTACCGGAACACACTAATATCAAAGAGGAACATCATGCCTGTTTTACTGATTCAGGATTTTTTACAGACACAGGGTTTGAAGCTGTCTTCAGACGACCTCCGTATTGCGTATCTGACCGCGAAGACGGTGATGGATATGGGCAATGCTTCGATTGACCGCTCGGTTTTGTGGCGTGAGGAAGACGGCTGGAAGCTGGCAGACCATATTGAAGAAACGCCTGAAAACGAAGCTTTGCTCAAACAGGTTTTCATGGCTTTGGATTCGGTATTCAGCCGTGCAATAGTCGTCAAAAGCGCGGCGGTTTATATTCACCTTCCTGGCGAACCGCATGCAAGGTTGGTTCGTATCGCGGCTCAAGGCGAGCCTTTGGAGAACCTGCTCGTGGTTCATGAAGAAAACGGTACGGTTTACCTTGCCTGCCGTACGGCGCAAAGCGGTTGGATGAATATTGTCAACGATATAGCTTATTGGCTTTCGCTGGACGAAATCCAAGGCAGCCGGAACGAGGGCAGCGGAAGCCAGTTGTCCATCCCTGTGGCAACACAAAACGGAACGGTTTTGGGCGTGGTTCACGTTGAATTTGCCGATAAAGATCAAGCCGATGACGCGGCCCAAACGGATTGGTCGGCACTGGCTTTGGCACTTGCCGATCCGCTGAAAGCATTGACAGGCATCGAAGACAAGGAAAAAGAACATGAATAATACCTTGAAATTCGTCGCTTCCTGCCGCCTGCCGACCGAATGGGGCGACTTCACTATGCACGGTTTTGAAGAACCGAGCGGACAAGAACACATCGCTTTGACGATGGGCGATTTTTCAGACGACCTCCCCGTTCTGACCCGCATCCACTCCGAATGTTTGACCGGGGATGCCCTGTTTTCCAAAAAATGCGACTGCGGCCCGCAGCTTGAAGCGGCGATGAAGGCGGTTCAACAAGAAGGGCGCGGTGTCATCGTTTATTTGCGTCAAGAAGGGCGCGGCATCGGCTTAATCAACAAAATCCGTGCCTATAAGCTTCAAGACGAAGGGATGGATACGGTCGAAGCCAACCTTGCACTCGGGCTGCCCGTTGACGCACGCGACTTTACGCTTGCCAAGCAAATCTACGACCATCTGAATATCCGTGCTGTCAAGCTGTTGACCAACAATCCTGAAAAAATTCAGACGTTGAAAAATGCAGGCATCAATGTCGTCGAACGTATTCCGCTCCATGTCGGCGAGAATGCGGAAAACGAACGTTATCTGCACACCAAAGCCGATAAATTGGGGCATATGATTTTTGATTAAGATAATACTAAACTTATTTATTATTTATATTCAAATAAATATATTTATCTTGAAACAAACGGCTTGCCCTGATAGAGGTTTTTTGGTTTAATCCCGAGTTCTCGGGTGATTAGCTCAGTTGGTAGAGCGTCTGCCTTACAAGCAGAATGTCGGCGGTTCGACTCCGTCATCACCCACCAAGTTTCCTTTCATTGTTGCAAAACAATGATGCGCGGTGGTAGCTCAGTTGGTTAGAGTACCGGCCTGTCACGCCGGGGGTCGCGGGTTCGAGCCCCGTCCGCCGCGCCAAATTTTAAAAAGTACCGATTTATCGGTGCTTTTATTTTTGGTCGCTGCATTTTAAATATTGGGTACTCAATCTAAAAAAAGGTCGTCTGGAAACCGAATACAGTTTTCAGACGACCTTAATCTCAAAAAGCTTTATTTATGACCATATTCAGCAATATATTGGGCAATTGCAGCTTCAGGGTTAGCAGCGTTAATAAGTTGAGGTAATTCTACATAACCGTGTTTAACCAGATTTTTTTCACGCAAAGTATTACCGAACATGCCAAACGCAAGAAAAACACTGAAACCAAGAAGACTGTTGATTGTCCTCAACAATTCATTCTGACCAGCTAATAAACTTAACACAACAAACGTGACAAGAATTCTAATTCCCAAACCCCACATTTGTTTCACACAAGCCCACATAGCCCAAAAGAAAAATGCAGGCCAAGACCAGCCTTGTTTGACCGCCTCGTACTGGTTCATACGATCTTTAAAAATCTTGTAAAGTCTCATTAAACACCTTGCCTTTATGCCTTAAAACGTTAGCGTCATGATTCTATCAGAATACATTAACAAGTTGAGTCATTACAAGATAAAAGGTCGTCTGAAAACCAAATGCAGTTTCAGACGACCTTTCATTTACTTACACAATCCCAACCTTATCACTCAGCCCAGTTTTTCTTCTTACTGGTTTTGCCTATACCCGGATTGAAACTGTTGGTCGGGTCGAGTTTGCGGTAGAACTGTTTGAGCGCGGATTTCGCTTCATATAAATGACCGACGTTGTGCTCGGCGGGATATTGCGCGCCGCGTTGGTCTAAGAGATGCAGCATTTCGTGTTCCAATGCCATGCAGTCGTTGCCTTTTTTGATGATGTAATCCTGATGGAAAACGTGGCACATGAAATGTCCGTAGTAGAGCTTGTGGATGATTTTATTGTCGATTTCCGACGGCAGTTTTTCAAACCAGTCGCGGTCGTCGCGGCGCAGGGCGATGTCCAGCGCAACCAAGTCTTCCACTTCGTCATCATGCACAGCGCGGTAGCGGATGGCGGCGGAAGCGACGGCAAAACGGTGCAGCATGGCGGCTTGGGTTTCTTCGGCGTTGCATTCGAAAAACGCGCCGCCGTGGTGCGCGAAATACTCTTTCAGGAACGCGCGCGCTTCATCTACGCCTTTTCCGCCCATTTTCAGAATCAGATGGTGTTCGTATTTGTCGCGGTAATCGCGCATGGATTTGGGCAGGTGGTCGGGCAAGTATTTGCTGACGAACTGCATGACCTTGTCGGAAAAATGTTTGGGCAGGAAGCTGACTTTTTTGCCGAATCGGTCAACTTTGGCTTTGAAATCAAATAATTTCGGCAGTTGGTGCGTACCGAATTTTTTGATGACGTAGAACGTGTCTTTGCCGTACACGTCGGCAATATCGAAAGCATCGCGATGGATATACTCACCGGAAACGGGCAGGCTTTCAAATTCGCCCAAGGCGGCGCGACGGATGTCGGTCAGTTCGTTGATGTCGTTGGTGCCGATGTAGAACACGGCGGTTTGCTTCTCTTGCGGGAAAGTGTCCAAGCGGACGGCAAATACCATCAGTTTGCCCGCGCAGCCGGACGCTTCGTAATGGCGCGCGGGGTCAGCATTGAAACGCGCGGCGGTCGGCTCGTCCACTTGGCGCACATGGTCGCAATAGGCGTGGTCGTGTCCTTTGCCCGCGTCTTGCGTGATGTCTTTTCTCTGATAATGATGGCCTTGAAGATTGGTCAGGATTTCTTCGGGCGTGTCGCCCAAGTCTATGCCCAAATGGTTGACCAACTCCAGTTTGCCCTCTTCGTTAATTTGGGCAAACAGCGCCATTTCCGTGTAGGCCGGTCCGCGCTGCACCAATGCGCCGCCGGAATTGTTGCACACGCCGCCCAAGACGGATGCGCCGATACATGAAGAGCCGATAACCGAATGCGGTTCGCGCCCCAAAGGTTTCAGCAGCAATTCGAGCTGGTTCAGGGTCGAGCCGGGCAGGCAGACAACTTGTTCGTTGTTGTTGATGGTTTGAATGATGTTCATCCGCATGGTGTTTACAATCACAATGTCGCGGTCATAATCGTTGCCGTCGGGGGTCGAGCCGCCTGTCAAACCGGTATTCGCCGCCTGTGTAATCACAATCACGTCCGCTTCAACGCAGGCCTGCAAAATTTTCCACATTTCCAGAATGGTTCCGGGGCGCACCACTGCCAACGCCCTACCCTCGCCGAAACGGTAGCCTTGGCGGTATTGTTCGGTTTTCGCGGGGTCGGTGATGATGTATTTTTCGCCGACGGTTTGAGTCAGGCTGCTGATTAATTGCGAGGCGTTCATGATGCGCTCCTTAGGGCTGGTTTTATTGGATTAAAATAGTGATTGTAGTAACGCGACACGGCAAAGTAAAGGTCGTCTGAATACGGTCCGGCAAGGAATACTGCAAACCATCCACATCATCCGTCCACACGCCCTACCCCTGAATTGGCCATTTTCCCCGCTATACACAATTTTTTTGCCGAACGGTGTGAACAGCCTGTGAATAAGTTCTATTACCTTTTGATAATCAAACAAAAAAATACAATGCTTAAAAAATAGGCAGTTTATCGGTTTAGCCACATTCCGTGTTTGCCTTTGTGTGTGCAGTCTGTGGAAAAGTCAGCTAACTTATTCTATTCTCAACCAAAATATTCAATGATTAAAAATTAGGCAATACGGCGTATAATCCGATTGTTCAAACACACCCACTCAAAAATCCCGATTTTCAAAAAAAGGAAAAGGAATGCACACCCTTTCGGAACAAGTCCGCTTAAATGAGGCGCGCAAAAAGTTGGCAAAAAGCAGGCGTTGGGCGACGGGCTTGCTGCTTGCGGCGTGCGGGCTGTTTGCAGCCTCCGCCGTTTATGTGCGCCAATATCCTTGGTTGGGATTTGTCAAAGCATTTGCCGAAGCGGCGATGGTGGGTGCGCTGGCTGACTGGTTTGCCGTAACCGCGCTTTTCAGACGACCTCTCGGGCTGCCGATTCCCCATACCGCGATTTTGCCGCGTAATCAGGCGCGCATCGGCGATGAATTGGGACGGTTTATCGAACACAATTTTTTGCAGGGCAAACCCATCGCCATGCGTATTTATCAAGCGCAGCCCAGCGATAAATTATTGAAATGGCTGGACGGCGAAGACGTGAAATCGCACTGGCTGCCGTGGCTTTCCAAGCAGATTCCGACCCTGCTTGCCATCGCCAAACCGGAACAAACGGCGCGTTTTACGGCGATGCTGCTGGAAGAACGTTACAGCGGCGGACAAATCGGCAACGCGCTTGCCGACGGTTTGCGGCTGCTGAAAGCGCAAGGGATGCACGAAAAAGCGTTTGAAAGCCTGCTCCGTCAGATTCGGCGTTGGCTGAAAACGCCGGAAACCCGTGAAATGCTGGAGCAGAACCTGCGCGAATGGGCGGCGAAAATCGAAGGCGGCAATCCCGGAACTTGGGACAGGCTTAAAGCGGCGGTGAAATCGACCTTGGTGGAGAAAGTCGATGATTGGGCGGCAGAAAAAGCGTTGGCATGGATAGACGGCTATTTGGCGACTGCGGACAAGCAGGATAACGCGCTGCGCCGACAATTCTTGGTGCAATACGACGAACTGACCGAACGCCTGAGCACATCGCGCCTGTGGCACCGCCGCCTGGACAAATTCAAAAAACAGCTCGCGCAATCGCCCGCCCTGCAACGTCAAATCATGACCTTATGGCGCGGCATTCTGGACTGGGCGCGGGAAGATGTGGAAAAACAAGACTCTTTGTGCCAAGCGCAACTGGAAAAGCTGCTGAACCATATGCGTTCGCAAGCTCAGGCATACCCGCAATTTATGCGTCGGGCGGATGTGCGGATTTCGCTTTTGGTTCGGGATTTTGTGATGCGTTATAAAGATAAGGCCGCTTTGTTCGTCGCGGACAAAGTCAAAGGCTGGGACAGCCGCCTGATGGTGGAAAAACTGGAATTGAGCGTGGGCAAGGATTTGCAATATATCCGTATCAACGGCACGCTTGTCGGCGGACTGGTCGGGCTGGTGATTTATACGGTATCGCTGTGGCTGGCAGGATAGTATGCAAAGGGGTCGTCTGAAAAGCCAAACGGCGCAAAAAGCAAGCGGCATTTTATCCCTACTTCGTCCGTTTATGTCGATTGGAGCTGCTGTTTTCAGACGACCCCTTGCCTTTTCCGACTGTAAAATATCAATAACGCCATGTGCCTAATTTGATAAAATTACGGACCGATTTTTTGTGCCTGCCTGCTAAGGATGGTCTGTAAAACAGGTCGTCTGAAAATTTCCCGGCCGCTTTTGACGGCTTGAATGTGAATTTCGCAGACGGATATGGACGGCAACTTCAAGCCCATTACGCCGTTCAGACGACCCCTATTGCCGTTCAGACGACCCCTATTTAAGATTGATATGTATAAGTTCCTCCCTATTGTCCACGTTTTGTCCAGACTGGGGCTGCTGTTTTCCATGGTGCTCGCAGTACCGACGCTGATGTCGTATTTTTTTCTGGACAACGCGTTTCCGGCGTTTGCCTACACGGCTTTGGCAACGACGCTGACTTCTTGCGCGGTTTGGTTGATGACCTTCCATTTTCGCCGCGAGCTGCGTCCGCGCGACGGGTTTACGTTGGTTTTGATGTTGTGGCTGGCGTTTGCGCTGGTGGCGGCGATGCCGATCTATATTCACATTCCGGGCATCAGTTTTACCGATGCGTTTTTTGAGGCAATGTCCGGACTGACGACGACGGGCGCGACGGTCATGACGAGCTTGGACACGCTGGCTCCGTCGGTGAATTTTTGGCGGCATATGCTCAACTGGCTGGGCGGCATGGGTATCATCGTGCTGGCGGTAGCGATTCTGCCGATGCTGGGCGTGGGCGGAACGCAGCTCTTCAAGGCTGAAATTCCGGGAATGGACAAAGAAAGCAAGATGGCGCCGCGCATTTCGCAGGTGGCAAAGAAACTTTGGTTCTTCTACACGATGACGACGGCGGCGGCTTTTCTGACGCTGCATTTTGCGGGGATGAGCTGGTTTGATGCGCTTTGCCACGCGATGTCGGCGGTGTCGCTAGGCGGTTTTTCGACACACGATGCCAGCATCGCTTATTTTGATTCGCTGACCGTCGAGTGGGCGATCATGTTTTTCACGCTTTGGGGCGGTGTGAATTTTGCCACGCATTTCACGGCACTGACACGGCGTTCGCTCAAATCCTATTGGCAGGACGAGGAATGCCGCGTACTGCTGGTGCTGCTGGCGGGCAGTATTTTGATGTCGGCGGTGTATCTGTGGCAGAAGGATTTTTATGCAACCTTTGGGGATTCGCTGCGTTTTGTCAGCTTCAACTTTGTCTCCATCGGACTGGCAAGCGGTTTTTCCAACACGGATTTCGCGCAATGGCCGCTGATCGTGTCGCTGTGGATGTTTTTCCTGTCCAACCTGTTGGCAAGCTCCGGCTCTATGGGCGGCGGCATTAAAAACGTGCGGGCGTTGGTCTTGTTCAAATTCAGCCTGCGCGAGATGATGATTCTGCTACACCCGAAAGCGGTGCGCACGGTCAAGGTCAACGGACGCATGATTCCCGACCGCATGGCGCTGACGGTGATGGCGTTTATTTCGATTTATTTCATGACGACGATTGTGTTCAGCTTTTTGCTGATGGCAAGCGGGATGGAGTTTATCTCCGCCTTCACCGCCGTCATCGCGTGTATTACCAATGCAGGCCCGGGCTTGGGCGAGGTCGGACCGGCGGGCAGCTATGCGGTATTGAGCGATGTGCAGAAATGGCTGTGTTCGGCCGTGATGCTGCTGGGCCGCTTGGAGATTTTTACGGTGTTGATTTTGCTGACACCGGCTTATTGGAAAAAATAAAGACAGGTCGTCTGAAAACGGATTTCGGGTTTTCAGACGACCTTTTTGTTATAGTGAATTAACTTTAAACCAGTACGGCGTTGCCTCGCCTTGCCGTACTATCTGTACTGTCTGCGGCTTCGTCGCCTTGTCCTGATTTAAAGTTAATCCACTATATCAGGTTTGCCGCATTCTGACGGATGCGTGCAAAGCGGCAAGCCTTGAAAAGGAGCGGCTCTGCGTTAAACTGCAAGAGCAAAACAAGCAACGCAAAGGAAATACGATGGATATCCTTACCCGCCTTCAAAACTTGCCGCCGAGCAAGTTTCATTACAGACTTTTGGTGCTGGTCGGTATCGGCTGGCTGTTTGACGCGATGGATACTGGGCTGGTGTCGTTCATCCTGCCAGAGCTGGGCAAAGACTGGTCGCTTGCGCCTGCGCAATTGGGCTGGATTGTCAGCATCTCCTTTGTCGGCATGGCATTGGGAGCGGTCATCAGCGGCTGGTTTGCCGACCGCTTCGGCAGGAAAACCGTTTTTGCCGGGACGATGGCGGTGTACAGCGTGGCGACGGGTTTGTGTGCGTTTGCACCCAACCTGTCCGCGCTTTTATTTTTCCGCTTCTTCGTCGGCGTAGGATTGGGCGGGCAGCTCCCCGTCGCAGTGTCCTTGGTCAGCGAATACGCCCCGCCGAAAGTACGCGGACGCTTTATCGTGTTGCTGGAAAGTTTTTGGGGGCTGGGCTGGCTTGCCGCAGCACTCGCTTCCTATTTCTTTATCCCAAAATTCGGCTGGCACAGCGCGTTTTTAATCGGCGCACTACCGATTTTGTATATCCCGCTGGTGTTGAAATTCATACCCGAATCCGTACCCTACCTGCTCTCGCAAGGCAAAACGGACGAAGCACACCGGCTGGTCAGCCGCTTGGAAAAGGAAGCGGGAATTACGCCCGCCGCAACAGCCGTAGCACCGCCGCAACAGGAAAAACAGCGCATCCGTTTTATGCAACTATGGCAACAGCCTTTCGCACGGCGCACGCTGATGCTGTGGCTGGTTTGGTTCGGCATCGTCTTTTCCTATTATGGCATTTTTACTTGGCTGCCGAAACTCTTGGTCGAACAAGGCAATACGGTGGTCAAAACCTTTGAATATGTGCTGGTGATGATAGTCGCGCAACTGCCCGGCTACATCGCGGCGGCGGCATTGGTGGAAAAAATCGGGCGCAAAGCGACTTTGGCGGGTTTTCTCGCCGCCTGCGCCGTCTGCGCGTGGTTTTTCGGACAAAGCAGCAGCGCCACCGAAGTGATGGCATGGGGCAGCCTAATGTCGTTCTTCAACCTCGGCGCATGGGGCGTTTTATACACCTACACGCCCGAACTCTACCCCCTCCGCTTCCGTGCCTTCGCCTCCGGCTGGGCGGGCGCAATCGGGCGCATCGGCGGCATCCTCGCGCCTATGGTGGTCGCCCAAATGGTCGGCGGCAGCAGCGGATTCGGCAATATATTCATGATGTTCGCCGGAGTGATGATGCTGATTGTATTGGTAATTTTGGCATTGGGCGAAGAAACGAAAGGCAGGACGCTGGAAGACATCAACGGATAAGCGCCGTTCTTCAAATCATCCCGCCAAATAAAAGGTCGTCTGAAAGTGTCACTTCACCAAAGTCAAACAACACTTTCAGACGACCTATTTCATTGAAATCCGGCTACGCGCCCTACTCCGCCCAAATTACCGTTTCCGACGCATCGCGGCGCGGTTTCGGAGAAATATCGCGCACACGGTAGCCGAAGGTTGCGGCGACGGACAAGCCGTAATGTTCAGGGTCGAGCAATCCGGCTTCGGCAAGGATTTTTTCCACTGCGGCATACTCCATGCCTTCGATGGCGCAGGAATCGATGCCGAGCATCGCCGCGCCGGTGAGCATATTGCCCAGCGCGATGTAGGTTTGCTTGCTTGCCCAGTCAAACAGGGCACGTTCGTCGTCGGCGATGGGCATATCGTGGGTTTGGAAACGGCGGTAGCGTTCAAATGCGCCCGCCCGTTCTTCGGCAGTCAGACCGCGTCTGTCCATCAGTTCTTCAAAAGCGGGGCTGTCGTAGCGGGCGTGTTTTCGAGCCAACAGGAAAACGACGTGACTGGCATCCGAAATGGAAGCCTGCATCGCCCCAGGCGAAGGGTTTGATTTTTTCACGCAATGCCGCGTTTTGCACGATCACAAACTGCCACGGCTCGCAGCCGACGGAGCTGGGCGAAAGGCGTCCGAAGTCAAGGATGGTGGCAAAATCTTCGGCACTGATTTTGCGCGCAGGGTCGTAGTAGCGGACGGAAACGCGGCGTTTGAAAATTTCGAGGGCTTGTTCGCGGGTCAGTATCATGATGATTCCTTTGATTGAGTATGGGAAGGGCTTCCTTTCGGACAATCAGAATGGTCAAACGTTCGCAAAGATTGCAACACCAGCGGCAGCGAAACCGTTTGACGGTTGTGTGCAGAAAGGTAGGCGGCGTTAATCAGCTCCAGCGATTTCAAGCCTTCTCGCCCATCGACAATAGGCTCGGCCTTGCCGCGCAATACATCGACAACATTTTGATAATACAGCGGATGCCCGAAACCGTACACCGACGTGGTTTCATAATTGGCGGTTTTGACCTGCTCGTCGTAATCGCGCTCGTCGGCAAAATTCCACTCCTGAATTTCGTTCACCGCCATGCCGCCGATGCGTACCGTGCCGGTTTCGCCCAAAATGGTAATCGAGCCTTCAAGGTTTTTCGGATAGGTGCACATGGTTACCGCCATCGAACCGAGCGTACCGTCGCGCCAACGGAGGTTCATCACGCCCGTGTCTTCGGCTTCAATTTTGCGGTGGGTCGCAATCATCGCCTGCACTTCCGCCACTGGGCCGATAAGCCATTCCATCAAATCGACGTAGTGGCTAGCCTGATTCATGAACGCGCCGCCGTCCATCTTCCAAGTGCCGCGCCAACCGCCTCCTTGGTCGTAATACGACTGCGGGCGCGTCCAAAAAACATTCAAATGCACCATATAGATTTTGCCGAAGCGTTGTTCTGCGACCGCGCGTTTGAGTAGTTGCAGCGTGGCGTTGAGGCGGTTTTGTTTCACGACAAACAAGCGTTTGCCCGCTTTGTCGGCAGCTTGGACCATGCGCTCGCCGTCCGTAAAGCAGGTTGCCATCGGTTTTTCGGTGACGACGTGAAAACCCGCTTCCAACGCCTCAACCGCCTGTTCGGGATGCAAACCGGACGGCGTGGTGATGACGATTACGTCGGCATCGGTTTCCGCCAACATTTCCGTATAGCGGGCATAGCCTTTCGCCCCGGTGCGTTTGACCGCCGCTTCAAGCGCGGCAGGATCGATGTCGCACACGGCAACGAGTTCGCAATCTTCTTGCAATACTTCAAACGAGCCAAAATGGTTGTTGGAAATACGGCCGCAGCCGACTAAGGCGAATTTGATTTTGCGGTTTTGAATGGTTTCAGACATTTTCAGACGACGTATATAGTTATAAAAAACGGAAAAAGATTATAGATAAATCAGCCCTCAACCGATACCTAAAATCATGAAAAATTTGACGGGGCGGCAAGATATGGGCGTGCTTTCCGCCGTCGGCCCTTTCCTTTCAAACTCAGGCTGATATGAAGTTAATTTACAACAAATGCGTATCGTGGTTTATAATCCTACTCTTACGAAACAGGGGTGCTGCCTGACACTCAGGCGGCTGAGAAATACCCTTTACACCCGATCGGGATAATACCTGCGTGGGGAGTTTTCACGGATTCTGTCTTTCAGACGACCTTCTTGATATTGAGGTCGTCTGAAAAAGCAAAACGCTCCTGTTTCTTCTTTTCAAACGAGAAAACAGGAGCATTTTTTATGACTACGCCAAAGAAAACCGCCAAAACTTCCGGCAACGAAGCACGCGAGCTTGCCGACTTGAGCGAAGACATCGGCATCCGCTTCAAATATCCGAACTCGGAGCGCGTGTATCTGCAAGGCAGCCGCGGCGACATCCGCGTGCCTTTGCGTGAAATCCGTCAAGACGACACCTACACGGCGCAAGGCACGGAAGCCAATCCGCCGATTCCCGTCTATGACACCAGCGGCGTGTACGGCGATCCGGCGGCACACATCGACCTGAAACAAGGTTTGCCGCACGTCCGCACCGCATGGCTGGACGAACGCGGCGATACCGAAATCCTGCCCAAGCTCTCCAGCGAATACGGCATCGAACGCGCACACGACCCGCAAACCGCCCATTTGCGTTTCAACCAAATCACCCGCCCGCGCCGTGCGAAAATCGGCAGCAACGTAACCCAGCTTCACTATGCGCGCCGCGGCATCATCACGCCCGAAATGGAGTTTGCCGCCATACGCGAACGCATGAAGCTGGACGAACTTTTCAGACGGCCTGAATACGCCAAGCTCTTGAAACAGCACGCAGGGCAAAGTTTCGGCGCGAACATCCCGACCCATCCCGACCAAATCACGCCCGAATTCGTGCGCCGAGAAATCGCCGCCGGACGCGCGATTATCCCCGCCAACATCAACCACCCCGAACTCGAACCGATGATTATCGGCCGCAACTTCCGCGTCAAAATCAACGGCAACTTGGGCAACTCCGCCGTAACCTCCAGCCTGACCGAAGAAGTCGAAAAAATGGTGTGGTCGCTGCGTTGGGGCGCGGACACGATTATGGATTTGTCCACCGGCGCGCATATCCACGAGACGCGCGAATGGATTATCCGCAACGCGCCCGTCCCCATCGGCACGGTGCCCATCTATCAGGCTTTGGAAAAAACCGGCGGCATTGCCGAAGATTTGACTTGGGATTTGTTCCGCGACACCTTAATCGAGCAGGCGGAACAAGGCGTGGACTATTTCACCATACACGCGGGCGTGTTGCTGCGCTATGTGCCGATGACCGCCAACCGCCTCACCGGCATCGTATCGCGCGGCGGCTCCATCATGGCGAAATGGTGCCTTGCCCATCATCAGGAAAACTTCCTCTACACGCATTTCGACGAAATCTGCGAAATCATGAAAGCCTACGACGTGTCGTTCAGCCTCGGTGACGGCCTTCGCCCCGGCTGCATTGCCGATGCCAACGACGAATCCCAATTTGCCGAGCTGCACACCTTGGGCGAATTGACCGCCAAAGCGTGGGAACACGACGTACAAGTCATGATCGAAGGCCCGGGCCATGTGCCGCTGCAACGCGTCAAAGAAAACATGACCGAAGAGCTGCAACACTGCTTTGAAGCACCTTTCTACACACTCGGCCCGCTCGTTACCGACATCGCCCCCGGCTACGACCACATCACCTCGGGCATAGGCGCGACCAATATCGGCTGGTACGGCACAGCCATGCTCTGCTACGTTACCCCGAAAGAGCATCTCGGCCTGCCCGACAAAGAAGATGTGCGCACCGGCATCATCACCTACAAACTCGCCGCCCACGCCGCCGACCTCGCCAAAGGCTGGCCGGGCGCGCAGCTGCGCGACAACGCCCTGAGCAAGGCGCGTTTCGAATTCCGCTGGCGCGACCAATTCCGCCTCAGCCTCGACCCCGAACGCGCCGAGAGCTTCCACGACGAAACCCTGCCCGCCGAAGGCGCGAAAATCGCCCACTTCTGCTCAATGTGCGGCCCCAAATTCTGCTCGATGAAAATCACGCAGGAAGTGCGCGACTACGCCGACAAGCAAAAAGCCCAACGGCAGGGCATGGAGGAAAAAGCGGTCGAGTTTGTGAAGAAAGGGGCTGAGATTTACAGTTGATAAAAAGGTCGTCTGAAAGTTTTCAGACGACCTTTTTCTATTTTCTGAACTCTTCCCTGACGATGTCCAGCCAAGCCCTGAGCGCGGGGGTGGGACGCTGGTGTTTTTTCCACGCCATCGTCAGTTGCCAGCGGATTTCGGGTTCGGTCAGCGGGACGGCGGCGAAGGTGTCGGTGTTGATTTTGCGGGCGTAGTATTCGGGCAAAAGGGCGATGCCCATATGGTGCGCCACCATGTCAGCGAGCAGGTCCCATTGTCCGGTGCGGCAGACGACGTTGGGGGTGAAGCCTTGGCTGCGGCAGGCGGTTTGGATGGTTTCGTTGAGGGAAAACCCTGAGCCGAACAGGATAAACGGTTCGTGTTGCAGGCTTTTGAGGCTGAGGGCGGCATGGCGGGCTTGGGTGCGCGGCATGAGGACGACGAGCGGGTAATCGCACAGGACGATGCTGTCGAAGTCTTCGTGAACGGGGGCGAGCAGTTGTCCGGCGTCGAGTTCGTTGTTGCGCAGGGATTGCTCGATGGCGAGCGAACCTTGTTCGAGGAAGGTCAGTTCGATGCCGGGCCATTGGCGGCGGAAGCGGAACAGGGCGTTGCTGAGCAGGTCGCTGCCGAGCAGTGCCAAACCCAGCCGCAGCGTGCCGCTCTTGATGTGGCGGTAGCCGTCGATGCGGGCGAGCAGCAGGTCGCGTTCGTGCAGGAGGTTCAGCGCGTGGCGGTAGACTTCTTCGCCGATGGGCGTGGTGGCGACCTGGCGTTTTTTGCGGCCGTTTTCTTTAACCAGCAGCGGCACGCCCAGCTCTTCTTCCAATGCCTGTATGGTTTTGCTGACGGTAGGCTGGGTCAGGTTAAGTGCGGATGCGGCGGCGGAAAAACTTTGCAGGCGCACGAGTTCGGCGAAACAGTGCAGGCTTTTGAAGTCCATTATTCCTCTT
>ERZ773076.670-NODE-670-length-16467-cov-12.652449_pt1 | contig 16467 bp, 17 predicted proteins | sample MGYA00580613_ERZ773076 | MGnify/ENA primary metagenome ERZ773076 (study PRJEB29015, sample SAMEA2738005) | human oral metagenome | biome: human oral; feature: human-associated habitat; material: dental | place: China | collected 2057 ...
GTACTAAAAATGAAATGACAATATAGCGTGATGATTGTAATTCTTTTGTCATTTTCCCTCCAGAAAATAAAAAAAGGAGAACAATATTCAACTGTTCTCCAAAATAATTTTATTAAAAAGAAAAACCCTGCCAAATTAATTTTTGGTAGGGTTTTTGGCAGGAAACTAAATTAATTTATCAGTTTCTAAAATGTGTTCACGATTCTAAAAGGCTGATACTATAGTATTCCGAATTCTAATTGGTATATGCCTCTTATTTAAGAGTAACTGAAAAGCACTATATAGATAGATACATATACACCGAAAAAGGCTTAAAATAAGCCTTTATACGTTATAAAATACATATAATTTTTACCATAAAAACACAAAAGTTTACTACTTATGCCCCTTTTTTGCCCCTCTTTCGCTTGACTTTCTCGTGAAAAACCACACGAAAACAGACCAACATCACTGTCAGCCTGCTCAAGTCTATCTCTACGGAAAATTTTAAATTTTTCCATTATAACAGAAAAAAGCCCCAGCCAAAAGGCCGGGGTAGATTAAAATTTAAGAAAATATATTTTTTATTTTTCGCAGTTTCCGCTGCGGTTTTTATTTGAAGCTACCAAAATCGGTAATACGCTGGCCGTCTTTTGATTGACCGACTGCGACATAGCGACGATTGCCAGAAGCTGCAATGTATGTGATCCAGATATATCCGTCTACATCACACCAGCCATCATAATTGATTTCTTGGCCAGCTGTGTAGACCGCCACGATTTCAGCGTCTAATCCAGCTGCTGATCGAACATTGAGCACAGATACCTCAACAATAAATGTCCCGGTCTCTTCGTGGATTGATCCATCGCCGCTAGGAACAGTTGGAGCGGGTTGATAGTCTGTGTCATCCGTCGGGAAGTAGAACCAACCAACCACACCGTCAAAATTGCGGGTGTTGTAACGAGCAGGGCCACCGATATACAGACTGTCTGCGTTGCCATCGATATTTTGTTCGATTGTTTTCATGGTGTAGCCGTCGCTATCTTCGATTACAAGACCTGTATGACCGTAAGGATGACCATAGATGTAGGTCGTATCCATAACAAAGACCGCCCCAGCTCGTGGCTTGCTATCAAGATTTCCCTCTTGATTGTACTCTACCTCGTAGCCAAGGCTGGCCGCTGAATTGAGCAGGTCAATGGCATTTCCCCACAAAGCCTTGCCAAAGAAGTTGATAGAGATTGAATTTGGTAAGTCTACGCATTGTGTGCCCCACGCACCATCAGCGTCCGTTCCTACACCAGCGTTTGCCAAATTTTCAGCAAACAAAATTACATCATTTGTCGTTGCCATAATATTTTCCCCCCTACTTATCAAACTGACTTGCGCCGATAATATAAGTCACCTCTCCGACAATGTCAAGCGGTGTAGGCAATTGGCGCACATTGCTAGCATTGACCAGTACACGGCCGTCTGGCATCAAGACAAAGTCAATTGCAGCTTGTGGTTGGATTTTACCTTGAGAGATTACCTTGGCTGTAAATGTGACAGGATGCGCAGGCTTAAATCCTTCTGCAATCCTTTCGTTTAATGTATATTGTCCGTTATCCCAGCGTTGTGTCGCTGGTGTAGAGATGTGAGCTCGCACTTGCGCTTCTTCATTTCGAGCTAGATAGAGCTTTGTCCCAAAGCCAAAGCGAAAATTTCCTTCTGCATAATCAGTTACTTTTGTCATTTTTTATTTTCCTTTCATTTTTTCAAAGGCTGCGAGCCAAAAGTAGCCCGCAGCAAGAGCAAACAGAGCAAGCTTCAGGGCCTGCCCTTTTATGTTATTTTTGAGGCTCATCATAGCCTAAAGCTCGCTGGCTATCGGACAGACCAGCAGTTGTTGGGTCGTTAACAATACCGACAAGCACCAGAAAAGCAAAAAGTACATTGATAAAGACTAAAATCTTATCAATCGTTGCCCCGAATTCTAGCTTGAGACCGAAGATGTCACCCGCTGCCTGCAAAAGCAAGGCAATAGCTGGCACCAGAGCCAGCCAGAAATTCTTGTTTTTTAGACGTACCGTCCAGTTAATCTTATTCATTTTTCCTCCACAATTGGCAATTCTGAAAATTTTTCGTACAAAAGTTTGATAGCACCATTGCCGCCAAGCTCAACATAGCTTTCATAAAGACGGGACAGCTCTTCCAGCTCATGCTGGGTAGTCTGGCCACGCCTCAACGCTTTTTTTAGATTTTCTTGTAATCGAAAGCGCTGCAGGCGCTGTAAACCTTTTTGGATCAGGTTTAGATCCTGATTATTCCTGTTTCCGATGTTTTGGATATCGGTCACGGACTCTTTCAGATCACCCAAATCTTCGACTAAAGCTTCTATTCGCTTGTCGGTTTCTTTGCTATTTTGATTACTCCTGTAGCTAAAATAGCTAGGGATAATTACGACCAAGATAGGCGTGAGCTTGTCCACAAAATCAATAAAATGATTCACATGTCACCGCCTCCTATTTTGAGGCTGGCTCATCCGAATTGCCGATATTCGACATTTCTACCAGCTCAGCCACCTTAGCACGATAGCGTTTCGGTACTTCTTCAAGGGTGATCCACCCCAAATTGACTTGCATTGCGAAATAATTGATCATCATTGCTGATCCTCCTTTAATTTTGATCTTGATTTGATTGATTAGACGATTCATGTTCTTCCTCCTCGTCTGCGCCGCCGTTGGCGATAATTTGATTGAGCGTCAGCGTAACCGTTTTGACAAGCTTGCGATTCTCATTCGTAGATTCTTCAGCTTTTGCGATAGCTGCTTCCATTTTAGCCATTAAAGTCTTAGACTCTTTGATAGCTTGGTCCATCTCTTCGATTTTTTGGACGGATTCTGCCATAGCGCGATCCGAAAATTCGGATTTAAAAAGAGCTTCCAAAGCAAGGTCTACCAGCTCTTTCTCGTTCTTGTTCGCATGGTCGCCAAAAACTCGCTCAGAGAAGGTTGCGTAGCCGCTGGAGGTGGACGCGATAGCGATTTCGGTGTGCGAAATCTTGTTATCATCGTCATAAATTGGATATTTCCCTACTACAGTCCAGTTTCTCATGGCTCTACCTCACTTTCTGGTGCTTCTTCTGCGCGTGGTTCATATGCCGAGAGCTTGCTTTTCAGCTCTTCGTTGCGAGCGAGAGCCTGCTGCAGTTGCGTCTGCAGCTCTTCGTTTTTAGCTTCAAGCTTAGCAATTGTTATTGATTTACTAGCAATTTCGATTGCTAGTTTTGATTGGATATTTTCGTTCATATTTCCTCCATCTTTATCTTTGATACTTTCTAGCTCCGAGCCCTGGAATTGGCCCGAAGATATCCCGTCTGCCAGTGTGATTTGCCAGATTGGCCATCATCTGGTTTAGTGTTTCGAGCACGTTTGTTAAATCAATACCGTTAAAGTAATTCGCGACGATATTCGATCTAGTCACATTACCAAATGGCTGAAGAATAACTTGCCTGTTATCGTTTCCATACAGCGTGCGCATTTCCCAGCCTCGGTAGTTGACTGCTCCTGTCGCAAATCGTACAACGTCGCTGATGATTTCAGTGCGCTCTACCTTATTCCCGCTAAACAGCCTGATGCCAGCAAAGCTGTCGTTTTTGCTGTTTTCGGTACCGTCACGGTTAGCACCCAGAACGGTCACGCTGGCTGGTGCGCCACCTTCCGTTTCGCTCGTAAATTTTAAAAATTGATTTGGGTAGCCATTCAGCACACGTCTGATTGCTGCTTGGTCAGTCATAACATTGTATTGACCGTTGTTTAAGTCAATCTGCATTGCATCGTTTTGAGCTGTGATGACCTTACCTTTCAGCCAGTCTACTAGAGCCAGCTCGATTTTAGACTTGATAAAATTCGCATCTAAACCGACGATTTTATTGGCATTTAAATTAACGATGTTGACATTTGCAGCGTTGAGCGTGCCAGCTGTGATTTTATCAGCTAGCATGCTTTCAATCATGGCGTTTTTGATCACACCATTTTTAATATGTGTCTTATCGCCGATGGAAATTAAACCCTCGTTGATTGCAACCGATCCATCTGGATTTAGATTGAGCTGACCAAGAATATCGCTAGCTGAGTTGAGGTTTTTGATTGACCAGCTTCCAGCTAGTTGACTCTGCACTGTCCTCAAACCTTGATTTTTGGACACTTCCGTCTGAAAAAGCTGATCAGTCATGACCATGCGAGAGACTTTGTCTGTGATTTCCTTTTCGGTCGAGCCAATCAAACGCTCATAGAGCTTGCTCGTCTCTTGCACCTTCTGGAAATCGATTTGGCTAGCCTTGCCTGCGATTTGCTGGCTGATAGTGGTAAATTGGCCATCAATCCCCTGTTTAAACTCCGCAAGCTTAGTCTCAGAGCTGGATTTCAGCTCCTCAAACCGTCTGCTTATGCTCCTCACGTCCTCGGTATGCTGCGCCTTGCCCACATAGCCAGCCTCAATGGCTTTGCGCTCGGCAGTCAACTGACGTGCAGTTTCTTCACGCGAGTGGGTGAGCAAGGCTTCTGAGCGTGTGCCGTCAGCGGCGACGTAAGCCTGCACAGTTGCCAGCTCCTCCCGCAACTTACCAGCCTCAGCTGTTACCAAGGTCTTGTCAGCCTTATCCTTGGTCGCATTGACAATCTCTTGTCTAATGCCACTCGCTCGCACATCAAATTCAGCTGTGCTCAATTTTGAGTTTAGCTGGTTTTGGGTATCTGTCTCAAGCGACTTGACCGAGGCTGATATCCTGTCTGAGAGGACAGTCAAAGCGCTTGAGTCAGCTTTGGTACTGAGTCCCTCAGCCAAGCGGTTGACCCCAGCTTCGAGCGAGTCGGCCCGTTGTTTAAAGCTGGACTCAACGGCTGAGACACGCTCTTCTTGGTCTTCGTAGGCTGGCTGATAAGCTGGATAGTAATTTCCGATTGAGAGCACAGCGTTCTCAATCACAACCTGCAGCCCTGCTGGGAAGCCGTAATTCGTCCCAAATCGGATAAAGACATTGTTAGTCTGATAGGTTTCGGCAGCACCAGACAAATCAATCGTAAACTCAAAATGCTGACGCTCAGTGGTTCCACCCTTAAAGACTAGGCCTCTGTAGGCATACCAAGGATGGGCGCTAAAATGCACGTTAGCTTGCACGTCTCGAGCCAGAGCGACTGGAAAAGTCACATCAAAAGACAAACGCACATAGTCACGCTTGAGCCTGTCCTTATTTTGCCAAAAATCAGATACGATAAAGAGTCGATAGTCGTAGGTCGCTTGCTTATTAGTCGTAAACGAGCGTGAGCGGGAGTTTCGGAAGTAGTTTCGGGAGCTTCCGGCCTGCACACTCGCTATCCGACTTTTCAGCTCCTCCGCGGTCTGGGTGAGCTCGGACTTGCTGGCTTTACCATCTGCCAGATTCGTCAGCTCCGCCAGCCTGCGTTGTGTGCTCTGCTCAAACGTTGCCTGAGCGGACTTCACGCCCGCAAGCTCTGTTTTAGTCGCATTGAGCGCCTGCACTTGCTTGCCAATTTCGGCTTCAGCTTGGCTCTGCTTGGTGCGGATGTTGGCCAAATCGCTTTTCAGGAGCGCCGTTTGGTCGCTCGACGCCTGTTGCGCACTAGCAAAGTCAGATTTCAGCCGGTCAATCGCAGCCTGATTAGTCTGCTTAGCGCCAGCTAAGTCCTGGTTGAGTTTGGTGATAGTACCCTTGGCCTCCTCGATAGCTGAGGCGTTAGCGCCAGCTGTGCGGAGGGCTTGGGCGGTTTGCTGGGTCTGGGTGGCCATGGATTGGTTGATTTTTTTGACTTCGGCGTCAAATTTCTCACCCACTTTAGACACATCTTCAGTATCGATGCGCTTTTCCCACATCTCTCCATTCCAGATATAGAGTCGTTGGTAGAGTCCGTTCTTCTCAAACCAAATGTCACCGACTTTATGCTCAATGTTTTCGTCTGGCGTTTCATTCCAGACGCGGTTTCCTTTCGCATCAAGTAAGTATTTTGGCAGTTCGAAAGCCATTTCTGATTGGCGATTCTCGAGAGATTGCTGGTTCTTTTCCAAATCGTCCAAACGACCTGCTAAGCCGCCCGTCATAGCTGACCGGATAGATTCTCCGACCAGGCCAAATTCCACCGATTCATTGCGATCGTTTAAAAAGTCGTAAACAACTTTGGTCACTTTCGCATCATCTTCAGTAATTCCGATTTGTGGATAATAAACAGGTACGATATCGCAGAGCTCAAGCTCTTCAATCCACTCGCGCTCAGCATAATCAAGCGTCTGCGCTAAATCCACATACTCAATCTTCGTGTTGATTTTAGGTGCGCCAATGCGATTATTTTCCATGTACTTAATCGCTAAGGCTCTTAGCTTTTCAGGTGTCGGAATGTTCTTCTTCTTGCCCTCTCCCGTGCCTTCATCTTTAAATTCGCTGGAAAAATCAACGACCTTAATTCGACGGTTAGCGTACATCGATACATACTTACTATCCACATAGTTTTCAGGAATGGTCACCAGAACGGGATCTTGTTGTTTCAAGTCGCCTTCCTGATTCTCCGGCATATAAGTAGCAAAAGGCACGACAGAGGTGTAAGCTGACTCAATGCTTTCGTCTGATTCGGCAGATAAGATATTTCGACCATATTCTAGGACAGTAGGAGCTCTACGACCAAGCCGCTTATGCAAACGGACAGTTTGGTTGTCAAACTCATATTCCCCGCCCCAGATGTCCAAAATAGAACCTTCTACTCCGCCTAAAGCAAGCCGGGCATTCTCCATCTTATCCACCAGAAAGGTGATGGGGAGCACTGTATCGATATCTGACCATGTGTCAAAACGATAGTCTCCAATCAAATTCTTCGCCCAAGTTTTCAAAGCTAAATCAGCCGTTCCAGATACTTTGATCCCGTGCCTTACACTCATGTACTCTAGTTTGTGAGATATATGCTGCGCATAAATCTTGATCGTGCTAGAGCTATCTTTGACGATGCGCACGATTTCAAAAGTCTGGTTCTTAGTCCGTGTGCCTGCATCCGCCTTGAATTTCATTTCTTTTTCAAATACAGATGATAAGGGCCCACTAGCTGGATATTCCAGATAAGCGGAGTAATTCCCGTTACGTTCTCTGGTAGCATTTCCTTTTAAAGCGTCGATTTCTCCAAGGCCGTAGGTGTCAAACCTAGTTTCATTTTTGCTATATAAAATAGGTCTCAAATTTTCACCCCCCAATTCGGGATAATCGAGACTTGGAAATTCCCATCCCAAGAAATTTTATTCGACCCAGTGTCAAGAAAAGGCTTTTGGTACTCTGGCGCACGCACCATCTTGTCCCAAGCTGCCAAGCTACCAGAATAGACCTGGTTTGCAGCCATATCCAGCGTGATAGTACCTTGGATATCCTTTAGCTTTGTCTTGCGACCATTGATGACCAATGTCATTGTGCCGTTCCCGCGAATTTCAATAACGGGCTTTGCATGGACATTGCCCTTCCCTCTCAACGTCTGTCCATTAGTCAGATTCACCTTTGCTAGCCCATCTTTATAGTATTTGATGGGGTGACAAAGAAAGGTAATGTTTGTTTTTCCAAATTGTCTGAGCGTTTCCTCGACACTAAGAGTTTCAAGGTAAGATGCTCGATAAACGAATTCCGGATCGTAAGAAATGGTCAAATCGTGATAGCCTAAAACTCCTAGCCATTCGCTGATAGCTGAAATATTCGTTGCGATAAGACCAGTTTCGTTGACTAGATTGACCGGAAAGCTTTTTTCTACAGCATTCAGTCTATTCTTGCTTACCAGCAAATCACCGTCTCGCCCTGGTACAGCAATTCTTTCTACTTCAGGAGAAGCTGCAGAATGTACTTTTCCTGCAGCAATTCCTAAACCAAATTCTTTATTCGATTTTCCGTTAAATACAAAATAGGTCAAGTCATTCTACCTCCTTCCTGTCTAGTGTAGTAAGCCAACTCTCTAATCAACCGCTGCATAAATTCCGGCGTCAGTTCGCGCGTGCCACCTTGGCCGCTCACGTTTAGAGTATAGTTTTGGTTCGGACGAGTAGCCTTTCGGTTTCCGAGTCTTGCCTCTTTTAGCAGTTCTTCCATGAGTGGAGCTAAGTCTCGCTCCTCGGTTTCTCGCTTCCACTCGTTGATATTTTTGATTCTCTGAGTGATTTTAGCTACCTTGGTATTTTCCCAGCCTATACCGTCAGCATAGAGCGGCATTCCTAGAGAGTTCATCAAGTTTCGCGTAAGTCCAGCTTTTAAGACTTTTGAACCGCGAGGAAGTGGCAAAATTACATTCCGACCTTCCGGGATAAAGGAAGTACCATCAGGCAAAGTAACCATTTCCTTGTAGAGCGTACCTCTCTGGTCGTTGACCATAGCGGGGCCGCCCTCGTGGAAATTAGTTCCCTTTTCATGCCCGATCCAGCTTCGCACAGTCTGAATGACCGTTGTAATCGTCCGCGGAATGCTGTTTAGGGTGCCAATAACCCCCCAAGCAACCCCAGACGCATTGTCAACAGCCGTAAGGTGTTTGGTTGGCGTAGGAGTGCCGTTGAAGCTATTTAAGCCTCCGATTCCTTGGTTAGAAGCGCCAAGGACGGAGCTAGGGTCTCCTGTAAGCATCTTCGTCGGAGCCAAGGTATTGTTAAAGCTATTGACTGCTCCAATAGCTTGATTCGATGCATTCTGAGTCGGGGTAGCATCAGATGGCAGTGGTTTAGTTGGAGCAATTGTGCCGTTAAAGTTATTAACTGCACCGATGGCCTTGCCGACCTCTACTACAGCCGAAGTAGAGTCTCCGTTCAAGTTTTTCGTAGGCACGATCAAGTTGCTAAAATTCAAAGCAGCCCCAACTGCTTTGCCAGCTTCTGCCACGGCAGATGTCGAATCGCCTTTCAGCTCCTTCGTTGGCACAGCAGCCTGATTCCACATATCCAGCTTAGCGATACTTAGCCCTGTATTTAAAAGGGCATTGTCTCCATTGACCAACAAATCTTTAGGGAATGGATTAGCCATATCCCAGTTTTTCAAAGTCTCCGTAGAGCGAGAAACCGCCTTTTGAAACTCCTCATCTCTGGCCAGCAGTTCTTTCTGCTGCGGAGTCAGTTTGTTGTAGTTTTCCAAGGCCTGTTTAGCCACATCTGCCTTATTCATCACATCCTGATTGTTCATCAGGAGTTGTTTGGTTTCGGCAGGTAGACTATTCCAGATAGCTAAGTGTTGCTGGCTATCAAAGATGGCCTGCAAGCCAGCCTGATTTTGGACGATGAGTTTCTTCTCTTCCAGAGACATCTCTGCCCACTTGCCAGACTCGACCAAAGCTTCAGCAATCGTTGCCCGAGCGTTAGAGTTAAGCTCCGCTTCTTTAGCGATAAACTTCAATTGCTCCCAGCCCTCAGCAGATTTGACTGCTTCGCCAATGACCTCCTTGACGTTAGATTTAACCTCAAATTGGTTGTTTTTGTTGATATTTCCGACCAAAAGAGACCAGGCATCATTTGCCTCCTTAGTCGTGGCTGACATCTCACTACTATATTTAGCAAGGATGCTGTGTGAGTTCCCTGCCTCTCTAGCAGCTTTAGAGGCTTTCTCCCCGATTTCTTCATAGGACAAGCCGTACTCTTCGAGAAGTTTCTTTGCTTCCTCCCAGTAGTTCCAGCTCTGCCCTGTCCGCAGTTTGACCTTATCATCCAGAGTCTTCATGACTTCCAGATATTTCGTTGCCAGACCTTCCATGGTCTGATTATGCTCGCTCTCCAATTGCTTCATCTTCGCATTGTATTCTTGCCTTGTGAGCAGTTTAGAGCTGAGCATCTCTTTCAACTCTGCTTTAGACTCTTTGTAGAGGCTATTTTCTTCCTTCATAGCCTTCTCCAAGCTCTCCCTCGAGTGCTTGAGTTGAGTCTCATTTAGAGTGATGATGTCCCCATTTAGAGCTTGCAATACTGCTTTCTGCTCTTTGGCTGACAGGTTCATGAGTTCTAGCTTCGCGGAAATCATCTCTTTCTGATTGTTCAGAATGATTTCTTTTTCTTCTTTCGAAAACTTGCTAGCATCCCCGTTGTGACGCTGATAAATCTCGTTGATTTGATTCATCATTGACTCAGTATTACTCACCATTTGGTTGTTGTATTCCTGAGCCTTAGCCACTTGTTCAGGATTTATGCCCCATTTATCAGCCAATTCTTGTAGGCGTTTATTGGCTTTGTCAGCAGAGTTAACCACTTCTTCGTAAAACTTTTTAAAAGATCCAGCTACTTTGTCAGCGTCCCCCGCGTGTGTTCCGAAATTAGCGACTGTGTTGCTGGTCTCATCAACCACCTTCTGGAAGCTACGCAGCTCGCTACGAGCTGTTTCACTTAGTTGCGTGCCAAACTCTTCCGCTTTAACTCGAGCCTTGTCTTTCTCGTTCCCGAGATAAACCAAGCCAGCCGTAACTAAGCCAATGCCTCCAATCATAAGACCTATCGGGCCTCCTAGAGCTGCTATAGCTTGACCTAGTAAAGTGGTAGAACCAGATGCTGTCGCTGTAGCAGTGCCCAGTGCTGTAGTAGCTGCGCCTGTTTCGGTTATTCCAGCTGTTACAGCTTTTAAGCCCCCAGCCACACTCCCGACTTCTCTAATGGTTTTCAAAGTGCCGACAAGCTGACCTATAGCTTTTGAAGCGCCGCCGATACCTTTCATGAATCCGCCTAAGATTGACAAACCACCTCCGAGGAGCTTCAAGGTCGGCCCGATTGCTGCCGCTAACAGCCCCCACTTAATAATACTTTGTTGCTGTTCGGCACTCATATTATTAAAGGCTTTAGCCATGTCAGCTAGATTCGTGATCCATGGCTTGGCTGCATCAAGACCGTTTCTCAAAGCTTGCAAAAGAGGTCCGCCGAACTCAATAGCAATATCTGTCAGCTGATTCTTAAACATCTTCAGCTGAGATTCGGTAGTCGCATACCGCTTGTTAGCCTCGTTTGTCAGAGCTGTATTTTCCTTCCAAGCTCGATTAGACCGATCAACTGCGGATGACATCTTGTCCGAAGCCAGAGCCAAGGATTTTAGCATGTTGCTTTGTCGGATACCCTTCATATCCAGATCGTCAAGAATGCCATTGACATTCTCTCCGGACTTATGAGCATTTTCCAAACCTTTGATAAAGGCTTGCAGCGCTTGGACAGGTTTTTCTTTCCATGCTTGTTGGAATTGCTCGGCGGTCATGCCTGCTGTATTCGCGATCAGCTCCAGCTTTTCAGCCGCTCCTTTTCCTGTCAGAGACACCGCGTTACCAATAGCTGTGAGCGTTTGAGTCATGGCAGTACCGCCCGCTTCAGCTTCGATACCAACCGAGCTCATTGCTGTCGCAAGGCCGAGGATATCAGGAGCTGTCAGACCAGCCAAACGACCGCCCGCAGCTAGACGATTGGTCATCTCTACGATATCCTTTTCAGTTGTCGCAAAGTTATTTCCGAGGTCTACTACAGAAGCTCCGAAGCGTGAGTAGTCATCCGAGCTCAAACCCATGATATTAGCGACCTTAGCAATAGCCGTCGCCGCTTCTTCAGCGCTCAAGTTGGTTGACTCACCCATATCAATCATGGTACGAGAGAACTTCAAGATATCTTCCGTCTTGATCCCTAACTGCCCAGCTACTTCAGCTACATTAGCGATTTCTACCGCGCTTGCCGGCAACTCTTTAGCCATCTGGCGAATGCCATTGGATAGTTTTGCATAAGACACTGTGGCGGTTTCGTCCACTGTCTTCTTTACTCCAGCAAAAGCAGATTCATAGTCGATAGCAGCCTTGATCGCAATACCTGCACCAGCCACAAGAGGAGCGGTAACCCCTTTTGTCAGGGCAGATCCTACACCACTGAGCTTCTGGCCTGCTGATTGAAACTTAGACCCCATGTCGTACATGGCTGTTCCGACTTTTGTCCAAGTGCTGGATTGGATATTGATTTCGTTCGCTAGAGTCACATATTTAGCCTGCAGTTCTGCCACTTTTGCGATTGTATCGCTCATGGCCGATTTTGCACCCAAGAGAGCTGTCTTTTGAGCAGCCGTGGCAGTAGAAACATCACCGATTTCATTTTTTAGATTGTTGTAATGCTCGGTTTGCTTTGCCAAGTTAAGCCGATAAGCTTCTAAGCTTTTGCCGGTCTCGGATAATATGGCTTTCATTCCACTCAATCCTTGCGACCCTTTTCCAGCATTTTTGAAGCTTTTTTCCATTGCGTTCAAGGATTTGTCTAGGCCTCGTAAAGCCATATTCATAGTCCTTGTATTCGCCATAAAAGGAGCAATATCAAGAGTAGCCGTTGCTACTAGATTACCTAAGTTACTAGACATTCATCCTCCTTTCTAGCTAAATAGGAATGGAAATGCTTTATCTAAAGTAGTTTCTTTTTCGATCTCTTCTTTCTTCACTTCCATGGCTTTCACCATGAGTTCAAAGTCAGACATTTTCATTTTTTTGATATCCAAGATCGAATATCCGTCAGATATCAATTGCTGAAACCATATCAGTAAGTTATCTCGGGCTTCTTCTGGGCTTATTGTTCCTTTTTTTCGGAATCTTCCTCGGTTTCTTCGGAATCTTCTTTGACCCCAAGAGCAGCTAAGTATAAAGAGTTCAACGTCTCTAAAATGCTCATATCTGCCTGTTTCAAGTCCATCACAGTGAATTGCTCGCCAAACATAGAAACAAACATCTTCAAATAGCTTTCGTTCAACTTGCGATGTTCTTTTGGATCTTGTGCTTTTTTCACATCTTGAACCAATGCCGTTTGGCGTACCTGATGTTCAACCGCTAGCAGATTGTCTTCTACATTGATATAGTCTTTGGTGAATTCCTTATCCACCCCGCCTTGCTTTAGTGTGATTTTAAACATTTCCATCTCCTTTTTTTATAAAAACGAAAAGCTTGGATTCAAAATCCAAGCCTTATTATGAGCTGACGGTAGCTCCAGGACTTCTAGGAGAAGAAGCCGGTGAGCCACCGCTTACTACTTTGGGAAGACCATCTCCCGGAATTTTTCAAGTTGGAACCCAGCGTTCCCTTCACGGCCAATGACAAGGACGTTCCCATCTTCACTATCGCCACGAGCTACAAAATTACCTGTGACGGTATCTGCTTTTGGATCAGGAGAGCCGTCTTTAGTTTCTGCTTCCACTCCAGGAAGTGAGAATTTACCTTTAAGCAAGCCGATCCAGATGGCTTTGCCATCTTCGGTAGAGGTCCGGAACATACAAGCCACGTCTTTTGGAGTGAGGTTTTTATTGTAGACCTCAATACCATCTTTCACCGTGATTCCGTACATCACCTTACGCACTTCTGTAGCTAAATCCAAAACTGAAATTTCTAACTGCGTGCCGGTAATTCCAGACGACAGAACCACATATGGGCCATCATCCGCTGCAATGGTGATCAATTCATTGGTGATGTCAATTTTTGCCGACTTCATACCAGGTAGCTTGATCGTGGTAGGGACTTTGTTTTCTGATGTGACTTCTCCGAGCTCAAAGTCTCGCAATCCAAATTTTACTTTCATTTGTATCCTCTTTTCTTATCGGTTGTTTTCCCAATCAAAAAAACGATATTTTCTTACGTTGATTAGTAAGTCAATATCGTTATCCTTATATCTCGGGAGTTCGCTAGCGGTATATCTTTCAAAACCGCCTGTTTCTAAAATTTCATCCATCATTTTCGCAATCTTTTCTGATTGACTTGCTGTTTCACACCAAAAGTTTATAGTGATTCTGGTCTCCATCGCCAAAACCTTATCGTCCGAATGTTCGAAAGGTCCTTGGTAGGTTGGATAGATGCGCATAAAAGGAGCAAGTTCCTTACGCAAAAGATTTGTAGGCTTTTCAGGGATATCGTAAGTAAAGATTCCTTGTTTAAAACCAAGGCCGTACTCTTTACCTCGCATATTATCCAAAAGCTGATTAAAATCTTTATTTTGACTTAATAGCTTGTATGCTTTTGTTTCGGCTACCATAATCCCAAGCCTTCCTTTACTTTCTGAGCGTAAATCTCTTTTGCTCTCGGAGTCATTTCAGTAATGGTTTTTTCTTTAAAGTTCTGAGCTTTTTGACGACTTGTTCCAGTATCTGGAAAGTGAATCCGCCAGCCAGTTGTTTTTCCATAACCGATATCCTTAGAGACAAGACCTTCATTTGCGCCTTTAAAACCAGTGACCACTGTATCGTCTTTCGCGTGGACATCATCCACGATAAAATATTCTGGTGTGTTAGCTTTCAACTGCTTCTCAAATTCATTCGCTACTTCAGTGACAGCTGCTTTGGCCGCTCTTGGAGCTTTTACTTGCAATTTCGTCAAGTTAGCTAAAATCTCATCAAGACCTTTTGTCATATTCGTCTCTTAACGATGATTTTGTCGCAATCAAAGCTGTTTTCGTCTGCATCAATTGCGATGATATCGTATTCTTTTTCGTTGTATTCAACGTGAGCCGAGCTATCAAAAGGAGCTTTCGGATGATGGCGAATGTAGAAGATTTTGATTTCTTCTGTCTCAATCACCCCTTTAGCCCGCTTGTTGGTGGATTGCTTAGCCCCTTCCTGAAAGTCTTTTAAAGAGGTTCTAACAACCTCTGCCCAGCAAGTATAGAGGTCTTTGCGAACCGGAGAAATAACCTCTCCATCTTCATTTTGCCCTCCTTGCTCCGAAAAGAAGGTGATTCTAGTGTTCATCTTTCGAGTTCTCATCTAGCTCTCTCCTTGTGCGCAATTGATGGATGATATTTAAAACACCGTTTGCCAAGGGATAGCGTTCAGTATCCGCTGACAACCCACGGTGTTCGTACTCTTCTTTTACTTGCTTTTTAACAGCGAGCTGGAATTTTGCATATTTTGCAAAATCCTTTGGTGTAGCGTTGCTGTCTATCGCAAAACAAATCTGATCCTGGGCGGACTCAATCATTTCTTTAATGATCTCATCCTCAAAATCATAATCAATTTTGCAATAAAGCTTCACGCTCTTTAACAATTCTTGTTCAACAGGCATGAGCACCTCCTATCAAACAATCAGAGCCAAAAGCTCCGTTTTAGTCGCTGATGGATTATAGCTGATACTCTTGCTATCTAGATAATCCATAATTTCTTGCTTGGTGTTGGCATTTGTTGGTTTCGCCGCAGAAACAGCGGCGTTCTTAGGGCGTATAGGTTACAAAGTAACCAGCTTTTTTATCAGCTTTCTTCACATCAAAGCGGACTACCGCCTGAAGATATTGCCCGTAAATTTCACTGTCCGCCCAGCGCAGACCAAGTTCCTTGCGATCTACAAACAAAACAGCGCGGTTGATGTCTCCGACAAAAGCGTGTGCTTCACCAGCGTTGCCCAAAACTTCGTCAGCAACGACAAACACTGGATGACCTAAGAAGACTTTACCAGAAGCTGACACAATGGAATCTTGCAGCAGATAACGACCGTTCTTATCTTTGAGAGTATCTAGAGCTTGGTAGAAACTTTGAGAAACTACAAAAGCCACATTATAAGCCGGGTCGAGATTCACGTTCAAGATTTCCTTGATTGCGTCTAGTCCATTAGCGGTTTTCGCTTCAAATGTTTTCAATACTGCTGCAATAGCATCATTTGTTGTGTTGACTTTGATTTGAGAAGCTGCTTCTGCTACAATTGCTAGCAAATCAACATCTGCATCATCAATTGACTCTTGAGACACTGGAATTGCTCCGCGGTAAGTCTGTACTTCCCAGGTCACATTCTCAAACTCTGGTTTCGCAAGCGCTGGATTTTTTTCCAATTCTGCAACACTTGCCATTTTAAAGGTTGCCTGTTTCAAAATTGGATATTTACCGCTTGCTTTTTTAGCACTGTGAATTGAAGTGAACTGTTTTAAGTCTACGACTGTCTTCACTTCTCGGACCGGAGTTGTTACAAGCTCTTCGCTTGTCACAGGCTTAGTTCCGTCTTTTTTCAGCCCATCTGTTTTAGGGTCAATTGCATTTAGTGGGATGAAAAGGTCGTTTCCTTCAAATTTTAATTCAGATGAAGCTGTCGCCCCTTTAGAGTGCAACCAGTCATTAACTGCGTCTCGAATTAACTTTTCTTCTGACTCAACAATGTGTGTTGCAGCAGCTGCAGCTGGTTCTCCCTTGATGTCTTTGAAAAGTTTCAAGTCGCCTTCCAGTGCTGCCAAAGATGCTTTCTTAGCATCGATGTCTGCACGGATTTCACGTCCTTTTTCAAGATCTCCTTGCCCCAAAATTTCTTTTAATTGAGCTATCTGAGCAGAAATTTCAGCTTTTGCTTGAGCAATTCCTGCTTCCAATTCTTTGATTTTTTCATCAAACATAGATTTTTTCTCCTTTTTTGAGTATAAAAAATAGGACCTATAGTCCCTGTAGAATTTCTTCTTTTTCGATTTCTCGTAGCATATTTTGAATTTCGGACTTACGCTTGCTACGGTTAGCGTAAAAGTCATCAATAACTGCTTGTGGTAACA
>ERZ773076.676-NODE-676-length-16410-cov-2.978233_pt1 | contig 16410 bp, 4 predicted proteins | sample MGYA00580613_ERZ773076 | MGnify/ENA primary metagenome ERZ773076 (study PRJEB29015, sample SAMEA2738005) | human oral metagenome | biome: human oral; feature: human-associated habitat; material: dental | place: China | collected 2057 ...
AATCAAGCCAAGGCACTTCTAGTGAATCAAGTAGACAAGTCAGCTTTAGAACAGGCTAAGCAAAATCTTGATACTGCTATTCAGGCGACGCTAAACCTAACGAATAAGACGCCGCAGTCGGTTCAAGCTTACGAGCAGGCTAAAGCGGACGCCCAAGCTGCAGTTCAGGCGGGCCAAGCTATAATCGCAGATTTGAATGCAAGCCCAGAATCGGTAGAAGCTGCGAAGACACGCATTACTCAAGCCCAAGCAGCTCTGAAAGCAGCTCAGGATAATTTGCGAGATAAAGCCAATAAGGCAAGACTCCAGTCTGCACTCAATGCTTTAAATGCTCCGATTTCAACTATTGGCAAGACACCAAACAGTGTCCGCGCCTTTGAACAAGCCCAAGCTGCCGATAAAGCGACAACTGACCAAGCTAAAGCCAAAGCTAAGGCAGTGATTGCCGATGAAAACGCAATGGAAGCGCAAGTGGCTCAAGCTCTGCAAGCCGTTCGGGATGCGCAAACTAAGGTAGACACTGCCAAGGCGCTTCTGGTGAATCAAGCAGACAAGTCAAATTTAGAACAGGCTAAGCAAAATCTTGATACTGCTATTCAAGCGACGCCAAACCTAACGAATAAGACGCCGCAGTCGGTTCAAGCATACGAACAAGCTAAGGCAAACGCACAAGCTGCAGTTCAAGCGGGCAAAGTTGTTATCACAGATTTGAATGCTAGTACAGAAGCAGTAGAAGCGGCCAAGGTGCGTATTACTCAAGCTCAAGCTGCTTTAGAGACAGCTAAGAATAATTTGCGGGATAAAGCTGACAAATCAAGTTTAGTGCAGGCCTTAGCTACCCTAAACCAAGCTGTTTCAACGACTAATAAGACACCGAATAGCATCCAAGCTTATCAAGCACGCCTTAAGGCGCAGGACGGTGTTATTTCGTCTGCTAAGTCTAAGGCGGCACAAGTGATTGCGGATGAGAATGCTAGTCGCGAGCAAGTGGAAGAAGCACTTCGTGCGGTACAAGCGGCTCAAACGCAGGTCAACCAAGCAACCAGTCTTTTAGTGAATCAAGCTGATAAGCACTTATTATCGGAAGCTATTAATAATAGCCAAGTAGAAGTGAATCAGGCGCCAACGTTGGCTGATAAGACGCCGAAGTCTGTGTCTGCATACGAGCAAGCTAAGGCAACTGCCCAAGCAGCTCTAGAAGCGGCCAAAGATGTGCAAGCAGATCCGAACGCAACACAAGCGCAAGTTCAGGATGCTATTAATCGTTTGGCAAGTACCAAACAAGCCTTAGAAAAAGCCAAATCTGCCCTTCAAGTCAAGGGGGATAAGGCAGGCCTACGAGCAGCTTATGAGGCCTTAAATTCTCCAATTTCCACCGTAGGTAAAACTCCGAGAAGTATTGATGCTTTCCGTTCACAAGAGTCAGGTTATCAGGCAGACCTTAATGCTGCAAAACAAGCGGCTCAATCCGTGCTAGCAGATGAAAATGCAACAGCTAGTCAAGTAGCCCAAGCTCTAGAGAAGGTTCAAGCAATCCAAGCAAAAGTTAATGCAGCCAAAGCCTTACTGGTAGATCAAGCTGATAAATCTGCCTTAACAAGTGAGCGCACTAAACTTCAGAATCAAGTGGCGCAAGCGCCAGATTTGGTTAATAAGACTCCGCAAAGTATTGCATCTTATGAGGCGGCCAAGGCTCAGGCTGACGCAGCGCTAGCGAAAGCTCTAATTGTACAGAATGATTTGAACGCGACACCAGCTCAAGTTCAAGAGGCAGTCAACCAGTTGAAGGCCAGTCATATAGCTTTGACTTCAGCTAAAGCTGGGCTTCAAACTAAGGCCGATAAGCAAGCCTTGATTACAGCCTTAAACAAGCTGAATGAACCAATTGCTACAGACGGTAAGACACCTGCAAGTATTACGGCTTATCGCAATAGTTTGACGGCTAATCAGTCAACTATTAATCAAGCCAAGGCTCAAGCTCAGGCAATGATTGCGAATGAGAACGCAAGCCAAGTTCAAGTGAACGAGGCCCTACAAGCGATTAAATCAGCCCAAGTGAAAATTGATGAGGCTAAGAATAAGTTAGTTGATCAGGCCAACAAGCAAGCCCTTCAGGCTAGCATAGCTGAGGCAGGCCCTCTAGTAGAAAATCACTATACGTCTGCAAGTTGGCAAGCTCTTCAGACACAGTTAAGTGCAGCTAAGCAAGTCAATCAAGATCCAAATGCAAGCCAGACTGCAGTAGATAGTGCTAAGCAAGCCTTGGACCAAGCGATTGCCCAGTTAATGATGCACACACCACGCCTTACCAGCCAAGAAGTTGTTCTACCAACTGATGAGCTGTCTAGAAGCGTAACAGTGAACTATACCTTGTTTGATCCAGCTAATAAATATCAAAGCGCCCAAGTCAAAGTTTATCAAGGAAATCGACTGGTTCAGACTGTTGCGATTAATAACAAGCAAGCCTTAATCAATGACCTTAATTATGAAGTGCCGTACCGCTTAGTAACAGAGTTGACCTACGCAGATAAATCAGGCGCGTCTAAGACAGATCCACAGTTATCTGAAGAACGGGTAGAGCTTAAACTCAAGAAGTTTGAGCTTAAACAGATTAAAGAAGAAGGCCTCTATCAGGTAGAAGGGCAGGAGCTTAAGCGCATTAGCGCCTTAGACTCAGTACCTCAAGACCTTAGTGGCTATCTGGTGAAGGTAAGTTCGGATCGCTATAATGATGTGGTACTCAAAGTAGCGGCAATAGAAGCAATAACCTACAATGGCGAGGATTACTATCAAGTGACCGCCACTGCGCCTGAATTAGTACAAAATAACGGGGGGACAACCGATTATCATCAGAGTCATCAGTTCCTAGTTCGTAAGGCTGCCCCTGCTGTGAATAATGTTTACCATAGCTTTGGTGAGTTGTTGACAGCCATGAAGGCAAATCTAAGTGGCACATTCATCTTAGGTTCTAATGTTAGCGCAGCTGATGTTGTTTTAGCTAAGGGCCAAGAAGCCTACTTAATGGATACCTTCCGAGGGAAATTGCTAGGGCGAGGTGCTGATGGACAATCGCATGCCATATTTGATCTGAAGGCACCACTCTTTAAGGAAACCAATCAAGCTACGATTTCTAACTTGGACCTTAAGCGAGTTGATATTCGCGATCGTGATAACGTAGGTTCCCTGGCGGTGGTTGCAAACCAAACAACAATCATGGATGTAACGGCTAGCGGTCGACTATCTGGTAGCCAGAGCATTGGTGGTTTAGTGGCCACTGTACTAGGTGGTTCTCAGTTGAGTCAAGTCGGCTTTAAGGGTAGCATAGAATCCATGGCTTTCAATGGTGCAAATTCAACTATAGGTGGAATTGTGGCTAACCTTGAGAAGGGGAGCATTACACAGGCGACTGCTGATATTAATATGCACCTTTCGTCTGGTAACGAAAATAGTAGATATGGTGGACTGGTTGGGGCTGTTGGCTCAGGCAGCAGCCTAACAAAAGCCGTGGTTAAAGGGAACATCTGGAATAGCGGTAGTGGCGTTCTTAGACGTTGGGGCTCTTCGACAGGTGGGGCAGTAGGTTCTACCTGGAGTAATAGCCGCATAGACCAAGTAATCAGCGAAACCAAGGTAGACAATGGCCGTATTTTCTTTGGTCATAGAAATGCGGAGCAGCAAGAATCAACGCGTAGAAGCTTCAGCAATATTGCAGTTGTACAAGATGTAGCTTCTGGTATAGAGCAAGAGTTTCTTAAAAATATAGAAACTATCTCACCTCAAGAGGCAGCTAGTCGTCAACAAGCTATGGGAATTACCGTTTCCTTCGACGACAGCTCTGACGTTGTGACAACCCTGTCTAAAGAAGCACTGACGACAGACTATACTGCCATGCCAAATTACAAAGCAGATAAAGCACAAGCTTATGCCAACATGGAAAAACTCCTGCCGTTCTATAACAAGGAACAGATTATTAAGTATGGTAACCTGGCAACTGGTAAGTTAGCATCTCAAGTGCTTGTATCTGTGACACCTATGATGGGCTCAAACTATGTAACGGATTATAGTCAACCAATGGATCGCATTATGTTGCACTATGCTGATAAGAGTGTGCAATATCTAGGCCTCGCTGCTAAATCTAACTTTAAGCAGACCGGGATTGTCGAGTATCAATTGGAAGACTCTGGCTTGATTTACACACCAAACCAAATTCAACAGACCTCGATAGAAAGTATGGCTCAAGACCTTGCAGCTCAGCTTAGCACTACAGACCTCTACTCTGATAAGATGTTTGAGCTACTAGGCATCAAGGATAAGAACTATGTAAATGATAAGGTTAAACAAACGCGTAAAGATGCTCTGCAAAAAACGCTAGGTCGTGTTCCTACAGATGAAGAACTTCAAGCAGATTTAGATGCAGTTAACCAAGCGGAGCGTATTAAAGATGTCAAGCGCCTCTACCTAGAAGATACACTGGCTCGCTTGAAACCAAACTTGATGGGAGCAGTTAAGAAAGTCCTTAAGCAAAGCTTGAACCAAGCGATCGATGGAGGTCATTCTGGTTTAGAAGCGCAACTCAAGCAGCAAGTGCTAGATAACAAGGAAGCCTTGTTACTGGGTCTCCTCTACATGCATCGCCATTATGAAATTAAGTTTGGTGAAGCAAATATCGGTGAAATTGCAACTTACCAAGCTGATTTCTTTGGAAAGAGCGAGAACATTCTCGATAAACTTATCTACTTAGGTTCAAGGGGCTTTAATGCACTCCACACCAAGCACAATGTTCGTGCTTATGCGGCGTTCATTAGTCCTAATCAAGCGGTAGGAAACTTGTTAGATTACTTAGATTACTTCCGCGAAACACTCACAGATTTAGATGAAAATACTTGGTTCCGACAAGCTACTCAACGGAATCTGGTATTGGAAGAACGAGCGTCGAGAGAAGCTGGTCTAGCAAATAAAGAGTATCGAATCTACCCACGCCTTAAGGCAAGATCTGTGCAAAACTACATTTTGCCATTACTTAACCTTAAAGACAGTACTTTGTTTGCAATTTCGACAGTTAACGGATTTACTTGGGGTAGCTTGGATCGTCGAAGCTATAATCGCCAAAGACTGGAAGAGTTGGTTAACCTTATGGCCAATCGCCAACAAACGCACCTGGATACTTGGTATCGAATGGCCTTGCCAGCTGTTAAAGACCGTATTGCCAATAATCCTGGGAACCAAACTTGGGATGGTTATAAAGATGCAACTGGACAATGGTTTGGTGAGTTCGGTGAGAGCAATGCTAAAGGTAATTCTCCTAAGAATCCATCAATGGGTATCCGCGAATTCTTTGGGCCAATTGGACGCTATTTCGGTGCAAATGGTTCGGCTGCTTATGCAGATACGATTAGTAATATCTACTTTATCCATACGGATATGCTTAATGACTACAACGGGGCATCGATTTGGACGCATGAATTAGTCCATCTGCAAGACCGTTCTATCAACTTAGGGGGTTATGGTTGGCGTCCAGATGAGAGATTTGAGCAGTACCCACAAGGTTTGCTACAAGCGCCTGAGAATCCAAGCACAATCAACCATATGGGGATTAACACTATCTTCGATTACTCTAATGAGAAATTGCGTTATTACAATGAATCGCCAGATCGCTTCCAAACAGCAGCAGATGTTCATGAGTATGTTCATGGAGTATTCGACGTTCTGTATACTCTAGACTATGCGGAAGGACTAGATGTCTTGGCCCGCGGTAAGGATTTCTGGAAGAAGATGTATAACCAGGTAACCAATGAAGCGGATGGCGTGCATGCTAACAACCTAATTAAGGAATTAACTGACCAAGAATGGGAGAATATCAATCTCACTTCTATTAATGATTTGGTTGAGCACCAATTGGTTGTTAAGCGTGGCTATGGAGCCAAGGCTAAATATAATCGTGATAACTATGTCACAATTAATATGTATGCACCAAACTATGCGACTGGGGAAAATACGACGGGTTCACCGGGTGGTCTCATGTTTAAGCGCATGGCCTGGGAGATGATGGCCTACAAGGGCTATGAAGATGGTTTTGTACCTTACGCCTCTGATAAGCTTCAGAAGGAAGCTAAGGCGGCTGGAAATGCAGAACTAAGTGATACCTATGTAATCAAATCTGTCTCCGGAGGAGAGTTCCAAAACATGACAGTCTTTAAGCAGGCCATGTTCAAAGAACGGATTGATAAGTTGAATCAATCTCTGATTCCAATTACCGTCAATGGGACTCAGGTTCGTACTTTTGCTGACATCCAACAACTCATCCATCAAGCGATGGAAGCAGATATTAAGGCTAACTTCCTAACAAGAGGGGACAATAATGTTCACAAAGTGAAGAAGGAAATTTATCGTCAATATCTATTGGCAACAAATGATTTCAGAACCTCAATTTTCCAAGGGCAGTAAGCTGATAATCTTGATCCTACGGCATTTAGCCGTAGGATTTTTTATATAGTAAGTTAACTCTTATGAAGATTGAATATATTTATGAAATAATGAAGTTGCTATTTTTTTAGTTATGAACTTGGTCAGATAGAATCAGAATCTGTATAGACATTATTATCATGCTAATGTGATCTGGATAAAATGAGTTTATAAAGCATAACAAAAAAACATCAAAATTAACATTCCTCGTATATTTCTGAATATTTTTGTGGTAAAATACACTAGCAATGAATATTCATACGAAAGGAAAAAACTCAATGAAGAAATCCAAGGGCTCCAGCAGCCTTACTACGGTCCAACGATTCTCCATCCGGAAATTTTCTGTTGGGATTGCTTCTGTTGTCATTGGGAGTTTTTTTGTATCGGCATTGACCGGTCCTACCGTTAATGCCCAGGCCCCCACGCCTGTCACGAATGCTCCATCAACCCCAAAATCTGCTACAACAGAATACCGATATGTGTCCATCGAAGAATTAACTTGGGCACAACGTCAGGCCATTAAGTCAGGCACTCCTAGTCAAATCGCACAAGCAGATCAAGTTTACTATTTTGTTTATCAACCAAGTCCAGGCACGCGTCAGTTGCCGGTTACAGGTGAATCATCATCCTTGTTAGGCCTAGCAGCAAGTGCAACACTGATTATCTTTGCTGTTGGCTTAGTTCGCGACAAGAAGAAGGCGATGACTAGCCTCATGGTAGTGACCATGGCAGGGCAAGTTTTACTCTCGCCAAGTTTACAGGCGATTGAGGCTCGTTTACTGCAAGAATTCAACCAGAGTTTTCAGCTACCAGAAGGACAGACACTTCCCAATCCGAAGATAGAGATAGAAGGTTATGAATATCTTGGTTATTTAACCACGCATGAGTTGAATCAATCAGTGGCTAGTAGTTCAGTAGCTAGCATGTCGAGTGAGTCAGAAAGCAGTGAATCTTCAGTTTCCTCAGAAGTGAGCGCATCTCTTGAAGAGTCGAGTGAAAGCAGTTCAGCTGTATCATCAGTGCAATCGCAAGAATCTGAGTTAAGAACTTCAACAGAATCAAGCCAGCAAGCATCGGAATCAAGTACAGTGGTGACTCCGACCCCGCAACCAGAAGAATCGAGTTCGAGCGCAGGGTCAACTCCAAGCTCACAACCAGAAGAGACAAGTTCAAGTGTAGAACCGACTCCGCCCCCACAACCGGAGGAATCGAGTTCGAGCGCATGGCCAACTCCAAGCCCGCAGCCTGAACAGACTCCAGAGCCCCCTAAAACATTAGATTATACAAAGCTTGAGATGTCTCTAAAGACGGCGAATGATCAATTGGGTGCTTTATCAGGGACTGTCTTGGTAGGCAAGAAACCTAGCACAATCAAACTCTTTGAAGAGAGAGTTGCTCAAGCCAAGGAGAAACTAAAAAATCTAAATAGCCAGGCGCAAGAACTCAAAGGACAACCTGATAGGACAGAACAGGCAACAATCGATGCTTTGGCCCAGCAGGTGCAAGACTTAGCCAATCTTTCGACTAATTTGGAGGATATCTTAGCAGACCAAGCAGATAAGTCGTCGTTAGAAACTGCTATGGCAGCTTTAGCAGAGCAAGTAAAAGCAGCCAAAGCTCTTGACTTAAGCGATAAGACGCCAAGTAGCCAGCAGGCCTTGGCTGATGAAATTCGCAAAATACAAGCAACACTCCAGAATGCTCAGTCAGTAGTGAAAGATCCTGAAGCAGCAGATGCTGATGTAGAAGCGATGACTCGGTCAGTAGTCAACCAAGCCAAATCCTTGGAAGCTGCCGTCAAGGCTCTCCAAACTAAGGCAAATACACAAGCGCTAGCAGCAGCTTTGGCTTTACTAGATGCGCCTGTTGATACAGACCAGAAGACACCGCAAAGTATTGCGGATTACCAACAAGCGCTAGATTTATTGAGAGACAGTGTCTCAGCTGCTCGTGCTCAGGCGCAAGCTATCTTAGCTGACCCAGATGTTAAGCAGGAACAAGTGGATAAAGCCTTGGTAGCAGTAAATGAAGTGCAGGCTAAACTTGATCAAGCTAAAGCTTTGCTGCGGCAACAAGCGGATAAGTCCGCCTTAGAGAAAGCAAAAAATAATCTGGACCAAGCGATTCAAAAACCAGTTGTGACAGATCAGAAACGACCAAAGACCGTTCAAACTTACCAAGCAGCAAAAGACCTTGCCTTGCAATTGAGCCAAGAAGCCGCTCAACTATTAAAAGATCTTAACGCGAGTCCGGAAGCGGTTTTGGCAAGTACGGAAAAACTCAACAAGGCTTTCCAACAGTTAGAATTAGCGGAAGCGGGTATTTTGGATCTTGTGGACAAGGCAGACTTACAACGAGCTCTGACTCAGTTGAATCTACCAGTTGACACGACAGGTAAAACACCGCGCAGTATGAATGATTTTAGCCAGGCGCTTGCAGGGCACCAAGCTACTATTGATGAAGCAAAAGCTAATGCACAAGCTTTGATAGCCAATCAAGATGCAACACCTGAAGAAGTAGCTTCCGCAATCGAGGCTGTGAAAGACGCTCAAGCGCTTAAAGACCAAGCGCAAGCTCTCTTGATGGACCGCGCGAATAAAGAGGCTCTTGGCCAACAGGTTGAGGCAGCACAAGAAGTTGTCGCGAATCGTTATTCGCCAGCTAGCTTCCAGAAAGTTGCTGACCAGCTCACAGCTGCTCAGGCCGTTTTAGAAGATGGCGATAGCAAGCAAGAAGCGGTTGACCAAGCGACTCAAGCCCTTCGAGAGGCTTTAGCGCAATTGGAGCAGGTAGAACCTAAATATACAGCTGTTAACGTTGAAGTACCTACATCCGATTTATCTCGGAGCGTCACCCTGCGATATCAATTAGAAGACCCTAACCAACTTTACCGAGGCGGCAAGGTGCAAGTTTTCCAGGGGGATCGTCTAGTTAAGACAGTCCCAATCCAAGGTTTGACCGCAAATATTGATGGGTTGGATTATCATGTGCCTTATCGTCTCCATACCGTTATGGATTATGAGAACCAGCAAGGTGCTCAGTCGAAAGATCAGTTAGAGGATCAAGCAATAGAGTTAGATTTGAAGAAGATTGAGCTTAAACAAATCAAGGGTGTGCAGCTCTTCCATCGACAAGCTGACGGTAGTCATCAGTTGGTGGCTAGTTTGAGTCAGGTTCCATCTGATTTAAATAATTATTATGTTAAAGTACAGTCTGACCGCTTCAAGGATGTCTATTTGCCAGTTGCTTCTATTGAGACAGTTAGTCACGAGGGTCAGGCATATTATCAAGTGACTACCCAGGCGCCCGAGCTAGTACAAAATCAAGGCGGCTCAAGTGACTATCACCAAGGCTATCAATTCCTAGTTGGTCAAGAACGTCCAGCGGATGGGAACGTACATTATAGCTTTAAGAGCTTGCTTGAGGCAATTCGCCAAAACCCAGCTGGAGACTACATCCTGGGTGCCAATCTATCAGCGTCCGAGGTCAGCTTAGCAGCCAACGCGACTGCCTATTTTGTGGGTACCTTCACCGGGACCCTATCCGGCCAGACTGCAGATGGTGTGCAACATGCCATCTTTAATTTGGTAGCACCACTCTTTGATCAGTTAAACAACGCGACCATCAAGCATTTAGACCTCAAACAAGTAGCCATTGAATCAGGTAATTCTATGGCTGCGCTAGCCAAGCGGGCGACTAATTCGACAATCAGTGATGTGGCAGTTTCTGGGCGCGTGTCAGGGACGGCCAATGTAGCAGGTATCGTTCATACCGTAGTGGGTGGCAGCAGGCTTGAGAATATTCGATTCCAAGGTGAGATTAGCCAGAGTGGCCAGCCTAACCAGGCCCAAGAAGTGGGTGGGTTAGTAGGTTTGCTCGAACAATCCAGCGTAACCAACGCTTACGTCGATGCCAAAGTGAACGTAAATCTAAATGCGCAAAGTGCTCGCGCAGGTGTAGCCTTTGGTCGAGTTGTGTCCAGCCAAGGCAAGGCAGTGGTCAAGAATGTCCTTGTCAAAGGAAGTCTTAATAATACAGGTTCTACCGTTCAAGGTCGAAGTGGTGGCCAAGTAGGTGGGGTTGTTGGCTCTACCTGGATGAATGGGCGTTTAGAAAACATCATCTCAGATGCGGTGGTCATTAACGGCTACAGGGTCTACGGGGATAATGGCGCTATTTCAGAGGGCTATATCCGTAATGATCAAGTAGCTTGGAAGATGACCGAACGCGTAACCGGTGTGGAAGAACCAAGCTTTAAACCTGCTAAGGCTAGTCCAGCCGATGTGGACAAATTAGCTAGTCAACTAGAAGCGGCCGGTGGGGTCCTGACGGATACGCCTGCGAGCTCCTATGTCGATCAGATTAACCAACAAGCAACCGATTATAGTCGTTTGGCTAATTATCAAGCTAGTCGTGCTCAGGCCTATGCCAACATGGAGAAACTCCTTCCATTTTACAATAAGGAGCAGATTATTAAGTATGGGAACTTAGTGGCGCCAGACAGCAAGTTGGCGACTCAAGTGCTCTTAGCGGTTACGCCAATGCAAGGAAATACTTTTGTGACGGACTACAACCAAGCGATGGACCGGATTATGTTGCACTTTGCTGATAAATCAGTGCAATACTTGGCCTTAGGGGCGAAATCTGAGTTCAAACAAACAGGTGTTGTGGAATACCAACTAGAAGATTCAGGACTTATCTATACACCTAACCAAGTGCTGAAATCAGTGGATGATGTCATGAATGCAGTCCTAGATATCATGAAAGAGACAGGTTTATCATCTGATGCTGTTTGGCAAGCCGCAGGTGTCAATAATCTCTACACAGATGTAAGTGCCAGAGTCAAAAATGATCGCCGCACGGCCTTAGAGAACAAACTTGGCCGACAAGCGACTGAGGACGAAATTGCAGAAGATTTAGAAGTCTATCGTCGTGAACAACGTGCATATCAGATTGAGACGCTCTTTTTCAATGCGACCTTTGGAGCCTTCCAAGATACGTTAGCCAATGACTTGGTGAAGGTTATTCGCCAGGAGGCCAACTACCTAGGAGATAATGAGCAGGCGCGTGCTGCTTTAATTCAGAAACTCAAGGATAATCGTGGGGCCCTGCTCTTAGGTTTGGCTTATCTCCAAGATCACTACCGTGTAAACTTTGGAGACCTTAATTTAGGAGAAATCGCGACCTATCAGACAGACTTCTTCGGTAATCAGAAGAGTATTATTGATAAGTTAATTCAAATTGGGAGTCAGGGGATTCAACCTCTTCGCTCAGTCAATAGCGCTAAGACTTACAATCGAGTATTAAGTGCAGACTCTAAACTGCCGACAGTTCTCGATTACCTTTCTTATTTCCGTGAGCTGTGGACCAAGTTTGATCAATACGATTGGTTCCGTGATGCGACTAAGGCTAATGTCACCATGGAGGAGCGTCCATCTCTTGAAGAAGGACTTAATAAATCTCCTTATAAGGTTTACGATCGTTTGTCTGTACCGGATTATCGTGATTATATCTTGCCTTTACTCAATCTGAAGAAGAGTCGGATTTTCCTTGTATCAAATGTGCTATCGTTAACCTTGGGGTCTACTGACCGCCGTCCTAACCTAACGCCAGAAGAGTTCGATAGACGCGTTAAGGCCTTAGCTGATCGCCAACAAATGCACGTCGATACTTGGTATCGTGTGGCCCTGCCAGCAGTTAAAGACCGCATGGCCCGTAAGAATGCTATGCTGATTTGGGATGGCTATGCTAACGGCAAGAATGGCGGTTGGTATGATGGACTAGGTAACGATACCTCCAATAAGCCGGTTAAATATCCTTCTATGGGGATTAAGGAATTCTTTGGGCGAATTGGCCGAGTTTACGGCAATAACGGAGCCGGTGCTTATGCCGATACTAACAATGGTATTTACTTTGTCTTTACGGATATTCTGGAAGACTATATTGGGACCTCTCACTATACTCATGAAGTGGTCCACAATATGGAACGTTCAGTCTACCTTGGTGGGAACGGCTGGCGTCCGGAAGAAGTCTGGGAAGAGTATGCGCAAGGTCTCTTGCAGTCACCTGAGGGACCTGAGTTTGATCATATTGGGCTTAATACTTCCTTTGACTGGAGCGATAAGGCGAATCGCCTCTATAATGCGACACCATCACGCTTCCAGTCTGCAGATGACTGGGGGCAATATGTTCACCGACTCTTCGATATCCTCTACTTGCTAGACTATGCTGAAGCCAAAGCAGTCTTAGAAAAGGGTCCAGATGCCATGAAACAATGGTTCAACCGCTTCATTAATGTGCCGAATGGGCCTAACCATGTCAATAATAAGGTAGTAGAGATTAGTGATGAAGAGTGGACAAACTTTAATATCCAGTCGATTGATGACTTCATTGATCGTAGTTTAGCGCCAAAACGCTACTTCCGTAATGGTTTTGAGACAGATCGTAACTCTTATGAGCGAATCAATATGTTCCATCCTATGTACGGGACAGGTCAAAATGATAAGGGCTCACCAGGCGGTTGGTGGTTCAAACGAATGGCTTGGGAACTGATGGGTTATAAGGGTTATAAAGATGGATTCATCCCTTATGCTTCCAATCAATTAGAACGTCAAGCTAGAACTGATGGTCAGACCCTAAATGATAACTATATTATCCAGAAGATTTCAAACGGTGAATTCAAAGATCTTAATGCCTTTAAGAAGGCTATGTTCAAGGAACGTCTGGATAAGGTTGCCAATGGGGCAACATTGCGTCCAATTACAGTCCGTGATCGTCAAGTAAGCACCTTGGCGGATATTGAAGCGCTGATGAAGGAAGCAGTTGACAGAGTGCTGTCAGCTCGTCAGACAGGTAATATGCGGAATGATGTCTATAACTTGAAGCGTGAAATTTACCTTCAACTCTTCAAGGCCTCTGATGATTTCCGTCAATCTATTTTTGCCAACGAATAGAAAGCAGAAAACGGCAGCTAAGGCTGCTGTTTTTTGTCGTACTTGCAAGTAGTAAGCAGATGGAGTAGAATATAAACTAATCCGATTAGTTTAAAAGGAAAGGATGATCTCGATGAGAATCAAGCAACACGGAAATCTTTATCAATTAACCTTTTTACCTCGGCTTTTCCCCATTAATGCTTATGTGTATGAGACGGATGATGCCCTAATCGTACTGGATATGGGAAAGAGTAACTTTGTTAAAGGCGTTAAAGCCCTTGAAGCTAAGACGGCAAAGCCAGTGACCCATTTGTTAATAACTCATGGGCATAGTGACCATGTTAGCGGAATTTCGGTCTTTTCAAAGGCTTATCCCGATGCGGAGATTGTAGTATCCGCTCGAGAAGCTAGAATCTTGCGCGGGGACCTAAGTTTAGATGATACAGAAGATCAAAGTCCTATCTCGGGGGGATGGCCAGAGCTAGATTTTGACATTCATCGAGAAGTCATCCCTGGGGATCAGGTGGCAGGCTTTCAAGTAGTTGGAGTTCCAGGACATACACCAGGTTCGGTTGCATACTTAGCACCTGATGGGACTATGATTGCGGGCGATGCCTTCCAAACACGCGGGGGCTTGGCGGTAGCAGGCGATTTGCGCATTGCTTTTCCATTTCCTGCCTGGGCAACGTGGAGCCGCAAAGAGGCTTTGGCTAGTGCTGAGGTAGTCTTGAAACTAAACCCAAGCTGTCTAGCCTTAGGTCACGGGCCACTGGTTTTAAATCCTGATGTAGAGTTACCACCAGTAATTAAGCGAATGAAGGAGCGTTTAGAGCATGCGTAGACCCTCTATAAGCCTAGAACAACTTGTTAAAATAGGTTCTTCTTTACTGAATCGAAAGGGACTTACGGAATTTGCCCTCAAAGACGTTGCGCACGAGGTAGGAATGCGTCTGCCTTCCCTTTATAACTATATCGAGAGTCGGGAACACTTGCTGATGCTTATTGCAGAAGACACGGCAAAGCGTTTTTATCAGCTGTTGTCAGCAGCAGCCCAAGAAGGAGATGGAACCGAAAAGATACGTCAAGTAGCCGAGGCATACTTGAACTTTGCTTGGGACTACCCGGGAGAGTATGAATTGATGCAAGCTCCTGCTTTTTGGTGCCAGAGTTCAGCGGGACCTATCTTTGAGTCAATCTTCGAGTTAGTGCGTCAACTTACTGGGGATTGGAGATTAGCTCCGGAAGTCGAGACGCATTTTTATCGGAGTTTACGTAGTTTTCTGCATGGTTATGCCGATATTGGGCGACAGCAGGGCTTTCGGCGACCTCAAGCCTTGGAATCGAGTGCTCAGTTTGGTCTAGACCTACTCTTAGCAGGATGGCAGGAATATTTAGCAAAACAGGATAGTATTAGTCGATAATATCCCTTGCATCGAAAGAATAAAAGGAGTATCATATAGACAAAAGTTATTATGAAGACAATAGTCTAGAAGGGCGGTGCCTATGTTAACGCCTAATGAAGCCAAGGTGCTGGCCTTGATTGAGGAAGACCCTTTCCGTACCCAGCAAGAATTGGCAACATTGATGGGAATTAGTCGGTCAACGGTGGCCAGTTTAATCTCGTCCTTGACCCAGAAACATCTGCTACGCGGACGAGCCTATATTCTGAATGAGGCGCGGCGAATTTATTGTATCGGTGGGATGAATATCGACCGTAAATTTCGTTTAACCGGTGCCATGCAGCTAGGTACTAGTAACCCTGTCACCTCAACCCTCAGTGTGGGGGGCGTAGTCCGCAACGTAGCTGAGAACTTAGGGCGATTAGGTCAAACGATTCAATTGCTGTCAGTAGCGGGAATGGATCAGGATTATGACTGGATTAAGCAGCAGACTCAGGCCTATGTGGATATGAGCCAGGTAACTCAAATTCCAGAGGCCGCAACGTCAACCTACAGTGCTATCTTGGATGAGTCTGGGGATATGCAATTGGCGCTAGCCGATATGGCGATTGCTGACCAGATGGATTTAGATTGGATTAGTCAATTTGCTCCGCGGCTTAAGCTAGCAGATTATCTGATTCTGGATTTGAACTTGCCTCTAGCAACCGTGACTTATTTGATTCAACTTGCAAAAGCTGAATCAATTCCGCTCGCCATTATCCCGGTCAGTGGTCCCAAGATGAGTCACTTGCCAGAAGATTTAAGTGGCGTTAGTTGGCTCGTTGTCAATGAGGATGAATCCATCAGTCGCTTTGGGAATTTACCGGCGGCAGACTTAGTGGAGGCTTGGTTAGCAACCGGCGTCTTGCAAGTGGTCATGACCAGAGGGATACGTAGTAGTTTCTATGGACATCAGGATGGCAGTCGCCAGGAGGTCCAGCCTCTCCTAGCGCAAAATGTAGTAGATGTAACAGGGGCAGGTGATGCCTTCTCTGCTGGCCTTCTCTATGGCCAGTTGACAGGGCATGATGCTAAAACATCTATTTATTATGGGATGGCCAATTCCTATCATACGGTTCAAGCCAAACAAACCGTTCGACTCAATCTCTCTGCTAGCCAGTTGGAGAGTGACTATCAGACATTAAAAGAAAGAGGTTTAGCCTAAGATGAAAAACTTATTATCTATCAGTAAAGAAGTACAACACGCTTTAGACCACAATTTACCTGTTGTCGCTTTAGAATCTACCATCATTTCTCACGGGATGCCATATCCACAAAACGTTCAAATGGCTAAAACAGTAGAACAAATAATTCGCGATAATGGGGCCGTACCAGCAACAATCGCCATCATGGATGGTCAGTTTAAAATTGGGTTAGAAGAAGCAGATTTAGAGCGTTTGGCTAGCGAGAAGCCAGTTGCTAAGGTATCTCGTCGTGACCTGGCAGAAGTCTTCGCCAAAGGCATCTTAGGGGCTACGACAGTGGCGACGACCATGATTGGAGCGCATTTAGCGGGTATCAAGGTCTTTGTAACCGGTGGGATTGGCGGTGTGCACCGTGGCGTAGAAGAAACAATG
>ERZ773076.680-NODE-680-length-16319-cov-4.406727_pt1 | contig 16319 bp, 10 predicted proteins | sample MGYA00580613_ERZ773076 | MGnify/ENA primary metagenome ERZ773076 (study PRJEB29015, sample SAMEA2738005) | human oral metagenome | biome: human oral; feature: human-associated habitat; material: dental | place: China | collected 2057 ...
GAGTGCGGAGTCTCGATGGAACTCGCCTCAGCGCTCGCGGACCACGCAGCCTTCTTCAAGAGCCGCGAGCGTACTACCGCACTTGCGAAGAGCACGCTTCCCAAGACGCCGCTTCCCAGCCTCGAGCTCACCATGGCGGCGGCCGCGCTGGGTGTGCGTGAGGGCACCACGCGCGACGTTGCCCGCGCTATGGCGAGGAGACTTGTCATCGAGCTCTCCCGAGGTAGGGATGAGAGCCTGCGCGCCATCACTGTCGCAGGGCTCGCGGACGCGCTCTGGAGGACTCTGCGCGACGAACTCGGGTATCGGGTTCCGAACGGCTCTTCCCCCAGTCCCCAGGACCTCGCCTTTAGGCTTGTCGAAGGTACTCTCGGCGACCTCGTCGAGGACGATTGGAAGATGGCTCCTGCAGAGGCGTCCCGCGTCGTGGGGGAGCTCGCTGCGAATACCCGCTCCAAAGAGGCCTACGAGTGGCTGTGCTCAGAGTATGGTGCGTCCGCACTCTCTCTTGTCTCCGAGGCGTCTTGCACTTACGAGGCGCTCTCGACAGTGGAGCATGTCCCTCAGGCCGATGAGTGGGCGCTCTCTCGCCTTGCGAAGGATGCAGCCTGCGGGACGCTGGATCGCAAGGTCATCGAGGAGCTTGCCGCAAGGAGGGCAGGGGCTCCGTGCGCCGCGGCGTATGCCGACCACTACGCTGCGCTCGTCGCCATGGCGAAACTCGATGACTCGCTCAAGCGCTACCACGCCGAGGTCCCCGCTGCGACCACCATGGAGGAGCTCATGGGGGGCTACGCGACGAAGTGGTACGAGGTCGATCGCCGTTATCGCGAGCTGCGTCTGCGCTACGGCAGGGTCTCGCAGGGACGTTTTGGCCAGATCCTGGCCTCCGCCGTTGACGTGGTGGAGGCACGGTACAATTCGTTCCTTTCGGACTGTGCCGCTCGCTGGCAGGATCACCTACTTGACGAGGGTCCCTGGCCCAACGCATCGTTGCCCTCGCAGGCGGACTTCTTCCGTGATCACGTAATCCGCAGGGTGCCCGACGCCACGGCTGGCCATCGTGTGGGAGTTATCGTTTCGGACGCCCTGCGCTACGAGTGTGCAGTTGATCTCGTCGAGAGGTTGACGGCCTCGCGCGTAAAGGGGGTTGCGAACAGGAATAAAACCACAGTTGAGGCCCGTGCCGGTATGGTGCCTAGCTATACCCAGCTCGGGATGGCATCGCTGCTGCCTGAAGGTCCCATGGAGATAGACCCCGCGACGGCCCTCGTGAGTAAGAGAGGGCTGCCTACGGCCGGCACCAAGGCACGGCAAACGCTCATCGACGCCGGCGTCTCTGGCTCACGTGCGTGGCAGGCCGACGAGCTCCCGATGGACCTTACGTCCGCCACTACAGATGCGCGGGTTGTCTGGGTCTACCACAACGTCATTGACCGCATTGGGGACAAGCGGGACACCGAGCACAAGACCTTCCATGCGGTCGAGGAGGCGCTCGCAGAGATCGAGCGCTTGGTCGTCCGGCTACTTTCTATAGGATGTGGCACCGTACTCGTTACGAGTGACCATGGCTTCATCTATCAGGACCGCGATCTTGAGTCCAAAGACTTCGCTGACGTGGAAGGCCTTGGATTTCTCAAAGGTGCCGAGGGCGTTGACTCTGAGCGTACGAGGCGCTTTGTGGTTTCAGACATGCTCCCTAAGGATCTCTCCCTCATTGAGTATACCTCTTCCGAGCTCTCGCTGGTAGGTGGCCATCTCATCGGGGTGCCGCGCGGCGCCATGCGTCTGCGTCTCTCTGGCAGTGGCATGCGCTTCGTACATGGTGGTGTTTCCCCACAGGAGTGCGTCGTGCCTGTGGTCGTAGTCGAGCAGACCAAGAAGGCGACGGATGCGGCCGCGCACCCGTCGTCTGTCTCTGCATTCCCGGTGGGCCATCCAGTCATCACTGGTCCAAGTGTTACGCTCGACGTCTACCAGGAGGAGCCGGTGGGTGACCTCGTTGCGCCCTCTACGGTCAAGGTGGGCGCTTACGCCAAAGATGGGCGGCTTCTCAGTCCCTCCGAGATCACGCTTGAGCTTGCCAGCACCTCTGCAAGCTCTGATGACCGCAAGGTGCGCGTGCGGATGGACCTCACGGATGACGTTGACACCGTGGATGTGGCCGTCCTGCGGGTCTCCGCTCGGGTGGGCACGTCAAACGCGTTTAAGCCTGCATGGGAGCGCGACTATCAGGTTAACCGCGCCTTTGGCATGGACTTCTGAGAGAGGCAGGGAATGGTTTCTGAGGAACTGAGCGGAATCATAAGGTCGCTTGAGGATGCGGGCCGGATGTCGCTCCTAGGCGGTGCGTCAGACGAACAGATTCGCCGTTTCGAGAGAGAGAACAGTGTCAGCCTCCCTTTAAGGTACAAGGAGTGGCTCAGGTATTCCGACGGAGGTGACCTTTTCCCACCAGCAGGTGTACAGCTCTATGGGGTCAGCAGCAAGCCAATAATCGACGTGAACGAAGAAGACAGGCCAAGTGTGGATCATATAGTCATTGGGGCGCTCAGCACCGGTGATCCGATCGTCTTCGGGAGGGGCGGCGAGCAAGTCTCGATTTACAATCAAGAGGCAGGGATGATAGAGGATGACGAATCCTACGAGGATTTCTTCTCCTTCTTGAAAGATCTCCCTGAGATTCTAGGAATCGAGGGGTGATCCATGTCGAGACGCACCGCAGAGGCAAGTAGGGCAGTTAAAGATGCCTGGGAGAGGGAGCGGCGACTCGTGCTCAAGGGCAAAGGAACGCGCGACTGGGTTCCTGAACAGCAGCAAGCAATCGTCAACAAGGGCCGGGCCTACGACAACGACGGGAGGGCCTTCCAAGGGCACCACATGAAGAGTGTCAAGACCTATCCAGAGTGGCAGGGGGATGCGGGGAACATACAATTCCTTACGAGGGATGAGCACCAGGAAGCTCATGGCGGGAGCTTCCGGAACCCAACAAACGGCTGCTACAGTCCATCAACCCGTATGACTAGCGCTTTTGGTGATGGCAAGTATGTGGAATGCAGCGTTATCAACCTAAGCGAGCCTCTATATATATCGAGTCCGCAAAACAGAGGTGTATCCGAGAGCGACATAACAATCTCTAGCTCTGACAAACAGCATGCGGGAGAAAGAGATAAAGCTATCGGCTCAATAACGTCGGGTTCAGATGACGCAAGAGGCGTATCGATGCAGACAAATCTCAATCCACCATCCCTGCCAACGATTGGGACGAATGGAGAAATCGGCATTGGACGGCGAATCCAGGTCGCCTTTGAATCCATCAAGTCCTTTTGCGAACGTCATCCCACTCTGATAAAAGTGGTCAAATGTGCCTTTTTTGTTGGGCTCTCGACTAGGGCGAAGGCACTCAAAGACGGGGGTTCCTCTGATGGCAAGTCTGGCGTCCTATCGTCGGTCCCTTTTGCTACAGCCGTGAGGTCTGGGCTAGAAGGTGAAACCGATTTGGATGGCAGTGGTCTAGAGGGGGGCGGCACAGACTTTGAGAGACGCTATCCCGATGAGCGAAAGTCTCCCGTCGAACACGAGGTGTCGGGTTACGAGAGGCAGTTCAATGGAAAGACGATACAAGTCAAGCCCTACAAACGGGGCGGAAAGTGACTGGTTGGGCATCATCCAGCTAGGTCCATTGACTGCATGGTGACTTTTGAGGTTTTAAGACTATGAAGGAGCTTACGATGGATTTTGGGAGGATTCGGAGCTTGGCAACCGGGGCACGTGAGATGCTGCGTGCAGAGGTCGCAGCAAGGCTCGAAGCCGTTCTTGCCGAAGGTAGCCGTGAGAAGCTTGAGTCAACCTCCCAAGTGTGCGCCCTTGAGGCGAACGTTCGCGACCACGGTCGCGACGTGGTGGTCGACCGTGCCGCCTATACGTGGTTCAACCGTCTGTGTGCGTTGCGCTTTATGGATGCCAATGGATACACGTCTACTCCTGTGGTAACGCCACGTTCAGGCCAGACTCAACCTGCAATACTTGCCGATGCCGGTCAGGGCATCTTCGATCCGGAGTACGAGGTTTCCTCGCAGGCGAAACAGCAGATTGTTGCCCTGCTCACGGGTGTGGTGCCCTCGACGAACGCCTCAGAGAACGCTTACTCCCTGTTGCTGAAGGCCGCCTGCGACCGCTATGCAAAGCCGATGGCCTATCTCTTCGCAGAGGATGTGGCCTCATCCCTCCTCATACCGCAAGGACTGCTTACTCAGAGCTCAATACTCTCTCGCATCGTTTCCGAAATGGACGAAGATTCATGCTCGTCCGTCGAGGTGCTGGGTTGGCTTTACCAGTTCTATATCGTCGAGCGCAAAGATGAGGTATTTGACGGATTCAAAAGGGGAAAGAAAGCTGGTCCAAATGAAATAGGGCCAGCCACGCAGCTCTTCACGCCTGAGTGGATTGTGCGCTACCTCGTGGAGAACTCACTCGGTAGGCTCTGGATGCTCAACAATCCGGAAAGTAGTCTTGTGAAGACAATGGACTTTTACTTGGCGCCAGAAGGTGACGAGCCACATATCGAAGTCGTCTCCACCGACGAGATCCGCGTGCTCGACCCCGCCTGTGGTTCCGGTCACTTTCTTGTCTACGCCTTCGACCTGCTGTTCAAGATGTACGAGGAGGAGGGGTGGCCCTTGGAGGATATCCCCACAATGATTCTGAAAAACAACCTCGTCGGTCTGGAGATAGACCGACGAGCTGCAGAAATCGCTTCGTTTGCGCTGGGGATGAAGGCCAGGGAGAAGGATCCTCACTTCTTTGAGCGTGACGTGGACGCAAGCATTATGGTGCTTGATCCAGTGATATTTGGCTCGCAGGAGCTTCGGCTAATAGGGAGAGTTGGGCAAAGACAAAGCCTTGCGGAAGCGTTGAGCCTACTAGGTGAGATTGGCAGTCTCTATCACCCAGATTCCGATGATGTGGCCATGGTTGAACACGAGGTCAGGAATTTCAGGAGCGACGGGAGCATCTTCGCCGAGGCGGCGTCATCAAAGCTCGATGCCGTCTTAAGCTACCTGATGATCCTACTGTCAAGCTTCCACTGCGTTATTACCAACCCACCATATATGACGAGCAAGAACCTCACTCCCGCCTTCTCGTCCTGGCTTTCTACTCGATATGCAGATGAACGGCATGATCTCTGCACATGCTTCATTTCCCGAGGTATTTCCTACTTAAAAGAGGGAGGATATCTAGCCGAAATAACCATGCAGTCATGGATGTTCGAAGCTTCCTTTGAGAACTTCAGGGCATCACTGCTCGAGAAGAACTCTCTCTCTTCTCTGATACATTTAGGGATTAAAGCTTTTGAGGGGATTGGTAATGACGTCATACAAACTGCTGCTTTTGTCATCCGGCGCGACAGATTCTCCTCAAAGGCGATCTTCATCAGACTTGACGACTGCAAAGACTACGTGAAGAAGCAATCGGAATTCTTCGAACCAAGCCGCAGGTATGCCGTAGACACCGAGGGCATCAAACGAATCCCCGGCGAGCCGCTGACGGCATATTGGGCCCCACGCCCTCTTTTTGATGCATGGTGCAACTGCCATGGGATTGAGGAGTACGGTGACTATACGGGATCGCAAAATGTTACCGGAGACAACAAGCGCTATCTGAGGTTCTTCTGGGAGGTCTCAAAGTCATTCATTGTTCCAGAATACTGGGTCCCGTATGCGAAGGGAGGCAGCTTCCGCCGTTATTATGGCAACATAGTTCATGTTGTTGACTGGCGTGGGCCTGCCCGATTGTTCTATAAGACCAATAAGAGCTCGAACATGTTGGCCGAGGAGTACTGGTATAGGGAGGGAATAACGTATTCCGCTGTCACTAGTAGAGGTACGGGATTTCGACGTCTACCGGCAGGCTGTATTTTTGATAAGGGTGGGGCTTCGATTCTGACCAAATCGCATACCGATGAAATTCTTGCGCTTCTGAATAGCCGCGTTGCCTTCCTGTTGTTCTCTATTTTTAACCCATCGATTAATCTACAGGTCAGAGATATCAAAGCCTTGCCGATTAGGTTCACAGATGACGATGCGGTTGTCAGCAGCTCAAGAAGGCTCCAGGAAATCGCTCGTGAAGACTGGGATGAGCAGGAAACGAGCATGGATTTCACCAGAGATATTCTAGTGCGGCAGGGCAAAAGCCTGTTAGCAGATGCATTTCGTGCGCGAGCTACCCGCTCGTCTGCGGCGAGGTCTGAGGCAGAACGACTCATGAACGAAATCGATGACTCCTTCTGTTCGGTTTATGGTATCGGTGACGATAGGCTTCCTCCATTCGAGGAACGTGACTATCCGGTTGGAAGGCCTGATAGGTCTCGCGACGCGCGCTCACTTATCTCGTATGGCGTTGGTTGCATGCTCGGTCGCTATTCTACTGAAGCTGAGGGTCTGGTGCTTGCTGACCAAGGCGCAACATTCGACGACTTTCGTTATAAGGTACCTGATGCTACATATCTGCCAGATGAGGATAACATACTGCCCGTTCTCATAGACGAGTGTTTCGATGACGATGTGGTGACCGGATTTCGTGTGTGGCTCGCTCACGCCTTCGGCAAGGAGACGCTGGACGAGAACGTTGTATGGCTCGAGGAGTCTTTACATCGTGACCTCCGAAGCTATCTTTGCAAGGCATTCTATGCCGACCACCTCAAGGTCTACCAAAAACGGCCAATCTACTGGATGTTCCAGAGTCCCAAGAAGAGCTTCCAGTGCCTCGTCTACATGCACCGCTATGACGAGGGTACTGTGGGGGCTATCCTTACTGGCTACCTGCGTCCGCTGGAGGATAAGCTGCGCGCGAGGCTGCATGTGCTCGACGCGTCGGGCATAAGGGCCTCCGACGTTCGTGAGGCTAACAAGGTGCGCGGCATGATCACCGAGCTCGAGCAGTGGGAGCGAGAGGTCGTTTATCCGCTCGCACACGAACGTGTATCCATCGACCTCGACGATGGCGTCAAGGTCAACTATAACAAGTTCCCTAGAGCCCTCGCTAAGGTGACCGGGCTGAGCGATTGGAAGTAAATTGCATACCGTCTATTTGGTTGGAAACGGATTTGACCTCTCTATGGGGCTTGACACCTCACCGGAGGCGTTCTTGCAGGCTTTTGTCGATAAGCATGCGGATGGAGGCGGGGACGACGCTCCCACGAATGCTGTGAAGCTTGCCAAAGATATACAAAATAAGGGGGTCGATAAGTGGGCCGACTTCGAGATCGAGATCGGGAAATACGCTTCTGAATTTGGCACCGGTCAAGCTAAGGACTACATTGACAGGGTTGTCGCTCTACGCACCTTTCTCGGAGAGTGGTTGCAAAAGGAGCAGAGCCGCGCAGACGAGCCCTTTATCAAAGCAAATGCGACGGGCTGTATTAGGTCACTGTCGTACTATCACTCTGGCCTAAGGAAACGCATGAAACGACGACTGCAGAAGCTGCGAGACAAACATAATGGTGAGGACTGGTACCAAGACCTCATTTGCTTCAACTATACCGATGTGCTCGAGCGCATGTGGTCTGTGGCTGGTGGCGAGAACGTGACAATCGCGAGCCTAGAGGGCGATACCTACGCTCGCATAGGAAAGTTCGTCTACGCACACGGTAGCCTCAAGGACAAGATTGTCTGTGGGGTGAACGATGTCAGTCAAATCGATAACGATGCGTTCCGCGAAGACAGCTCTGTCACGAATATCCTCGTCAAGGGCGATACGGAAGCGAACGTGATTTGCAATGACCTTGACATGCAGGCTAGGAAAATCATCGATGAGGCCAATGTCATTGCTGTATTTGGGATGTCTTTTGGTAGGAGCGACAGGCGCTGGTGGGAGCAGGTTGGCAGGAGACTAATCGAGAACGAAGAGACCATTCTCGTGCTCTTCGATCATGAAATGATTGCGGCAGAGCAGAAGACGGAGCCCCTGCCCCTTTACGAGCGCACCCAAGCTGTTAAGTCGATCTTTGCTTCTGCCGGTGGCATAGAGTCCATGTCGGATGACGTCAAGGATAGAATCATCGTTGCACCGAGCAATCTCCTGTTTCCGATAAAACAGCCAATTACAGCTGATGCTGAGCGATGCTAGGACTGATATGATGAACGACCTCGACCACAAGCTCAACGACTACTTTACCGGCTACGTGGTGCGCAAGGACCTTGTCAAACAGGTCTCAAGCAATGCCGCTGTGCCGGGATATGTACTGGAGTATCTGCTAGGGCAGAACTGTGCCACGGACGATGACGAGGCCATCGCAGAGGGTGTTGAGCGAGTGAAAGATATCCTGGCAAAACACTACGTGGAACGTGCGCAGGCCAATGCCATCCAGTCGGACATCAAGCTCAGGGGCTACATGCGCGTCATCGACAAGGTGACCGTGATCCTCAACGAGAAGCGCGATGCCTACGAGGCCTACTTCGAGAACCTACGCATCTCCCACGTGCTCGTGGACTCTGACACCGTGCGGCAGAACCGGCGTCTCTTGGTCTCTGGCGTGTGGTGCATCTGCGACCTCTCGTATTCGCCCAACGAGGCTAAGAACGAGTCATCATTTCTCCTCAACAAGCTCAAGACCATCCAGATGTCCTTCTTCAACCTAGACGGCTATTCGGTGGGCCGTATGGCCTTCACCACCGACGAGTGGGTGGACGTGCTCGTGCGCTCGACAGGCTTAGACCCCGAGCAGCTTGGGCGGCGGAGCAAGCTCTTCATGCTCACGCGCCTCGTGCCCTATTGCGAGCGCAACTACAACCTGGTGGAACTAGGTCCTAAGGGTACTGGCAAAAGTCATGTGTTCAGTGAGCTCTCACCGCACGGCATCCTCATCTCTGGTGGTGACGTGACCCCGGCCAAGCTCTTCGTCAACAACTCGAACGGACGTATCGGTCTGGTGGGCTACTGGGATACTGTGGCTTTCGACGAGTTTGCGGGAAAGAACAAGAAACCTAAGGGCGACGTTGTCGACATCTTAAAGAACTACATGGCCAATAAGAGCTTCTCGCGAGGTATCGAGCAGGTTACTGCCGAGGCGTCACTGGCCTTCGTGGGAAATACCAGCCACGACGTGGGCTACATGGTGCGTAAGACCGATCTTTTCGAGGATCTGCCCGCTGTCTATCACGATCCGGCCTTTATCGATCGCGTGCATGCCTACATCCCCGGCTGGGAGATGGACATCATACGCGGTGATATGTTCTGCACGGACTTCGGCTTCATCGTGGACTACCTTGCTGAGGCCCTTAAGGCCATGCGGCCGCTCGACTTGTCGGGAGGGTGGCAGGAGCGCTTCGAGTTGCACCCGTCGCTCTCTACGCGTGATCGTGATGGCGTGCGCAAGACCTACTCTGGCCTCATGAAGATCGTCTTCCCGGCGGGGGGCGCTACGGTTGAAGAGGAGGCGGAGATACTTGAGTGTGCGCTGGAGTTGCGCAAGCGCGTGAAGGATGCTCTCTACCGCATCGACGAGACCTTCGATCACGTGCAGTTTGCCTACCGCGAGAAGGGCGGGGAGTGGGTGCAGGTCCATACGCTAGAGGAGGACGAATGGCCTGAGGCGTACCACGCGCTCGACCTTGCACCGGAGGAGACGGTGACGGAGTCGGAGACCGCTGCGCAGGCAATACCCATGAGCGCGTCTACCGACGTCTCGTCTCAGACCGGCAGTGATCCTGTCCAGCGGGATGTGCCTGTCCTGCGAGAGGGGCTGGTGGCCTACCGCGAGAACCAGAGGGGTGTCTCCTACGAGGCACTTTTCGGGCCGTATCTCGACGGCGCGGAGCGGGTCGAGATCGTGGACCCGTACATCCGGGCGTTCTATCAGTGCAGGAACCTGATGGAGTTTATGGAAGTGCTGCTGCAGCATATGGACTATACCAAGGCGTCACCGCTGGTCCACCTCGTGACGGCCGTGGACGAGTGGAATCCCGACAAGCAGGTGGAGTACCTGCAGCATATCCATGACGCCATGGAGCCGCAGGACATTGACTTCACGTGGGACTTCGAGGAGGGCATCCATGCGCGCCACCTTAAGGTGGACGATCGCTGGGACATTCTTCTCGACCGCGGTCTCGACATCTGGCAGAAGTTCGACTCAAATAACGCGTTCGCACTCGAGGTCCACATGCCCGAGATGAGAAGAGTAAAGCAGTTCGAGGTCACGTATCTAAGAGTCTCGCACGAGGGAAGGTAGCCGTACGCTAGCTCTGATGAGGCATGCGCTTGGTGTATACGTAGAATATATCAACCTACAGATAGAAAGCGAAAATAAGATGGATGGAATTAAGTATTTACTAAAATTCGGTAAATATCCTCATATTAAGGAATTCGCAAAAGGAAGTCTATATTGCTCACCTGCAAGGACATTTTGGAAAATTGAAAAAGATTTAAATAGAAAAGGGCAGGGTGATATTCTAGAAGGTGGAATGAGACTATTTATCCAGCAGATGACACTTACTGAGAACGGAACAAATAAAGCGCTTTATAAAAATGGAAAAACCAGAATACCAGTTTATTTTTCTGTGGAAGATATACCAGTATTTTGTTTGTTTATAGTAGGAGAGGGCGATTGCAGTGTTAATGAGTTTGGTGATCCAACAATTAATTTATCTGAAGATATAAAGAAAACGATTAAAGATCATTTCCCTGATGCTGATTCTGTAGGGGTTATTAAAGATCCCGATTCATTTATCCATGATGTTGAGGATACTGTTGGCCATGAGGTGAAGTATGGGAAGGTACACTATTTCCATATCGATAAAGGATTCCCTGCTAATGATGGAATAAATACTGCTAATGATCTGGAATATATAAAATACCTTACGCAGGATACTCCACCCATAAATGGAAGATACTGCTTGGCTTCTGCTTATAGCTATAGAGCTTTATTCTGCAAAGACGTCTTCTTTAAAGATGAGCATGAATATAGAATAATACTTCCGAGCGAAACAATCACTCATGGTACACACTATCCTATTCATATTAGGCAGACAATTAATATTATGTCGATTAATGAATTTATAAATTAAAGTATTAAATTAAATTGTTTTATATAGATAGAATGAATATCACTAGTAATAATATAATTGAAGAAAGGTAATTATGCGAACGCATAGGTCCTATATGGTGCCCTTACGATGCCTGTACGGAAGTCTCAGTTTGAGGTCCGGATACCCAGGCATCGCCAGTATATGAGGCCGTCAGTATTTCCGAGCCAATAGCCCGCTCTCAAGGGTTTATGCACCCCAACCCTGCGAGGGGACGGAAAGCGGCCTCAGCCCCATGCCTCTGTCCCACTCTCGGTGCACGGAGCAACTCGCAGCCCTCGATCCGCACGCCCACGACGGCACACCCTCCATGCCCAAGCCCTGTCGCCGCCCCTCGCGCCCAGCACATATCCAGTTTTCTTATGAGGGGCCTATGGTAGAATCTGAACATCGTTGTGTTTGGCGTTCAAGTCAAACATCCAAATCAAATGGAGGTGTCCTATGGGTTTCATCCAAGCATTCAAGGGGGCTGTGGGGTCTACGTTGGGCGACCAGTGGAGAGACTTCTACGGTCCTGGGCAGGATGTGTCTCCCACGGCAGGCGTCTTTCCCGGGGTTCCCATGGGAACAAATAACGGGCGCGGGTCCAACACGAGGGGCAGCGCCAACATCATCACCAACGGGAGCAAGGTGATAGTGCCAGAGGGTACGGTCCTCGTCACCATGCAGGACGGCGCCATCACGGGCCTTATCACCGAGGTGGGCGGATACCAGTACACCAGCGACGACCCCAACGCAAAGTCCATCTTCTCGGGCGACGGACCCATGGATTCCCTGATCAAGCAGTCGTGGGAGCGATTCAAGTTCGGTGGCATCCCCGGGAGCCAGCAGCTCCTCTTCTATGTGAATACCAGAGAGATACCAAACAACAGGTTTGGCACCCAGTCGGAGATATACTGGGACGACGCCTATCTTGGCACTCAGGTCGGGGCAGTCACGCGCGGCACGTACACGCTGCGTATCGTTGACCCCGTCCTGTTCATCAAGAACTTCGTCCCGGTGTCGTACCTGGTCGCCGGGGCACCCGAGTTCGACTTTGCCGACATGGACAACCCCGCTGGCGAGCAGCTGTTCAATGAGGTTGTCGGCAGTCTGTCTGCGGCCTTCTCCAACTACACCAATGACCCGAGCAAGGGCAACCGCATGGCGCGCATCCAGGGCGACCAGATCGGCTTTGCGACGTCCATGTCGGAAGCGGTGGAGTCCGCATACCAATGGCGCAGTTCGCGGGGCTTGGAAATAGTCAAGACTGCCATCCTGGCGATCGAGTACGACGAGGGTACCAAGGCGCTGCTGGAGGACGTCAAGAAGGCAGACGCCTTGGCGGGAGCGAGGGGTAACTCGTTCTTCCAGCAGTCTGCCGCACGTGGTATCCAGGCGGCGGGCGAGTCCGGCGGAGGTAGCGGCCTTGCCTTCATGGGCATGGGCATGGGAGCGGTTGGGGGCATGTCGCAGGGCATGCAGCAACCCTACACGCAGGGCTCCTACCAGCCCAACTTTGGCCAGCAGCCTCAGCCGCAGCAGCAGCAACCCTACGCGCAGGGACAGACGATGGGAGGGGCACCGCAGCAGCAACCCTACGCGCAGGGCTCCTACCAGTCCAACTATGGCCAGCAACAGCAGCCTCAGCCGCAGCAGCAACCCGCCCCCCAGGGGCAGACGATGGGAGCGATGCCGCAGCAGCAGCCCGCCCCCCAGGGACAGGGTGCGGAGGATCCGACCACCAAGCTCCTGAACATGAAGAAGCTCCTGGATGCCGGCGTGGTCACGCAGGAGGAGTTTGACAGGCTCAAGCATGACCTTTTGGGGTTCTAGCCATGGGTGGGGGAGAGGGCCAGTGGACCGGAGCGGACGTCACGGTGGTCCAGACCGACACCGACGCCAAGGACGGCCAGATAAAATGTCCCAAGTGCGGGTCTACAGACATCCAAACCAACAGCAGGACCGGCAAGCTACGCTGTAGCTTCTGCCGGCATGAGTTCGAGCCCCAGCTGCTGGAGACCGAGGAGGATGTCTCCTCCCTCGAGGGGGTCAGGATGGGCTCCGGCGCGCAGGACAGGGCCGCAGATGCCGATGACGTCATCACGCTCAAGTGCGAGAGCTGCGGCGCAGAGGTGGTGATCGACACGGCCTCTGCCAACCAGGCCCGCTGCCACTGGTGCAGGAACATGCTGTCCATCAACCATCAGGTGCCCAACGGGGCCGTCCCTGACGCCGTCCTGCCCTTCGGCGTGTCCAAGGATGACGCGCGGGCAGAGATAGAGCGCTTTGTCGGGAAGCGCAAGTTCTTTGCACACCCCACCTTCACCAAGGAGTTCACGACCAAGAATATCTGCGGCGTGTATTTCCCCTACATGATCGTGGACATAAACGCGCACGACCACCTCTCTGGTACGGGGGAGGTGCTCATCAGGAGCTACAGCGTCAAGAAGGGAGACAGCAGCGAGACTCGCTACGATGCGGATGCCTACCATGTCGAGCGTGACTTTGACATCGCCATCAACGACCTGACCGTGGAGGCGAGCGTCGACAAGCTTAACGTCAGCTCAAGCGAGAAGACCACCAACATCATCAACTCCATCATGCCCTTCGACACGCAGAACTGCGTAAGGTACAACGCAAACTACCTGAGGGGCTATACCTCGGAAAAGCGCGACGTCGACGTCAACAACGTGCGTCCCTTGGTCGCGACCCAAGCACAAGACATTGCCAGGATCGCCGCAAACGAGACACTCGCGAAGTACGATCGCGGGATTGCGTGGGCAGGCGAGGCCTTCGACATAAAGGGGGAGTCCTGGCTGGCGGCGTACCTCCCCGTTTGGCTGTACAGCTACCTACAGGTCAAGGGAAACAAGAAGCTGCTGCACTACGTGGCGGTGAATGCCCGGACCAAAGAGACGATGGGCAGCGTCCCCATCGACATGACCAAGCTCTGGATCGTTTCGATCGCCATCGAGTTCTTTGGCTTGATTCTGGCGCTGGTCTTGGGCAGCAGTCTGGTTGGTTGGGATAAGAAGGAAAGATGGCTGCTCCTCCTTCTCGGAGTCGTGTTCTTTGCGATCATGTACATGCGGTATCGAAACAGCGGGGCACGGCATACCTACGAGAACGAGACGCAGCGGAGCCTGTCCAACGTGCTCGCCGCAGACGAGTTCATCGAGCACAGGAAAGGCCTGCGCAACTCGCGCATCGAGGGCGCCAATAACACGAACCTGCATGGCACCGGCGGTGGGTCCATCCTCGACGGCCTCCTCTGAGGTCACCCGGCGGGGCCATAACCGTCACCCGGCGGGGTGCTGCCCCGCCGGGGTCACGACCCGCCGGATGATGGATCCCCTGCAGAGTCGTTGGGCCGTGGGGCATCCGCGTGCCCGAAGAAGGCGGTGCCGTCGTGCGCTGGATGTTTTGTCCGGGGCGCAAGGACGGCACCTTAAAATTATGAGTTATGAAGGTATTTCATGAAATATGAAGAAATTAAGGTAAACATATCGAATGATAGCATCAGCGATTACAAAATATTTGAGGGAATGAAGCTATATTCTGAAACAACTAAATCAAGAGACGGTAAGAAATTAACAAATAAAAGAGTGTTTGTCACAAAAAAGCATAACTATGTATACTATGAACGAACAGATGTAAATTGGAACTACTGGTCAGACAAATCAAAATATGACTCAAGCTTTGATTCAAATGATATAAAGCATAATATAGTATTTGAAGTATCAGCAGAATTGAAAAGGTTTACAAAATACTTAGGTGAAGAGATTATCAAGAAGATCATGCTGAAAGAGGAAAATGGAGAAATAGTGGAAGTACTGGATATCTAATCTATCAGGAAACTCCAGTGCATGTGGGCTGACACGAGGGCTTGGGTGGCCGTTGGCCTCGCCCGACCTGCTGTCCCTTGGGCAGACGGGGACGGGCAGGGGGGCGGTCTTCGGACAGCTCGCCCTTTATGGGCCAAACGAGTGAGGTCGATGTCTAAGGGGTGTGACCATGGCGTTCTTCCGCGTGCAGGAACCGGTGATCCTCAAGGAGGGCAGCGATGTGAAGGAGCAGCTTGCCACGCTCGAGTCACTGCGCGAGACAGTTCCTCGCAGCCAAAGGAGGCGGCTTGACTCCGACATCCGTGCCCTCAAGGCAGGCATCGTCGGGGAGGACCGCATTCTCTTTGAGCTGAGAAACAGCCACCTGCCTCTTGTGGTGATCCATGACCTCCACCTGGAATTCGAGGGACTCACCGCCCAGATTGACTTTCTGGTGCTCACGAGACGACGCAACTTTGTGCTCGAGTGCAAGAACCTCTATGGTGACATCTCTGTCAACGCGCGCGGGGACTTCGTGCGCTCCTTTGGGGGAAGGAGACGAGAGGGGATCTACTCGCCCATCACGCAGAACCAACGACACCTTGGCCTGATGAAGCGGATCAACCTGAGCACGAAAGGGGCGATCATGAGTGCCCTTCTCTCTCCGCGCTTTGATGACCTGTATAGGGGGCTTGTCGTCCTTGCCAACCCAAAGACCATCCTGCATGACCGCAACGCCAAGAAGGAGGTCAAGCAGCAGTTGGTGCGTGGCGATCAGCTTGTGGCCACCATCGAGTCGATCAACTCGATGCGGGGGCCCGCAGATGGGAAGATCCCCTTCAAGGACGTGATGGAGAGGGCCGAGCGGTGGCTCTCCATGGATACGCCCGTGAGGACCGACTATACTGCCAGATACTTTGAGGGAGAGAGCTCATCGGCTGGTGGGGCAGGCTCGCTGGTCGGCGGGATCGGCGTGGCGGCCGGTGGGCCAGATTCGCCATCACAGGCCCAAGGGGACGTCGGGTCTATGGAGGCCAGACCCGCAGGCGCCTCGGGCACCGGTCAGGTGGGCGCGTTTCCTGATGGCGATTCGAGCTGGGACGCCCTTGTGGCTAAGCTCACGGATGCGGAGGATGTTGGCGTTGATGCTGCGGGGTTCGAGTCAGCCGCTGGCTCGATGCCCGCCGGCGTGTCGGCCCAGTGGCCCGCTGCGACCCAGGGTCCTGCGGCTCCCGCCAGCGCGGCGAGCCAAGTCTCCACGACGCCTGCCCGCGCAAAGAGCCAGGCGATTGGTGACGGCACGGATCTCGATGCCCCGCGCTGTCCTGTATGCGGCTCCACGATGGTGCTGCGCACAGCCAAGAGGGGTGCGCGGGCGGGCAAGAAGTTCTGGGGGTGCAGCGAGTATCCCTACTGCCGTGGGATCATCAAC
>ERZ773076.682-NODE-682-length-16296-cov-4.325103_pt1 | contig 16296 bp, 13 predicted proteins | sample MGYA00580613_ERZ773076 | MGnify/ENA primary metagenome ERZ773076 (study PRJEB29015, sample SAMEA2738005) | human oral metagenome | biome: human oral; feature: human-associated habitat; material: dental | place: China | collected 2057 ...
CGCCGCCACGAGCCGAGGTGGACTTCATAGATGCTGATCGGCGCGTCGATGCCGTTCACCGCGATGCGTTCGGGGTTGTACGGCTGTTTTTCCGGCAGTTTGGCGATGACTGAGGCGGTTTCCGGGCGCATTTGCGCGGCGAAGGCATACGGGTCGGATTTGAGGCGGATGTTGCCGTTGGCGTCCAAGATTTCGTATTTGTAGAGCGCGCCTTCTTGGAGGTCGGGGACAAAGATGTCCCAGATGCCGCTTTGCGGGTGGAAGCGCATGACATGGCGGCGGCCATCCCAGAAGTTGAAGTCGCCGACGACGGAGACGCGCCGCGCATTCGGCGCCCAGACGCTGAAATTGACGCCGGAAACGCCGTCGCCGTGCTGCATCAGGTGCGCGCCGAATTTTTCGTACGGGCGCAGGTGCGTGCCTTCGGCGAGCAGCCAGTTGTCGAAATCTTGCAGGGTCGAGGTGAAGCGGTAGGTGTCTTCGATGATCATTTTCTGCTCGCCGTACTGCACTTCGAGCAGGTAATGCAGGCGCGGGTCGGCGTCGAGGTTGGCGATGAAGAAGCCGCGCTCATCAAGCACGCTCATCTCTGCCAGCACTTTTTTGCTGCCCTTGCCGCCTTTGCCGTTCTTGGCAAGCACGCGCACCGCGTCCGCCCCCGGCAAGAGTACGCGGATGACCAGCCCGTTGCCGCTTTCGTGCGGCCCCAAATATGAGAACGGGTCGGCGAAGGTGCCAGCAAAGAGCTGGTCTATCAGGTATTTATCTACGGATGTCACTTCTACTCCTCCTATCAGTGTGGCAACAGATGCGGGTACAACCACTATAAGCGCATCCGCGCCCAGGGCGGGCCGAAGCGCTCCCAAGACGAAGAGGTCCAGATCGGAAAATCCAATATTCTGCTTCTCGGGCCGACAGGCACCGGAAAGACGTATCTGGCTCAGTCCCTCGCCCGAATGCTCGACGTTCCGTTCGCCATAGCAGACGCCACGGCGCTGACCGAGGCCGGATATGTGGGCGAAGACGTCGAGAATATACTCCTCAAACTCATTCAGGCCGCCGACGACGACGTCAAGCGGGCCGAGGTCGGCATCATCTACATTGACGAGATCGACAAAATCTCACGCAAATCCGAGAATCCTTCGATTACCCGGGACGTTTCGGGCGAGGGCGTGCAGCAGGCCCTTCTCAAAATCATCGAGGGAACCGTAGCCTCGGTGCCGCCGCAGGGAGGGCGGAAGCATCCGCAGCAGGAGTACCTGCAACTGGACACGTCGAACATCCTCTTCATCTGCGCGGGCGCCTTTGCGGGGATGGAAGAGATCATCTCCTCTCGCACGGGCAGACGCGGGATCGGCTTCGGTTCGGAGCTGCACATCGCCGACAACGGGGCCGAGGTGCTGAGCGAGGCCACGCCGGAGGACCTTCACAAGTTCGGGTTGATTCCTGAACTTGTGGGGCGCCTGCCCGTCGTCGCTGCTACGGAGGAGCTGACCGAAGGCGATCTCATCCGCATCCTCACCGAGCCGAAGAACGCCCTCGTGCGCCAGTATGAGCGCATGTTCGAACTCGACGGGGTCCGGCTCCAAATCGACGGCGAAGCCCTGCACGAGATCGCACGCGAAGCCATCGCGCGGGGGACGGGCGCACGCGGCCTTCGCTCTATTATGGAGAGCCTGCTCAAAGAAGCGATGTTCGAGGTCCCCTCGCGCAGCGACGTCGAGAAGATCGTTTTCGACGCCGCTGCAGTCAAGGGAGGCGGAGAGCCCACGCTCGTGCTCAAGAAGGCAAAGAGCGCCTGATGGAGATCTCAGACGACGAAGCGCGTGAGCTTCTGAAGGGGCATCGCCGAACGATTGACAACCTCGACGCCGCACTCGTCCACATTCTTGCGGAGCGTTTCCGCTGCACGCAGCAAGTCGGCAGACTCAAGGCCATGCACTCGATGCCCCCTTCGGATCCCGAGCGTGAGGAGCAGCAGATCCGCCGCCTGAGAAAGCTGGCGGCGGACGCCGGGCTCGACCCGGTTTTCGCCGAGAAGTTCCTCCGCTTCGTCGTCTCCGAGGTGATCCGTCACCACGAGCGGATCGCCGACGAGCTCTTCCACTAGCTCGCCGCGTAGATCCGCTCGATCTCCTCGTTGAAGTCTCGGATCACCGATGCGCGCTTGACCTTCATCGACGGCGTCATATATCCGTTGGCGACCGTGAAGTCGATGGGGAGGATCCTGAACTTGCGGATCGACTCGGCCCGGGAGACCGAATCGTTCGCGCGTTTGATCGCCCTGTCGATCGCGGCGAGAACCTGCGGGTCCTCGGCCGCCTCGCTCGCGCTCATTTCTGGAAGCCCATGGTTTCTCAGCCAACCGGGCAGCATCTCGGAGTCCAACGTGACGAGGGCTCCAATGAAGGGCTTCTGGTCGCCGACGACGACCACCTGGGAAATCAGCGGATGGCCCCGCAGCCTGTCCTCGAGGACGGCGGGGGCGACGTTCTTGCCGCCGGCTGTGACGATCAGCTCCTTCTTGCGGCCGGTGATGAAGATGAATCCGTCGTCGTCGATCTCGCCCAAATCGCCGGTGCGGAACCACCCGTCTTCCGTGAAAGCGGCGGCCGTCGCCTCGGGGTTGTTGTTGTATCCGACGAAGATGTGGTCGCCTTTGCTGAGGATCTCGCCGTCGTCGTCCACGGACACATAGCAGCCGGGGTAGGCGGGGCCCACCGAGCCGATGCGCATGAAACGCGGAGTGTTGACGGATGTCGGCGCGGACGTTTCGGTCAGGCCGTAGCCTTCGTAGACCTTGATGCCGACGCCGCGGAAGAAGTGGCCGAGGCGCGCTCCAAGCGGCGCGCCGCCCGAAATGCTGTTGCGCAGATTCCCTCCGAGGATCGAGCGGATCGAGGAGTAGACCAGGCGCTCGCCCAGGCGGTGCTCGGCCTTGAGGGCAAGCGAAGGCCCGCCGGGTTTGTCGAGCCCGCGCGAGTATTCGATCGCGACCTTGGCGAAGTGCCTGAAAAGCTTGAGTTTGAGGCCCTTGCCGGCCTTGGCGTCCGCCGCGTTGTAGATCTTTTCAAAGATCCGCGGGACGGCCAGGATATAGGTCGGACGGAAACTCTGGACGTCGGACACCAGGTTCTTGGCGTCCGGTGCGAACCCCGTGATGTTGCCCGAGTACATCGACATCAGGCAAATGAAGCGCGCGAAGACGTGGGCCATGGGAAGAGCCAGGAGGCTGCGCTGCATTCCGCCGATGATCTGCGAAAGGCCGTCGTCCAGGGGGCCGTTGATGGCCACGTGGAGGAGGTTGCGATGGCTTAGGCGCGCGCCCTTGGGAAGGCCGGTTGTGCCGGACGTGTAAATGATCGTGGCGAGGTCGTCGGCTGTGGTCGCGTCGATCCTCCGGTCGATCTCGGGATCGAGCGCGAGGGAGCCTTTGGCTGAGATCTTTTCGACGGCGATCGCCTCGAAATGGTCCAGCTCTGAGAGCAGGGGAGCGAGGACGTCGCGGATCTGGGGGGTCTCCGCAATCGCCATTCTGCACTGCGAGTCTTTGACGATCCATCTGGCCTGATCGGTCGAATCGGTTTCGTAAATGGGAATGAGCTGCGCGCCCACGGCCCACGTCGCCTGATCGAAAAGTGCGAACTCGTATCGTGAATGGCTCATGATCGCGATATGGTCGTTGGGTTCGACGCCGAGGGCGAGCAGACCGCGCGCGAGCGCGCGAACTTCGGCGTAAAACTGGCGCCATGTCACTGGAACCCAGGTGTTGATGGAGGATTTGCGCTCAAATACGATCTGTTCGGCGCGATCGTGTGCGTGATTGCGCATGACCCACGGAATGGACATCGATTCGGTGATCGTGATCTTTCCGGCGCGATAGGCGGCCCGGCGGCCGTCGATTTCGACAACGTTGCTCATAGCATCCTTTCTACCCATCAGTAGGATAGCGGACTGTCGGGAAGTTTGCTTCCAGCCTAGCGAAGATGAGGCTATTTGGCGGGCTCTTGCTTCTTAAGCCTTCTGTGCCGAGGCGGGCTTCTTAGGCTCTGGCGGGTCCAGCTGGTAGGAGACGACAGCCACCGGCGCATCGCCCTCCACCGAACGGGCGCTGAGATCGCCGCGGACGTGCGCGGCTCGCACGAGATCGGCGTGCACCGCGTCAAGCCGGGCGCGGTCGGCTTCGGCCACCTCGATGGAGACCGCAGCGTACGTCGTGCGCTGGGAGACCTTGTTCTCCGACTTCACTTTCCGCAGTGCGGTCAAAGCCTCGCCCGCGACCCGCAGAATCTCGGCGTCCGCGCCCGCGGCCGCGGCGCGCAAGGGCTCCGAGCTCGGCCAAGCGGCGCGATGGACCGAGCCCGTGCGGAACCAGCTCCACACTTCCTCCGTGGCGTAGGGAATGAACGGCGCAAGGAGCCGCAAGAATACATCGACGGCGATATTGAGCGTCACCCGTGCCGATCGGGCGGTCGGATCGGCCGAATAAGCGCGGTCCTTCACGAGCTCCAGATAATCGTCGCAGAAGGACCAGAAGAAGGTTTCCGCGGTCTCAAGTGCCTGGGTGTAGTCGAAGGTGTCAAATGCCTCGGTGCAGGCGGTGACCACGTGTGACAGAGAAGCCAGTAGCGCCCTGTCGACCGGGTTGGTGACGGCGGCGGGACTCCCGGCCTCGGGGGCCAGGCCGAGAACGAATTTCCCTGCGTTCAGGATCTTCATGGCCAGCCGGCGCCCCACCTTCATCTGCGACTGGTCGAAGGGTGAATCCATGCCGGGTCGGGCCATGGCGGCGCGCCACCTGACGGCGTCGGAGCCGAAACGTTCCAGGATGTCGGAGGGAACCACCACGTTTCCCTTGGACTTGGACATCTTCTTGCGGTCCGGGTCGGTGACAAAACCCGAGATGGTGGTGCGCCGCCACGGCAGCGAATGGTTCTCGAAGTTGGCACGCACGATCCGGGAGAACAACCAGGTGCGAATGATGTCGTGGCCCTGAGGCGCGATGTCCATCGGGAAGGTGAGGTTGAACAGTTCCTCGTCGCGTTCCCAGCCAGATGCGATCTGCGGGGTCAGCGATGAGGTCGCCCAGGTGTCCATCACATCGGGGTCGGCGATAAACCCGCCCGGAATCCCGCGCTGTGACTCCTCGTAGCCGGGCGGACACGCGGTGACGGGGTCGACGGGCAGGCTGGCCTCGTCGGCGACGATCATCTGGTCGTAGAGCGGTTCACCGTCGGCGTCGAGCGGATACCAGACCGGGAAGGGTACCCCGAAGAACCGCTGCCGGGAGATCAACCAGTCGCCGTTCAGACCACCCACCCAGTTGTCGTAGCGGTGGCGCATGTGCTCCGGGGTCCAGGCAAGTTCCGAGCCGCGCTTCAACAGGTCGGCCTTCAGCTGTTCGTCGCGGCCACCGTTGGACAGGTACCACTGGCGGGTGGCGACGATTTCCAGCGGTTTGTCGCCCTTCTCGTAGAAGTTGACGGGCCGGGAGATGGGTTTTGGTTCCCCGTCGAGATCCCCGGAGGTGCGTAGCAACTCCACGACGGCGGCCCGGGCGGAGAAGACCGTCTTGCCGGCCAGTTCGGCCCAGGGCTCGGCGTTGGTGAGCCACTCGGGGACTTCCCGCTGGAGGCGGCCGTCACGGCCGATGATGGTGCGGGTTGGCAGATCAAGTTCCCGCCACCACTGCACGTCGGTGAGGTCACCGAAGGTGCAGCACATCGCTATGCCGGCACCCTTGTCAGGTTCGGCGGCGGTGTGTGCCAGGACCGGGATCTCCACCCCGAAGACCGGGGATGTGACGGTGGTCCCGAACAGGTGCTGGTAGCGCTCATCATCGGGATGGGCGATCAGGGCGCAGACGCTGGGCAGCAGCTCGGGGCGGGTGGTTTCGATGAACACCGGCCCGTCGGCGCTGTGGAAGGCGACGCGGTGATAGGCGCCCGGGTGCTCCCGGGACTCCAGTTCTGCCTGCGCCACTGCCGTCTGGAACGTGACGTCCCACATGGTGGGGGCAAAACTCAGGTAGGCTTCACCGCGGGCGAGATTGCGCACGAAGGCCAGCTGGGCCACGGCCTGCGTGGCCGGGGAGATCGTGGTGTAGAGGGTGTCCCAGTCGATGGACAATCCGAGATACCGCCACAGATCTTCGAAGACTTTCTCATCGATGGCAGTCAGTTTCTCGCACAGCTCGATGAAGTTGCGGCGCGAAATGGGTACCTGGCGTTTCGGATCGGGTTTGGCCGGGGGAGTGAAGTCCTCGTCGTAGGGAAGCGACGGGTCGCAGCGCACACCGTAATAGTTCTGGACACGGCGTTCGGTGGGTAGGCCGTTGTCGTCCCAGCCCATCGGATAGAACACCTCTTTGCCCCGCATCCTCTGGTAGCGGGCGATGGTGTCGGTGTGGGTGTAACTGAAGACGTGGCCCACGTGTAGCGATCCGGAGACCGTCGGTGGTGGGGTGTCGATGGAGAACACCTGCTCGCGGGAAGCGGGACGCCGGAATGCGTAGATGCCGTCCTCGTGCCACACCTGCCCCCATTTGCTCTCGAGACCTTCGAGGGCGGGTTTGGTGGGTAGGCCGGAGTTGTAGGCAGGGTTCGTCATGGTAGGGAATCGTAGTTGTGTTCGGCGGGTGAGGTAAAAGCAACGGCCCCGCGATCACATCGCGGGGCGTCGTTCAGTTGGAACTGGATGCGGCGGACTGAATTGCCACCAGAAGCGCTTGGGGATCGTTCGCCACCACGCCTTCGAACTTGATGTCCTGACCCTTGACGCGGTATGTTGGTGTGCTTTCGACTCCGTCGTCAGTCATCGACTTGTAGGATTTCTGCGCGAAGTCTGCGTAGACCTTGTCGTCATAGAGTTTCTGGAATGTCGTCAGGTCGTCGCCCGTGATCCCTGCCTTGGTCGCGAAGTCGACCCGGAGCTGCTGATCCGTGTACCCATCACCCTCATTGTCGGGTTGGTTCTCGTAGATCACTTGGTGGTATTCGCGGTACTTTCCAACCGCATCAGCGGCGGCGGCTGCTAGCGCCGCACGTTCGGAGGATTTCTTATTCGAAGCCTGGTTGACCTTGTTGAGGAAGTACGCGGTCCGGATCTCGAATGTGATTTTGCCCTCGTCGACGAGCTGGAGCATGGCGCTTCCATACTGGGATTCACGCGCCTTGCAAGCAGGGCATTGGTAGTCCTCGTAGACCACCACGTGCGGAACATCGCCAGCTGGTTGGGTGTTCTTGCTCTTGATGGCGATGCCATGTCCTTCCGTGGCGTTCGGTGGGGTGAGCTGCTCGGCTGCCGGGGTCTTGTTGCTGATTGCGTTCGCGAGGACGACGGCAATGACGACCGCCACCACGAGGGTCAGCACACCCAGACCGACGCCGAGCATCCGGGTGTTGCGTTTGCGGCGTGCTTCCAGTTCCTGTTGCTGCCTGAGTGCTGCACGTCTGCTCAGGTTCGAGTTATTGGCCATGGGGTAAGAATTCACTCCTCGGTTTTTGTCATTTCGGCGATGTCATCACGGCTCTCCTCGCTGAAACGAATGGGTGAGCCGAAAAGTGCCTGATCCAGGCTGAAAAGAGAACGCGGCCGCACGACAAGCCAGCCGCACAGCGCGGTCATCACCAGGTTTTCGGCCAGTTTCTTGGGGTACTGGGTGTTCTCCGGAGTCACCTCGCCACCATGTCCGAAGCAGCCGCAGTCGATGCTGATACCCTGGCTCCAGACCCAGACGATGCCGCCTATGAAAGCGATCAGCAACAACGCCGTGACCAGCGTTGCCCAGCGGGTGAGCAGCCCCACGATGAGCAGGATCCCGACTGCGATCTCGACCACCGGAAGGACGTACGCCAATATCTGGGACAGATCCCAGCCGACCAGCTGATATGCGCGAATATCGAAGGCGAAGCCATCCATGTTCCCGATTTTCACGATTCCCGCGTAGAAGAAGACGGCACCGGGTATCAGACGGGCCGCCAATCCCACCCAATCCGGCCAGTGTCGCACGGAGGGCTCAGGGTATCTACTCATCACGCAGAACATAGTAACCGCGTCACTAGGATGTCCTCATCATGGAACACACTGCCCTCGTAGCCGAACTCACATCCCGCTGGCCCGAACACCGCGTCGGCCCGGCCCTGAGTCGCATTGCCGCCCTGATGGAGTTGCTGGGTAATCCTGAACGAGCCACCCCTGTGATCCAGGTGGCGGGAACCAACGGCAAGGGATCGACGTGCATCATGATCGACGCGCTGTTGCGTGCCGCAGGGTTGCGCACGGGGAGGTTCTCCAGCCCTCACCTCAGCGACGCCCGAGAGCGGATCTCCATCGATGGGGAACCGATCTCCGAAGCGAGGTTCGCCGAGATCTGGGACGAGATCGAACCCTTTGTTCGAATGGTGGATGACCGGAAACTGGACGGGATCGACATGACCTTTTTCGAGGTCATCACCGGCATGGCCTACGCGGCTTTCGCTGACGCTCCCGTGGACGTCGCCGTGGTTGAGGTGGGACTCGGCGGTAGCTGGGATGCCACGTCCGTTGCCGCTCCGCAGGTCTCGGTCGTGGCCCCCATCGGCCTCGACCACACCCACATCCTCGGAGACTCGCTGGAAAAAGTGGCCTCCGAGAAAGCAGGCATCATCAAACCGGGTGCGATGGCGGTGCTGGCCGGGCAGGAACCCGCAGCGGCCCGGGTACTGCTGGCCCGTGCAGCAGAGGTCGGCGCTGTGGTCAAGGCGGAGGGCCCGGATTTCGGGCTGCTGGAACGCCATCCCGCGGTGGGCGGGCAGGTCATCCGGATCCAGTCCGAGGGCGGACCGGTAGGGGACCTCTTCCTCCCCCTGCACGGAGCCCACATGGCCCGCAACGCCGCGCTCGCCGTGGCGTCCGTCGAGGCTTTTCTGGGAGGTCAGCCTCTCGACCCCAGGATCATTGAAGAGGGGCTCGCCTCGGTGGTGGCTCCGGCCAGACTTGAACTGGTACGCACTTCACCGGCGATCGTCGTCGACACCGCCCACAATCCGCAGGCCGCCCGGGTAACCGTCGAGGCGTGTCGGGAGGTTTTCGCCTTCCAGCCGCTGATCGGTGTGATCGGGATGATGGCCGACAAGGACACCGCCGGGGTGCTGGAGATCTTCGCCTCCGCCATGGACCAGGTAGTGGTGACCCGTGCCCGAGGCACCTCACGTTCCATGTCTGTCGATGAACTGGTGCGCACAGCGGAGGAGATCTGGCCCGCAGGGAAGGTGCAGAAGGCCCCGAGCGTTGCGGATGCGCTGGAGCTGGCGACGCTGCTGTCCGATGCCGCAGGGCCGGCAGCGGGGGTTTTGGTCGCGGGATCGCTGATCGTCGCAGGCGAGGCCCGGGAGCTACTTGTCGGGGAACAGGAAACCGATTCGTGATCCTCGTAGGACAGGGATGCTGCTGCTAGCGGCGCAGCGCCTCGAAGCGAGTGCGGGCCTCGCGCTCCCAGGCCTCGGCAATCAACGTGTGCCCCAGGTCGGTGGGGTGGACGCCGTCTTCAGCCATTTCCTCGTTCTCGTACTCCGACGAGTACTCGCGAATCATCAAACCCAGATCGACAACGGCGCAGCCGTATTCCGCAGCTAGACGGTGCACCAGTTCCTGCCGCGGTCGCAGGTCCGAGAGCCAACCCTCCTGGTCAGGGGTGACGGGTGCCACGAACGGCACCATCAGCACGGTGGATGTTTCGTCGAGGCTTTCGATCAGGTGGCGGTAGGAGGCTTCGAAATCTCTGAGCGGTGAGGAGGCTTTCCCCGTGACTGCCTGCCAGGTGTCGTTGATGCCGATGAAGATGCTTACCAGGTCGGGGTTCTCGGCCAGCACGTCGCCTTCGAAACGTGCCTCCAAATCCGCCAATCGGTCACCGCTGACGCCTGCATTGACTACACGCGCAAAGGTGAGGGGACCCTTCGCCAGTTTGGCCACGTAACCAGTGCCCAAGGAGCCGCTCGCCCGATCCCTTCCGGTGTCCGTGATGGAGTCTCCAGCGAACACGACAGTGGGGGGTTTCGCGTTCATTTCAGCTCCTTTGGAAACGGTGTCGCGACAGGAATCCACTATGCCATCGTGACCCAGGAACCACCACCAAAAGCCCTGCGGACAGGCCGTGGCGTGTCTCTGTGCGGTGCTTTGGGGGGCGATAAAAGTCCTGCGGGTCAGCACTTACGCCCCAGCGGTGAAGATGTTCCAGGGATCGTCGTGGAAGACCTGGAAATCGGTCAGTAGCGGATGCGTCGGCTGGTTGCCGACGGCTGTGAGGGTATCGGATGCCCTGCCGTCGCCGGTAAGGCAGACGAACAGAAGTGGCCTCAGCAGACGGAACGGGATCATTCATCGCCGCCTAGTTCCAGGTGGAGCAGGGGAGGGATCCCATGACATGCATAAGTTGTGGAACAATGATCACCAGGTCACGCACCGCCGGTGCCGCCGAGAGGCAGCCCGGGGCTGAACACCGCGACGACGAACTCGACCGCGGAGGCCCCGATGCTTCCGGTTGACCTTGAGTCTTGGGAGGCGTGGCAAGCCACGCCGGAGCTGGCGCCAATGCGCCCGAAGGAGTCGTACATGACCGAAACCAACCAGGAATCCGCTGCATCCGAGCTGCCTGTGCGTCCCCGAGTCCATCAGCTCGCCAAGCACATCGGTATCACCAGTAGAGAACTGCTGGCCGAGCTCGCGCAGCGCGGACACGAACTGCGCAGCGCTTCCTCGGTGGTACTGCCTGACATGGTGGCTGCCGTGTTGGAGGCTCATACAGCGCAGCCCGAGGAGGAAACCTCCGGGGCGGACTCCTCTGGAGCAGATTCTCCTGCGAGACCCGAAACACAGCCCGAGATGGTCGTGGAACCGCAGCCGGAGCCAGCCGCCTCCAGAAGTCGGCGTCGTCGTGCTGCTTCGCGTCCCGCAGGTCCGCCCGCTGAGGTGAACGTTCCAGCGGCCGTGTCTGTCACCACCGCTGCCGCCGCCCCGGAACCCTCCGAGACCACTGGGTCCGAGCTGAAACAGGAGCCGGCTCCGAGGCAGCGCCATCGCCGCGCCACGCGAGCTGCGGGAGGGCCAGTTGAGACGCCGATCGTGACCTCTGAGGTTGAAACCCATTCTGGCTCGGAACCGGCGCGGGAGATCCAGGAAGAAACGGAAACCACGCCTACGCCGAGGCAGCGTCGTCGACGCGCGACCAGGTCCGCAGGAGCCGCCACGACCGAGAAATCCGAATCGGTTGAGCAGGTGGAAGAGGACGGCAGCCAGGAAACAGAAGCGACGGCGGAAGACGGTATCGCGGTAGCGCTTCGCATCGCGGAGGAAGCCGCGAAGGCCCGGCGTGCGACGATGAAAGACCCCTTCGCCATCACCGCTGAGGGGCGTACCGAGTCCTTGGCGAAACTGGCCAACGCCATTGCTGAGGACTCAGCAGATGGTGCAGAGGCCGGGACGAGCTCCGAAGAAGAGCCGGATGCTGTGGATGCAGCGGAGGAATCGGGGGATGCGAGTGCCGAGGCCGAGGAGGAACGTCCCGGCAGGCGTCGCCGCCGCCGCGGTGGCAGGCGTCGTCGCCGCGGTTCCACCACAGAGGAAGCAGCTGAGGAGGAGACCGGCGACGAATCATCCTCCGACGAGCCCAGTGAGGAATCCAACGAGGAAGACGAAGCCTCCGGGCAGGAGGAGAGCTCCGAGGGAGGCGCTGAGGAGACGACCGGCACCCGCCGCCGTCGCCGCCGTCGCCGTCGTTCCAGCGGCTCCGAATCGAAGGGTGCTGCTGGGGACGAGGTGACCGGGATCGAGGGTTCCACCCGCATGGAAGCCAAACGGCAGCGTCGCAAGGAGAACCGTGCTGCGGGTCGTCGCCGCGCCCCGATCCTCTCCGAGGCTGAATTCCTGGCGCGTCGTGAATCCGTGGACCGGAAACTCGTGATCCGTCAGCGAGAGGACTACACCCAACTCGCCGTGGTCGAGGATGGGATCCTCGTCGAACACTACGTGGATCGCGCGTCCGCCACATCCCTGATTGGCAACGTCTACCTGGGGCGCGTGCAGAACGTGCTTCCCAGCATGGAGGCGGCGTTCGTTGACATCGGGCGGGGGCGCAACGCCGTCCTCTACGCGGGTGAAGTGGACTGGGACTCCTACGGTGTCACCGCCGAGGACCGCAAGGTGGAGAAGGTGTTCAAGTCCGGGCAGCCGGTGCTCGTGCAGGTCACCAAGGATCCCGTTGGAGCGAAGGGTGCCCGTCTGACCGGGCACATTTCCCTGCCGGGCCGCTACATCGTGTATTCCCCGGGCGGCCACTTGTCCGGGATCTCCCGCAAACTTCCGGACGTGGAACGCGCCCGATTGCGGCAGATCCTCGGTGAACTGATCGGTGACAACGAATCCGTGATCGTGCGCACTGCTGCTGAGGGGGTGGCTGCCGAGGAACTGGTGCGCGATGTCAACCGCCTCAAGGCCCAGTGGGAGGTCATCGAGAAGAAGGTGAAAGCGGGCAAGGCCCCCGAAGCTCTCTACTCCGAACCTGATCTGACGTTGCGTATCGTCCGCGATCTGTTCACTGAGGATTTCGCGAAGCTGACCGTCCAGGGCGACGACGCCCACGAGGCGATCTCGGCCTACGTCGGGCATGTCGCCCCTCATCTGGCAGATCGCATCGAACGGTTCGAACCTGGTGAGGACGGCCGCGACCTGTTCGCGCAGTACCGCATCGACGAGCAGATCGCCAAGGCCCTCGAGCGCAAGGTCTTCCTGCCATCCGGAGGTTCGTTGGTGATCGACCGTACCGAGGCCATGACCGTCATCGACGTCAATACGGGCAGATTCACGGGCTCCGGAGGCAACCTTGAGGCCACCGTCACCAGCAACAACCTGGAGGCGGCCGAGGAGATTGTCCGGCAGCTGAGACTGCGTGACCTTGGTGGCATCATCGTCATTGACTTCATCGACATGGTGTTGCCCAGTAACCGTGAACTGCTCTTGCGACGTCTCGTCGAGTGCCTGGGCCGCGACCGCACCAGGCACCAGGTGGCGGAAGTCACCAGTCTGGGTCTGGTGCAGCTGACACGCAAACGCATTGGAACCGGACTCGCCGAGGCGTTCACGGAGGAGTGCAGCCACTGCCATGGCTCCGGTTATCTGCATTTCGACAGCCCCGTCGATTCGCAGGCCCCGGCGGATGGTGGTGAGCGCAGGTCCGGGCGTCGCCGCAGGAAGAATGGGTAGCAGTTTGCACAAAGCTGATTGAGGCAGGCCGCGACGAAGAAGCGGTCCGTGGTGAAGCCATCTCGTCCTTCTCCAGGCACCTGCGATCGTCTGCGGAAACTTCGGGTGAAGAATCGCAGTCGGTGGGTTTGACTCGGCGGGGCGGTGACCGTAAAGTTGTCCCTCGGTTGTCAGGCCGCGCCTTTCTGCGTGGCTAGACGACGTCTCCTGTTGGGCCCGCGCGGGCGTCACGGGAGATTCCCAAGGCATTAGAAAAGAAGGTAGGTCAGGCGTGTACGCGATCGTGCGCAGTGGCGGACGCCAGCACAAGGTGGCTGTTGGCGACATCCTCGACATCGACCTGGTGTCCGAAGGGGTCGGCGAAACCATCGACCTGCAGCCGCTGCTGCTGGTCGATGGCGGCACCGTGACCTCCGACGCCAAGGCCCTCGGCAAGGTCTCCGTGACCGCCGAGGTGCTGGCGGAGACCAAGGGCCCCAAGATTCGGATCCTGAAGTACAAGAACAAGACCGGCTACAAGAAGCGCCAGGGGCACCGCCAGCGGTACACCCAGGTCAAGATCACCGGCATCAAGAACTGAGGTAGGAACAGAGATGGCACACAAGAAGGGCGCGTCCTCGACGCGAAACGGTCGTGATTCCAACGCTCAGCGCCTTGGTGTGAAGCGTTTCGGCGGGCAGGTCGTCGGCGCGGGTGAGATCATCGTCCGTCAGCACGGTACCCACTTCCACCCCGGCGATAACGTCGGTCGTGGTGGCGACGACACCCTCTTCGCGCTGGCCGCCGGCAAAGTGAACTTTGGCGTCAAGCGTGGTCGCCGCGTCGTCAACGTGGCTCCGGTCGAGGCTTGAGCCAGCAGCGGACATTCGGGCGACGGGCCTTCCCTTCATGAGGAGGGCCCGTCGCTCTTCGGTTTCTGAAGCACTTTGAGATACTTCTAGCCGTGGCAATTCCCTCATTCGTCGATCGCGTGAAACTGACCGTGCAGGCAGGCAACGGCGGTCACGGCTGCGCCTCGGTGCACCGCGAGAAGTTCAAGCCCCTCGGCGGCCCAGACGGAGGCAACGGAGGCGACGGAGGATCCGTGATCCTCCGCGTGGCCGACAACCTCAATTCGCTGGTGGAATACCATCGCCAATCGGTGCGCCGTGCAACGAACGGGCAGCCCGGTCGCGGTGACCACCAGCACGGTGCCAAGGGCGAAGACGTGGTCCTGGCTGTACCTGCCGGGACGGTCGTCTCCGATGCGACCACGGGCGAGCACCTGGCTGATCTCACCGAAGTCGGTGAGGAATACGTCGTTGCCCTCGGTGGCAAGGGTGGGCTCGGCAACGAAGCGCTCGCGACCGCCGCCCGCAAAGCGCCCGGTTTCGCGCTTCTCGGCGAGGAGGGCGAAACCCGGTTGACTCAGCTCGAGCTGAAGGTGCTGGCCGACATCGGATTGGTCGGGTTCCCGTCGGCAGGGAAGTCGTCGCTGATCGCCGCGATCTCCAGGGCCCGACCGAAAATCGCCGACTACCCCTTCACCACCTTGGTGCCGAATTTGGGGGTTGTAGTGGCAGGAGATCTCACCTACACCGTCGCTGACGTTCCAGGTCTCATCGAGGGGGCTTCCCTCGGGAAGGGTCTGGGATTCGATTTCCTGCGGCACATCGAACGCTGCCAGGCCATCGTGCACGTCATCGATCTGGGCACCTGGGAACCGGGTCGCGAACCCGTCGCAGACCTGGACGTCATAGAGGGCGAACTTGTTGCCCACGGCGGTTTGGAGGATCGCGAACGCCTGGTGGTGCTGAACAAACTGGACCTGCCTGATGCCCCCGAGTTGGCAGAACTTGCCCGGCCCGAGCTGGAAAAACGTGGCTATCGGGTCTTCGAGGTGAGCACCAAGACCGGTGAGGGGCTGAACGCGTTGAAATTCGCCATGGCCCGGATCGTCGAGACCCACCGCGCCGCCAAGGCGACGGAGGAGCCACCGAGAAAGGTCCTGCGACCCAAACCGGTGGGACGTATCGCCGCCGACGACTCTTTCACGATCGTGAAGCAAAGCGACGGGGAGGGCAGTTTCCTGTGGCGGGTGCGCGGGGCCAAACCGGAACGCTGGATCCGCCAGACCGACTTCAACAACGCTGAGGCGGTCGGTTACCTGGCGGATCGGTTGATCCGGCTCGGGGTGGAGGAGAAACTCCTGGAACTCGGGGCCCGGGAGGGCGACATGGTGGCCATCGGAGGCGACGACGCGGTGGTGTTCGATTTCGCCCCGCAGGTCGAGACTGGGGCCGAGATCCTTTCCCGGCGGGGTGAAGATCCCCGGCTGGAGAGCGAACGGCCCGCAGTGACCCGGCGGCGCCGGATCGATGCTGAATACCAGGCCTGGAAGGCCGGCGAGGTCGTTGATGAGGACTGAGATCACTGAGGCAAAACGCTTGGTGGTGAAGATCGGGTCATCGTCGCTGACCGATCGGGAGGGGCACCTGGATCCGGTGCGCATCGAGACGCTCGCCGCAGAACTGGCCTCCCTACAGGCACGCGACAAGCGGTTGGTGCTGGTGACCTCTGGGGCCATTGCGGCGGCGCTGGGGCCATTGGGGCTCTCGGCGCGGCCCAGGGATCTCGAGACCCAGCAGGCGGCGGCTGCGGTCGGCCAGGGCATCCTGATCCGGCGTTACGCGGAGGCTTTCGCGGCCCACCACCAGATGGTGGCGCAGGTGCTGCTGACCGCCGGTGACCTGCAGGACGGGCGCAGCTACCGGAACGCCCTGAACACGATTTCGCGGTTGTTCAGGCTGGGGGCGATCCCCGTGATCAACGAGAACGACACCGTCGCGACCGGGGAGATCCGGTTCGGCGACAACGACCGCCTGGCGGCGTTGACCGCCCACCTGGTGCGGGCCGATGCGCTGGTGATCCTGAGCGACGTGGACGGCCTCTACACCGCACACCCGGCGGAACCCGGGGCCCGGTTGATACCCCGGGTCCGTGACTTCACGGAGCTGGTGGCCGACACCTCCCGGGTGGGTTCCCGGGTCGGGACCGGCGGGATGCGCACCAAGGTGG
>ERZ773076.688-NODE-688-length-16267-cov-3.069393_pt1 | contig 16267 bp, 10 predicted proteins | sample MGYA00580613_ERZ773076 | MGnify/ENA primary metagenome ERZ773076 (study PRJEB29015, sample SAMEA2738005) | human oral metagenome | biome: human oral; feature: human-associated habitat; material: dental | place: China | collected 2057 ...
CAGCCTGATTAGACCTATCCAGCGGAGGAGGGTATTAAAAAAGGCATACTTTTGCCACCCCTAATAAAACCAGTAGATGATTCTTTCAGCATTAACGGCTATCTCTCCGGTCGACGGACGTTACCGGGGCAAAACAGAGGCGCTGGCCTCGTATTTCTCTGAATTTGCATTGATTCGATATCGTGTACGCGTGGAGGCGGAATACTTCTGTGCGCTGACCGAGGTATTGCCGCAACTCAAGGCGGCCCATCGCCCGGAGATACACGAGGCGCTGCGGCGCGTTTATCTCGACTTTTCGATGGCGGACGCGGAGCGCATTAAGGAGATCGAGCGAACAACGAACCACGACGTGAAGGCGGTGGAGTATTTCATCAAAGAGCGCATGGATGCGGCGGGCCTTGATCGCTTGTCTGTTGTTTGGTCGGACTCCGGATTCGCAAGTGCGAAACGGATCGTCCGCTGGCTGTCGCCATTCTCGCTCGCATCGTTTCCATCCATTCTCATCCTTCCAAGGAAAGGAGTCATTTCATGAAACGTTTCGCCAAGACCCCCATCTACGCCGGCCTGCTGCTGGCCTGCGCTGTCGGCCTGACCGCCTGCGGCAGCGATGACAACAACAACAGCACCGCTACCAGCAACAGCGGCACGACGGGTACGACCGGCACCACGGGTGGCGCCTGGCAGACCGGCACCACGGGTGACGTGAGCATCAAGTTCGCCGCCTACAACGGCGCCGAGAAGATCGATTGCAACAGCACGACGAAGCTGGGCACGAAGCAGCGTGCCGTGCAGATCGAGGACTTCCGCTTCTACATCTCCAACGTCAGCCTGATCAAGGCCGATGGCACCCGCGAGGCCCTCAAGCTCAAGCAGGCCAACGATTACAACTACACCAGCAACGACGGCAAGAACACCGTCAGCCTGATCGACCTGGAGCAGAAGGGCGTGGGTGAGTGCGACGGTTCCGCCGCCACCAACGCCGTCATCGAAGGCACGGTGTCGGCAGGCAGCTACACCGGCGTGGAAATGACGCTGGGCGTGCCCTTCGAGCTGAACCACCTGAATGCGGCTGACGCAACCACGCCGCGCGTGCTGCAGAACGCCGTTCATCCGTCCATGTCCTGGAACTGGCGCGGTGGCCGCAAGTTCACCAACATCCAGTTCGACCAGAACGAGAACGTTGATCCCGCCGCCTGGGAATCGGCCGAGGTGAAGGACGGCAAGGCCGAAGAGGGTTCCGTGCGCCTGCACCTGGGTTCCACCGGCTGCGTGGGCAATCCGGCCGCAGGCACGCCGATCTCCAGCTGCAAGGCCCCCAACCGGGTCACCGTCACGCTGGCTGGCTTCAACCCCGCCAGCCAGGTCGTGGCTTTCGATGCCGGCGCGCTGTTCAACTATGACATCGCCAGCAAGGCCGAAGGCGCTGGCGGCTGCATGTCCGGCGCTACCGATGCCGGTTGCGCCAAGCCCTTCGATGCTCTGGCGCTGGACTGGAAGGCCGATGGCAGCGGCACCGGCGTGGCCGTGGCCGGCAAGACGCAGAAAGTGCTGAAGGCCGTCACGCCCTGAGCGTCGCTGTAACTTCATGCGGGCATGCTCACCCCGGTGGGGCATGCTGCATGAGGGATGAGGGGAAGCGAAGGGCTTGCTTCCCCTGTTCGGGCTGCCTGCGGGGTGGCCCGTGTCACTGAAGGAGGTCTCTCATGAATTCTCTGCCCGTCCGTTTGCCAATGCATGGCAGTCACCGATGTCCGCGTGGGGTGTCCAGACGTGCAGCGGGTGCCATGCTGGTGCTGCTGCTGAGCTGTGGGGGATGTGGAGGAGGCTCCTCGGACAGCAGCCCGACACCGGATGCAGGTAGCAGCCAGGGGAAGGCAGCAGCGCCTACCGTGCTGGACTGGACCTATCCGGCCTACAGCCCGCCTGACGCCTGGGAGTGGAAGCTTCCTTCGCACATGCCCGCACCCCGTGTGCCGGCTGACAACCCCATGAATGCTGCCAAGGTGGCGCTGGGGCGCTACCTGTTCCATGAGCGGCGCCTCTCGGGTGATGGCACCATGTCGTGTGCCTCGTGTCACGAACAGGCGCGTGCCTTTGCCGACGGCAAGGACCGTCCGCGCGGCATCACCCACGTGCAGCATCCCCGCAATTCCATGGGGCTGGGCAACGTGGCCTGGCATGCCACACAGACCTGGTCCAATCCGGTGCTGATGTCGCTGGAAGCCCAGATCCCGAACCCCGTGTTCGGTACCGAACCCGTCGAGATGGGCGTGAACGACAGTTCCGTGCAGGAGGTGCTGAAGCGCCTGGCCAGTGCCCAGGACGTGGATTATCCGGCGCGTTTTCGACAGGCGTTTCCTGACGCCAAGTCCGATCCGCTGACCTGGGAGAACATCTTCAAGGCCATCAGCGCCTTCGAGCGCACGATGGTCACGGCCGACAGCCGCTATGACCGCTACCTGCAGGGCAAGGCCACCCTGTCGGCGCAGGAACTGCGCGGCCGGCAACTGTTCGAGAAGGCCGAATGCACGCAGTGCCATCAACCCCCCAATTTCGATGATCAGTTCGTCAGCGTCGAGACCACGACACTGAAGGTCCGGTATCACAACATCGGGCTCTACAACCTGAATGGTCGGGGCGACTACCCGGCCGACAACACCGGTGCCGAGGAAATCACCGCCAATCCGGCCGACATGGGGGCTTTCCGGGTGCCCAGCCTGCGCAACGTGGCCGTGACCGAGCCCTACATGCACGATGGTTCGGTGGCTACGCTCGAAGAGGCGGTGGCCATCATGGCCGGTGGCGGACGCAACATCACCAGCGGCCCGCGGGCCGGCGACGGACGCGCCAATCCGCACAAGAGTCCGCTCGTCCGGGATCGGGGCCTGTCGGCGCAGGACCGCGCAGACATTGTGGCTTTCCTGAAGACGCTGACGGATGAAACGTTCCTGAGCGATCCAGCATTTTCCGATCCTTTCCGGAAAGACGCCGCATCCCGCCCATGACAGGACAGACGAGGAATCGACCGATGACAATGAACAAGAGGAAAGCCGCCAGACGCAGGGGCGATGCGGGACACAGGTTTTCCGTGGCCCGGATGCCCGCGCTGCTGGCCACGGCGCTGGGTGCGCTGGCACTGCCGGCCTGGGCACAGGATGCCGGGCAGGCGGGTGATGCGGCCGTGGACGAGACCGTGCAGTTGCCGCAGGTGCGGGTTCGTGCGCTGCGTCTTTTCGAGGTGCAGCCCCCCAACATGTCGCTGCCCGGATCGGGCGTGACGGATTCGGGCAAGATCTCGCGCCGTCGTGCCACCACGCCGGACACCACGGGCCTGCTGAAGGACATGCCCGGCGTGGACGTGCAGGGAGCGGGCGGTGTGTCGGGGCTGCCGGTGATCCATGGCCTGGCTGACGAGCGGCTGCGCCTGACGGTGGATGACATGGACCTGATGGCGGCCTGTGCCAACCACATGAACCCTGCGCTGTCCTACATCGACCCGGCCAAGGTGGAGAGCATCCGTGTCTATGCCGGCATCTCGCCGGTCAGCGCGGGCGGCGACAGCATCGGTGGCAGCATCCAGGTGGAGTCTGCGCCGCCAAGCTTTGCCGATCCGGACGGCAAGCCCCTGCTGGGGGGCCACGTGGGCACCCATTACCGCAGCAATGGTCATGGGGTGGATGTCAGCCTGGGCACGCACTACGCCACGGAGCGTCTGCATCTGGAGTATGAAGGTTCCTACGCGCGGGCACGCAACTACCGTGCAGGCAAGGACTTCAAGCCGGCCGAGACCGGCCGCGAACAGGGGCGCGTGCTGCCGGGTGACGAAGTGGGCTCCAGCGGCTTCCGGGTACAGAACCACCGGATGGCAGCGGCCTGGCGCAGTGGCATGCACCTGCTGGAGACCGATTTCAGCTGGCAGAACATGCCTTTCCAGGGATTCCCGAACCAGCGCATGGACATGACCGAGAACCGCGCCACGCTGGCCGGTCTGCGCTATCGGGGGCAGTTCTCCTGGGGCGACCTGAAGGTGCGTCTGTGGAACCAGCGCATCCGTCACCGCATGGACATGGGCGAGGACCGCTACAGCTACGGCACCGGCATGCCCATGCGCACCCGCGCCAGTACCGATGGCGCCACGGCCCAGGCCAGCTGGGTGCTGAACGAACGGGACACCGTGCGCCTGGGGCTGGAGGCCCTTTACTACCAGCTGTATGACTGGTGGCCGCCGGTTGGGGCCAGCGGTGGCATGGCACCGAACGACTTCTGGAACATCGACGACGGGCGTCGCAACCGGCTGAGCGCCTATGCCGAATGGGAGCGCAGCTGGGATGCACGCTGGAGCAGCGTCATCGGTCTGCGGCACACGCAGGTGCGTACCGACGCCGGTCCGGTGCGAGGCTACAACGGCCTGCCCACCTGGTCGGATGATGCGTCGGCCTTCAATTCCATCAGTCGCCGGCGGCATGACCGTCACTGGGACTTCAGCGCGCTGGCCAGCTATGAACCGGCCAAGGGTCATCGCTACGAGATGGGCGTGGCTCGCAAGACCCGTTCGCCCAGCCTGTACGAGCGCTATCCATGGTCCACCAACACCATGGCCGCAGGCATGAACAACTTCCTGGGCGATGGCAACGGCTATCTGGGCAATCCGGACCTGAAGCCGGAAGTGGCTCACACGCTGAGTGTCAGCGGCAACTGGCATCATCCCGAGGACGAGCAGCGCTGGGGGCTGACGGTGAGCGCGTACCTGACCCGCATCTCGGATTACGTGGATGCGGAGCGCTGCTCGGCCAGCCAGTGCCGCAGTGGCAACACCACGGCTGACAACGAGTTCGTGCTGCTGCGCTACGTGAACCAGGATGCACGCCTGCTGGGCACCGACGTGTCCGGTCACTGGCTGCTGGCCCAGAGTCCGCATGCCGGCAGTCTGACGCTGAGCGGCAAGCTGGCCTGGCTGCATGGCAAGAACCTGGATACCGGCGGTGGCCTCTACAACACCATGCCGGCCAATCTCCGCATGGGGCTGGAGCATCGGCGCATCGTGGGTGAGGGCGAATGGAGCGGCACGCTGGAATGGGAAGGAGTGCGCTCCAAGACGCGGCGCTCTGCCGTGCGCAACGAGATCCGCACGGCCGGCTATGGCCTGCTGCATCTGCGCACGCGCTACGAGATCGGCCAGCTGGGCATCGATCTGGGCATCGAGAACCTGCTGGACCACGGCTACGCACTGCCGTTGGGTGGGGCCTACCTGGGTCAGGGCAGTTCGATGATGCTCAACACCGTGCCGTGGGGCGTGGCGGTGCCCGGACATGGGCGCTCCGTCTACGTCGGCTTCAACTACAAGTTCTGAGGGACAGACATGACGGATTCATATCGTTCCGGTGGTCGCATCCGGGCAGTGCATGACGATGGTGTCGGCGTGTCTTCGGGGGCGCGCATGGCAATCCATGAAACCGGACGTCGGCCGAAGGGCGTCAAGGTCGGCACGTTCTCCCTGGCCGGAGCTTCCGTGGTGATGCTGGCCGTGCTGGCCGCCTGCGGGGGTGCAGAAGGCCCTGGCGGGGAGCGGGGGCCGGTCATCGGCTCGCGCCCGCAATCCTTGCAGTTTTCCGAAGCGCCTGCCCTGCAGCCTGGGGGAACGGCCAAGGTGTCGGCCACGGCCAGCTCGGGTCTGGCCGTGCGCTACAACAGCTCGACCACCGGCGTCTGCACGGTGGATGCCGACAGCGGGGAGGTGACAGCGCGCGCTGCAGGCAATTGCGTGATTGCGGCTAGCCAGGCGGGTGACACCACCTGGGCGTCTGTCAGTGCACAGCAGCAGATCACCGTGCAGTCCAACGTGCAGTTTGGTGCCGTACCATCGATGACCGTGGGAGACAGTGCCACCGTCACGGTCTCGGCCAGCAGCGATCGGCCGATGCGTTACAGCAGCCTGACCGAAACCGTGTGCCGCACCGACGCCGACAGTGGGCTGGTGACGGCGCTGGCGGCAGGAACCTGCACCGTGGCAGCCGAGCCGCGTGATGCCGCGTCGGGCCAGACAGGCACGCGCCTGACGCAGAGCTTCGAGATTGCCGCAGCCGGTGCCGTGACAGTGCCTGTGGCGCCTGAAAAGGTGACGGCCCGTCGGGGGACGCAGGACGGCACCGTGCTGGTGACGGCCGGCCATGTCCGGGGCGGTGGCGCGGTGGTGTCGGGCTATACCGTGACGTCGGTCCCTGCCGGCATCACGGTGCAGGCGCAGACCTTGCCGGTGACGGTTCCTTGTCCGGCCAGTGGCTGCACGGGTCATGCCTTTGCGCTGTCGGTCACCAATGCAGCAGGTACGGGCCCCGCTTCGGAACCGGCTGATGTCATCAGTCGCTACACGGTGGTGGCGAAGTTCCGTGAACCCGACTATGCGCATGACATGACCGAGTTCCACGGCAGCTTCCGCTACAACGCCACCCGCATGACCGTGTCCGACCTGTCGGGCGAGCTGAGCGAGGTGATGGCCGGCAACAACCAGCCGAACCAGCCCTGGCCGGATGGCATGCCACTGCTGTCACTGCGGCATCAGCTCTCCAGCATTGCTGCGCGGGCGGGTGACGGCCTGCTGGTGACGAGCTTCCTGCTGGAGCACACCAACACGCTGTCGGACGACCCGCGTGATGCCGGCACCGATGGCTGGACGCCCGGCACCGGAGGCTGGAAATACTGGGGCTACCACCATGGCGAGCGTCGAGCCAGCAACCCGGGCAACGCCTATGCCCGCATCTTCGTCAACACGAAGGATCCGCTGCTGCCGCTGACACAGGCCCAGATCGACACGCTGGCCTATGCCGACTGCCATGCCGAGGGCATGATGGGCGACGACTGCATGACGGGCACCACAGTGGCTGGCTACGGCACGCGCGGCTCCATGCGCGGCTATCCGGTGTCGCAGGAAGTGAAGCTGGCCGATACGCCGTGACGTTCGGCGTGTGGAAGGAGGCCTGCCGCGGTGCGTGATTGGACGAGGGGGCTGCATGCCATGATGCATGTGGTTGGGTGCATGGAGCCCCCGCGGCATTGTCGTGTGGTAAGATGCAGGTGAGGTGGTCACGACGCCGCCGTCCATGAAGGAGAACGACCATGAACGCGACCGTTCAAGTCCCGCAGATCCTGAACATCAGCCAATACCTGAAGGAGCGGCCGACAGAGGCAGTCCGTACCGTGCTGCATCAGAGTACGGACATGAATCTCGTGCTGTGGCAGATTCCGCCGCGGGGCAGCCTTCCGCCGCATCGGCACCCGAGCGGTGAGGACATCTGGCTGGTGCTGCGCGGTGAGGCCGATCTGATAGATGATGCGGCTGGCAGTCGGCGCACCATCCATGCCGGTGAAAGCGTGGTGGTCGGCATTGAGCAGACGCACGGTGCCACCAATGTCGGCCATGAGGACTGCGTGCTGCTGTCGGTGGTTCGTCCTTCGGCTGGTTTCCAGCCAGCCTGATGGTGCGGCCTCGGTCGCATCTCCTGTTGGCACGATTGATGACTGTCCGGTCATAAACCCCGCCGGGATGCAGGCCCTTGGCCATGGGCCGCTCACGGATGGGGTACCTTGGTAGGAAAGGCGCCAACGATCCTGGTGCCATCCGGCCTGCCTGCTGATGGGCAGGGACTGTCATTCACACAAGAAGGAGCGCGACGATGGAACACGTACTGGCAACCCTGTTCGAGGTACCCAGCGAGGCCTACCAGGCCTTCGTGGAGCTGAAGGCCTTCCCGCAGAATGACGACACGCGCATTGCCCAGGCGGCGCTGGTGAAGAAGGAGAACGGTGTCATCACGCCGGTGGATGCCTTCGATCCGCTGCAGAAGGTGGGGGACGACACCATCACCGGCACGCTGATCGGCTCGGTGCTGGGCATCCTGGGTGGCCCGCTGGGCATGCTCTTTGGCGCTGGCATCGGGGCCTGGGTGGGTAGTACGGGCAGTACCGATCAGGCACTGGCACAGGCCACGCTGGTCGAGACGGTGGCAGCCAAGCTCAACGACGGCGATGTGGCGATCATTGCGCTGGTGCAGGAAAAGTCCGAAGCGCCGCTGGATCAGTTCTTCGGCCGGTTCAAGTCGCTGGTGGTGCGCTGGGACGCATCCACCATCCAGCAGCAGATGGAGGACGCACTGGAGGTGCAGGCTGACCTGCACGCCCGGGCGGCCGCCGAGCTGAAGGCGCGGCACACCAAGGCACGCAAGGAAAAGCTGGAAGAGTTCGCGCAGTCCATCCGGCAGAAGTTCGACGAGCTGGCGCAGAAGTTCAAGTAAGCGGCCGTGTCTGCCGGGGCCGCCGGCGGGACAGGGGCTGCCGTCGTTCACCCGGCATTCGGGTGGGCGGGCAGCCCTTTTCGTTGGGGGCCTGACCCCCTTGGCAACGCCCTTTCCTGTCAGGGACGTGGCGCGTCGGCGTCACGGCCATCAGGTTGTTGCGGCGGCGTGTTCATGGGCCGCCATGGATTCACGATGCTGCTTGCGGCGTCTTTTACAGCGTCTTTCACGGTTTCTTCCGCGCTGTCTTCCGCGCTGGTTTCCGTGGGAGTGTCCGGAAGCGTCGATTATCCGGATTCAACCAGTTTCACGAAGTATTAAATAATCATTCTTGTTTCCCTTTTTCTTGCCATGCCGTTCAGGGGCGAATAGCTGCCGACTGGCGGATGGTGCGGGTTTCCGGGGACCTATTGGGGAAAACCATTTGCGGTGCACGCTACGCCGGGATGCAGCGTGACGGGTACAATTTCGTCACTTGCAGAAAGAACAGGGCTGCAGGCTGGTCCAGGCCTCGGGCGCTCCCGAGGCAGGGCGCAACCGTCCGGAAAGCCCCGGACATGGCGCACGACGCGCCATTCGGGCTCCGGCGGGTGACGACTCCTGTCTGGTCGGGCCAGGGCGATTTCCTGCTGCACGGGGCCGTTGTGCGCCCCGGTTCCGCCGATCGGGCGGGCGGCAGTTGCCACAGGTGGGGCGCTTCCCGTACCCGGACAGGGCGGAGCATGGCGCCTCGGCTTGCGCGGAATCGTCCCCATATACCCGTTACGGATCGATTATGGCCTTAGGAGAAGTCCATGCTGAATGAGTATCGCCAACATGTTGCCGAGCGCGCGGCGCTGGGCACTCCTCCCCTGGCACTGGATGCCAAACAGACCGCCGAGCTGATCGAGCTGATCAAGAATCCGCCGGCCGGCGAAGAAGAATTCCTGATGGATCTGCTCACCTACCGGGTTCCGCCGGGGGTGGATGATGCCGCCAAGGTCAAGGCCAGCTTCCTGGCCGCCGTCGCTCATGGCGACATCAAGGTCGGGCTGATCTCCAGAGCCAAGGCCACCGAGCTGCTGGGCACGATGCTCGGGGGCTATAACGTCCACCCGCTGATCGAGCTGCTGGACGATCCCGAAGTGGGCGGGGTGGCTGCCAACGCCCTGAAGAAGACGCTGCTGATGTTCGACTTCTTCAACGACGTGGCCGCCAAGGCCAAGGCGGGCAATGCCAGGGCACAGGAAGTGATGCAGAGCTGGGCGGATGCCGAATGGTTCACCAGCCGTCCCAAGGTGCCCGAGAAGATCACCGTCACGGTCTTCAAGGTGCCCGGCGAGACCAACACCGACGACCTCTCGCCCGCGCCCGATGCCTGGAGCCGTCCGGACATCCCGCTGCACTACCTGGCCATGCTGAAGAACACCCGCCCCGACGCGGCCTTCAAGCCCGAGGAAGACGGCAAGCGCGGCCCCATCAAGTTCATTGAAGACCTGAAGAAGAAGGGTCACCTGGTGGCTTACGTGGGTGACGTGGTGGGTACCGGTTCCAGCCGGAAGTCGGCCACCAACAGCGTGATCTGGGCCACCGGCCAGGACATCCCCTACGTGCCCAACAAGCGCTTCGGTGGTGTCACGCTGGGCGGCAAGATTGCCCCGATCTTCTTCAACACCCAGGAAGACTCCGGTTCGCTGCCCATTGAGGTGGATGTCTCGAAGATGGAGATGGGCGATGTGCTCGACATCTTCCCCTACGAGGGCCGCATCGAGAAGAACGGCGAGAAGATTGCCGACTTCACCCTGAAGAGCCAGGTGCTGCTGGACGAGGTGCAGGCTGGCGGCCGTATCAACCTGATCATCGGCCGCTCGCTCACGGCCAAGGCCCGCGAGGCCCTGGGTCTGCCGGCGTCCACCGCATTCCGCCTGCCCAAGGCACCGGTCGATACCGGCAAGGGCTTCACGCTGGCGCAGAAGATGGTTGGTCGTGCCTGTGGCCTGCCCGAGGGGCAGGGCATCCGTCCGGGTACCTACTGCGAGCCGCGCATGACGACCGTGGGCAGCCAGGACACCACCGGCCCCATGACGCGTGACGAGCTGAAGGACCTGGCTTGCCTGGGCTTCTCGGCCGACATGGTGATGCAGTCGTTCTGTCACACCGCCGCCTATCCCAAGCCGGTGGACGTGAAGACGCACCGCGAGCTGCCTGCCTTCATCAGCAACCGCGGTGGCGTGGCGCTGCGTCCGGGTGACGGCGTCATCCACTCGTGGCTCAACCGTCTGCTGCTGCCCGACACCGTGGGTACCGGCGGCGACAGCCACACGCGCTTCCCGATCGGCATCAGCTTCCCGGCAGGTTCGGGTCTGGTGGCCTTCGGCGCCGCCACCGGCGTGATGCCGCTGGACATGCCGGAAAGCGTGCTGGTGCGCTTCAAGGGCGAGCTGCAGCCCGGTGTCACGCTGCGCGACCTGGTGCATGCCATTCCGCTCTATGCCATCAAGGCGGGGCTGCTCACCGTGGCCAAGGCCGGCAAGAAGAACATCTTCTCGGGCCGCATCCTGGAGATCGAGGGGCTGCCCAAGCTGAAGGTGGAGCAGGCGTTCGAGCTGTCCGACGCCTCGGCCGAGCGCTCGGCCGCCGGCTGTACGATCAAGCTCGACAAGGAGCCGATCATCGAGTACCTCAAGTCGAACATCATTCTGATGAAGAACATGATTGCCGACGGGTACCAGGACGCCAAGACGCTGGCACGCCGCATCGAGAAGGTCGAGCAGTGGCTGGCCGATCCGCAGCTGCTGGAAGCGGATCCCGACGCCGAATACGCGGCCGTGATCGAGATCGACATGAACGAGATCAAGGAGCCCATCGTCTGCTGTCCGAACGACCCGGACGACGCCAAGCTGCTGTCCGACGTGGCCGGCACCAAGATTGATGAGGCCTTCATCGGCTCGTGCATGACCAACATCGGTCACTTCCGTGCGGCAGCCCGCCTGCTGGGCGGCCAGCGTGACATCCCCGTCAAGCTGTGGGTGGCACCGCCCACCAAGATGGACCAGAACGAGCTGATCAAGGAAGGTCACTACGCTGCCTTCGGTACTGCCGGTGCGCGCACCGAGATGCCGGGCTGCTCGCTGTGCATGGGCAACCAGGCCCAGGTGCGCGAAGGGGCTACAGTCATTTCCACCAGCACCCGCAACTTCCCCAACCGCTTGGGCAAGAACACCAACGTCTTTCTCGGCTCGGCGGAACTCACGGCCATCGCCTCGCGCCTGGGCAAACTGCCCACCCGTGAGGAATACCTCAAGGAAATGGGCATCGTGGATTCCGACAAGGACAGCATCTACCGCTACATGAACTTCGACCAGATCCCCGAGTACGTGGAAGTGGCCGAAGGTCAGAAGAACGCGCTGGAACAGCATCCCTGAGATGCCTGCCCGGTGCGCGGGCAGAGCCCCGGTGTCATGCCGGGGCCTGACGGCGTACCGGGCGCCCTGCAGCCGTTGATGCAAGAAGAACGGCCTCCCTCGGGAGGCCGTTCTGCTGTTCAGGTACCCGCTTCAGGCACCCGCTTCAGGTACTGGCACCTGGTTCTGGACCAAGGGTCAGGAGCCAGCGTTCAGAAGCCAGGGTTCAGGTGCCAGGCACCAGGGGGCAGGTGCCGGAGTTCAGGAACGGTTCGGGCGCCTGGGGGCAGGCACTTGGGCGGCTGCCCCAGTTGCAGGACATCACGCCGAGGACCAGGGCCGGATCTGCACCAGCGCATCGTCATCGGCATGGTCGATGACGATGGCGCGGACACGCTCCTGCCACACTTCCCCGAAGCGCTGCATTTCGGCCGGGGTGGCATAGCCGCTGACCGCCTTGGGCAGCAGCGCCTGCATGTCGGGGTGGAAGGGGATGATGCCGGCATTCAGCTCCACCTGCACGGCCGCGCCCGTGTCGCGGCGCTTCAGCACCAGCATGCCGTCGATGGAAGCGGCCCCATACTGCAGCAGGTCCTGCCGCTTGAAGCGGTGCGCCGGGCCGATGCCATGAAAGCCGGTCTCGGCGGCGGCGCCCGTCAGCAGCGTGGCGATGGAAGCAATCACGCCGGTGGTGCCTTCGTGGCGCTCGTCACGCATCAGCACGTCGATGTTGCCGCGCTCGGGAATGTCGTCACCGTACAGGGCCTTCAGGCCACGGATGACCATCAGCCAGCTACCGGCCACGGTGGGGCAGGAGTGGCCGGCCAGCCGCACCGCATCCAGATAGCGATAGGTGAGGATGCCGTCGCGCGTGGCGCCCAGGAAGCGGGCCAGACCGTCCTGCACCGTCAGCGTGGGGGCCTGATCGAAGAAGGCCGGGTAGCCTGCCGCGTTGAAGGCCAGCGGGTTGGACGCCGGCGTCAGGTGGCCGTTGGTCCGGGATGGCTGTGCAGGCCGAAAGGTAGGGGCATCAAGGGGGGCAGTCGGAGTCAGGGTAGCGGGCATCGTGTCATCTCTTGTAAGCAGGGCCGTCATGGGCTGCCTATAGAAATAACACGCAGTGCCGCACACAGACTTGACAACCGGCAATTGCCGGGGCGGATGTTCCGCTCATGCTTGATGCCACTGAAGGTCTCCTCGCCCCCGTCGGGGGGAAGGATGCCGCCCGTCACACGAAGCGGAACTACTGGCCCCGCAGGGGCTGGAAGCCGGGTTGCAGGCCCCGCTTCCAGACAGCCGGACAGTGCCGTCAGAACGCCATCCGGAACGTGGCGCTGAAGAAGCGCGGCTGGCCATAGTTGGCGTAGTCCAGGTTGGCCCAGTATTTCTTGTCCAGGGCGTTCGTGACGGCCAGCGTGAGGCGGTAGGCCTCGGTGAAGTCCCAGCTGGCGTACAGATCCAGCAACGGCTTGCTCCTTTCGGTCACGTATACGCGGCCGCTGGGCGAGGGGACGTTGTACGCTTCAAGCTTGCTCTGCCAGGTCAGGAATCCGCCCAGCTGCAGCGGGCGCAGCTCGCCACTGAAACGGTAATCGCTGCCCAGCTGCAGCTGCCAGGTGGGGAAGTTTGCCCACAGCTGGTCGCTTTCCTGACGGGTGACCTTGGTCCGGGTCAGCGCCGCCTTCAGGTTCCAGTCGGGCTGTACCTTGCCGATCAGCTCCACATCGAAACCCTTGCCCTTGGTGCCGTCGACCGTGCCTTCGTCGGCTTCGGTGACCTTGCCGGGGAAGGTGACCGACTGGGTGATGTTGACGGTGCGGTAAGGGGTGGATCCGTCAGGCAGGCTGTTGGGCGCAGCGTCGGCATTGACCACAGCAAAATTGTCCTGCTTGGTCTCGAAGATCGCCAGGTTCAGGTCCAGTTCGTGGGCCAGTGCCATCTTCAGGCCCACTTCGCTGTTGCTGCCCACGGCGGGCTTGAGTGGAACGTTGTTCACGTCGCGGTAATTCTGCGGGTTGAAGATGCGTGTGTGGCTGGCGTAGGCAGCGAGCGACGGCGTGATGTCGTAGACCACGCCCAGGTAGGGGGATACCTTGTGCTTCACTTCCTGCCGCGCCGAGACACCGGAGAGTGCGCCGCGGGTGTCGTAGTTCTTCTGCTTGCTGGTCCAGCGCGTGACGCGAGCGCCGGTCAGCAGCGACAGTGGTTCGGTCAGCCGCCAGCGGGCTGAGGCATACAGGCCGGTCTGCTGCACCAGGGTGTCGTTGCGGGCGCCAGTCTTGCTGACGGCAGGCTTGGGAGCGGTGCCGTCCCAGGTATGGACGTTGGCAATGTCGTGGCGCCAGTTGGACATGCTGGCAAAGGCATCGCTCTTGCTGGTGGTGCGGGTGCTGCTTACGCCTACGGTCAGGTCGTGTTCCCGCCCGCCCAGATGCAGCTTGCCGGCCAGATAGGCGTCCAGACTGTTGCGGGTCTCGCGCGCTTCCCTGGGATGGGCATACAGGGTGACGCCGCTGCCGGTAGCCTTGTCGATGAAGGGCGCATCGGAAGGTGTGGCTCCATAGCCGTAGGTGATCAGGCTGTGGGTCTTGCCGGTGGTATGGTCTAGGTTGGCCTTGAACGTCCAGTCGTCATTGATCTGGTGGCTGATTGAAGCGAATGCCGTGCCCGAGCTGCGCTCCCATCGTGTCCAGGATGGCGAGAAGCTGGTGGAAACCGGCAGGTTGGCCAGCGTGCCGTCGGTATTGAAGCGGGGGATAGCCCCCCAGACGGGCGCCTTGGGCGCGTTCTTCTGGCGCTGATAGCCCACGGAGACTTCGGTGGCTGGGCCCAGGTCGGCTTCCACCACGCCCAGGAAAGCCAGCTTGTTCTCTTCGTAGCGCTTGTAGAAGCTGTGCTTTTTCTGCGGCGCCAGCACGAAGCGGCTGCGTACCGAGCCATCTGCGGTGATGGGTACGTTCACGTCGGCCACTGCCCGGTAGTAGTCCCAGCGTCCGGCGCTCACGTCCACGGTGCCACCCAACTCGCGGGAGGGACGCTTGCGGATCAGGTTGACCGTGGCCGATGGCGTGCCCACCCCGGTGAGGATGCCGTTGGCACCGCGTACCAGGTCCACCCTTTCATAGAGCGCGGTGTCGTATTCCTGATTGGTTTGGCCGCTGTAGCTGGGCATGCCGTCGACCTGGAAATCCTTGATCACGAAGCCTCGGGTGTAATAGAGCGGCCGCTGGGTGTCGTGGAGCGAGGTCATCACCCCCGTCATGTGCCGCATCACGGCATCCACACTGGTCAGCGATTCATCATCCATCTGCTTGCGAGTGGTGACGCTGACTGATTGCGGCGTTTCCCGTGCCTTCAGCGGCAGCCGGATGCTGGCGTTCTCGCGCGCGCCCGTGACGGTCAGGCTCTCCAGCGTGGCATGGTATGAGGTGACGGTGCTTTTCTGTGGTGGCCGTGGTCGCGGGGCATTCATGCCGTCGCTGGTGCTTTGGGTCTGCTGTGCCAGTACGGGCATGGCAAACAGACTGGCGACCATGATGGCCAGGCCGTGGCGGGCAAAGGGAAGGGGCAGGGTGAAGGAGGTCATGATGCATGTTCCGCCCTGAGCGCGGGCGATGGAGCAAGAGCGATAAGGGTGTTGCAGGCAAAAAAAAGGGTGTCTTGCAACACCCTTGAAAAGTGAGTGTCCCCGCAACAGGGCGGACGACACGGACGGAGATTGATTGCGCGCCTGTCAGGAGCAGGTCCGCGGGATTGGACGGGGCTGCATGGTCCGATGCGCACCTTCAGCGGGCAGAGGGTGCCTGTCTCTGGATCATGAGCGGATGAAAGGGTGCTGCCGTGAGATCTTCCGGATGTCTTTGCCTGTAACGTCTGCGAAAACGTCCGGAGTGTCCGTCATCCCCGGATTGCTTCTGGTCGGGTTGCGGCAGTAAGTCTATCAATTGTGATAATCATTATCAATATGTAGGTATGAAAAAAGGCCTTCGTGCGGAAGGCCTTCGGATGACTCATGGTTCAGGCTGATCCGACTGACCCCGCAGGGCCAGCATGCCTGCGCTGTCCGGAACATGCCGGCCGTCCGGCCGTGTGGAGGGTACGCATACGGCCGGAGACCTTGAACGCAGCCTTACGGCTTGGCGGCTGCCGGGGCGGCCAGCGCCTTGACGGGCGTCATGCCCAGCACGCCTGCCGATGACGGCCCCTGCACCTCGCCGACATAGAGCTGGATGCGGGCGCGGAAGCGTTCGACGGCATCACGGTCGGCCATGAAGCGCTCGAAATTGCTGAGGTTGGCGCTGCTGTATTCCCAGATGGGCCGGTAGCCGTCCGGAGGCGGAACGTCATTGCGCACCGACCACATGTACCAGACATTCTTCTGGGTGTCCTTGTCCAGCAGCCAGCTCAGGTACAGGCGGGCGGACTCGGGATGGCGCGTGCCCTTGATGATGGCGGCGCGCTGGGCCCAGGCCACGAAGCCGTCGTTGGTGGGAATGGAAAAGCGCACCGGGCTGCCGGCATCGGGCTTCAGGCTGCCGTCGGTCGTGAAGGTGACGGGGTACTTGCCGCTGGCGACGGCATCAGCGGGGGCCTGGG
>ERZ773076.689-NODE-689-length-16256-cov-64.229307_pt1 | contig 16256 bp, 18 predicted proteins | sample MGYA00580613_ERZ773076 | MGnify/ENA primary metagenome ERZ773076 (study PRJEB29015, sample SAMEA2738005) | human oral metagenome | biome: human oral; feature: human-associated habitat; material: dental | place: China | collected 2057 ...
TAATGAATATCTATCAATGGTAGGATTAAAAGATGTTATTCTCAAGGGAAAGACAACACGAACCGAAGCAGTCGTGAAATTGGTCAAAAAAGTTAAGTAAAAGAGCGATTTGTTTAGAAACAAGCCTAAATGAACAGCAAAAACCTGCAGAAGTCTGCAGGTTTTTGGGTTAGAGGATTATAGCTTGATTTCAGTGTTTTGGAGAACCTTTTGGGCATCGGCAACGATTGTGTCGAGGATTTCTTTACATGGACGAATTTCCTTGACTAAGCCTGCGATTTGGCCACTCATCATAGAGCCGTGCACGGTATCTCCTTCGTAAACAGCTTTAGAAAGAGAACCGATGGTGATTTCTTCGAGTTCGTCACGATTGGTGCCTTTGTTTTCTAGTTCGATATAGTGGTCAGTCATCTCATTGCGGATACAACGAACCGGCGCACCAGCAATACGACCAGTAACGGCAGTAGCAGTGTCATTGGCTGCAACAATGGCATCCTTGTAAGCTGCGGCAATTGGGCATTCTTCTGAAGCTAGGAAGATAGTTCCCATCTGAACCCCTTGCGCACCGAGGACAAAGGCAGCAGCGAGACCACGACCATCGGCAACCCCACCTGCAGCGATGACTGGAATATCAACGGAGTCAACAATCTGAGGAATGAGAGCCATAGTATTGGTTTCACCGATATGGCCACCAGCTTCAGAACCTTCGGCAATCACGGCATCAACTCCGAGCTCTTGCATTTTTTGCGCGTGTTTGACACTGGCAATAACAGGGATAACCTTGATACCAGCCTCTTTCAGATAAGGCATGATGAATTTTGGCGTACCAGCCCCAGTCGTTACGACAGGAACTTTTTCTTCAATGATGACTGTCACAATATCCTTGATATTTTTCATCATGAGCATAACATTGACGGCAAATGGCTTGTCAGTCAATTTACGCAGTTCACGGATTTCTTCGCGCAACTGCTCACCCGTCATTCCACCTGAAGCGATGATTCCCAGCCCACCAGCTTCTGAAACAGCTGCCGCCAGTTGGTAGTGGGAAATCTGAGCCATAGCTCCTTGGAAAATAGGGTACTTGATGTTCAACAATTTTGTAATAGACATAGGGCATCTCCTTTATTCTGTATTTTAAATCATTATATCACTATAATAAAGCGTTTTCAATGAAGCTATAATCTGGCAAAAGATAGGAGTTTGTGAAAGAAATCTCAGAAATTCTTGATAGGACTGGCTTTTCTTTGTGAAACTAAATTTATCAGTGTCCTTATAACAATAACTTATAGTCTATTAGAATTTGTTATATTCTCCAAGCTTGGATTTGAGCAAGTGTGGGAAGGATTTTTATAGGACGCATCTTTTGTGATATAATAATAAAAAATACACGGAGGTAGGGCATATGGATAATGTGATTGATTTGTCTATCCCAGTGGCAGAAGTGATTGAAAAGCAGCCTGAGGTTTTGGATGTTTTGGTCGAGTTGGGCTTTAAGCCTCTGGCCAATCCTGTCATGCGCAATACAGTAGGGCGCGTGGTTTCTATCAAAAAAGGAGCTGCCATGAATGGAATTGACCTGAATAAAATCAAGCAGACTCTGGAATTAAACGGCTATGAAGTGGTGGGGATTTAGGCATGGCTACTGAACGTATTGAAGTCCTCAAGTCAATCTTGCTGGACCTACATAACGGTGCTTCTGCAGAGTCCGTTCAGGAGCTTTTCAACAAGCATTTTGCTGGTGTGTCTGCTATCGAAATCAGCCTGATGGAGCATGAGCTGATGAACTCGGATACGGGAGTGACCTTTGAAGATGTCATGTCCCTCTGCAATGTCCATGCCAACCTCTTTAAAGGTGCTATTCAGAATGTGGAGGTGGCAGATACTGACCATCCAGGCCATCCTATTCAGGTTTTCAAGCAGGAAAATCTAGCGCTTCGGGCTGCCCTTATGCGGGTTCGCAGGCTCCTATCCACCTATGAAAGCACAGAAGATGAGGAGCTTCTTCCAGAAATCCGCAAGGGACTCCAGCGTCAGCTGGATTTGGTGGGACAGTTTGATATCCACTATCAGCGCAAGGAAGAGCTTATGTTTCCTATCATGGAGAGCTACGGCCACGATTCGCCGCCCAAGGTCATGTGGGGGGTAGATGACCAGATTCGAGACCTTTTCCAAGAGGCTAAGACTGTTGCAGAGCAGCTGCCGGATACTTCGATTGAAGAAGTCAAGGACAAGTTTGAGACCTTTGCGGCTGAGTTTGAAGCTATGATTTTCAAGGAAGAGTCTATCCTTCTCATGATACTCCTCGAGTCCTTTACTCAGGATGACTGGCTCAAGATTGCTGAGGAGAGCGATGCTTATGGTTATGCTATCATCAAGCCAACGGAGAAATGGATTCCTGCGCGGCACTCATTCTCGGAGGAGGAAGCTGGGGAGGCTGCTGATGAAGGAAGCGAAGCGCCAGCCAGCACAGAACAGACTAGTAATGGCAGGTTTGAGCAGGTTATTGATACGCCGGATGGTCAGGTCACTATTTCCTTTAAGCCCAAGGAAAAGAAGGAGCAAGCCTTTAATCGGGAGTCCCAGCAGCCTTTTGGTCATGGCTATCTGTCGGTGGCGGAGGCCAATCTGATTTTGGACCATCTGCCCATGGAGATTACCTTTGTCAATAAGGACGATATTTTCCAGTATTACAATGACAGCGTGCCAGCGGACGACATGATTTTCAAGCGGACGCCGTCCCAGATAGGACGTAATGTCGAGCTCTGCCACCCACCCAAGTTTTTGGATAAGGTGCGGCGGATTTTCAAGGCTCTGCGTGAGGGAGAGCGGGACAAGTTTGAGATGTGGTTCAAGTCGGAATCGCGGGGCAAGTTTGTCCATGTGACCTATGCGGCGGTGCGGGATGAGGCTGGTGAATTTCAGGGGGTGCTGGAGTATGTACAGGACATTCAGCCCTTCCGTGACATTGACAGTGATTTTTACCGAGATTTGGATTAGGTATTTGCAGTTAGAAAGTGAGAAAAATGAGTTACGAGCAGGAATTTTTACAGGAGTTTGAAGCTTGGGTCAAGACCCAGGTCATGATTAACGAGATGGCCCTCAAGGAGAGTCAGGCAGTCTACGAGGCGGATCAAGACGAGCGGGCCAAGGAAGCGGCCATTCGATATGAAAGTCGTCTTGATGCCTATCAGTTCCTTTTAGGGAAATTCGCCAACTATCAGGCGGGCAAGGGATTTCACGACCTGCCAGATGGACTTTTGGGTGAGAGAAATTATTGATTTTTCGCTGGAAAGGTGATAGAATAGGTTCATCAGAGGTGTTTTGAATCCCACATTTTACAGAAAGTGGCGGTGCTGAGAAGTCCACAAATGTGTCAAAGCTGGTTGCTGATGATGAAAAATGAAATAATATTGTCTTTTTATTTTAAAGACTAAAGATGCGGGCTCTGCCCGAAATTGGGTGGTACCGCGGATAACACATTCGTCCCTGTCATGTTTATGGCAGGGATTTTCTTTTGCGTCTTAATCAAAGGAGGTTGTCATGAAGCAATCTTTTAAAACAAGTAAACTATATTATGGTTTTCCTATCTTCATTTTGGGATATCAGGACCAGAATTTTGGACACAATATAACGACCTGCAGCTCCTCTTATAGTCTGGGAGATTGGCTAGTTATCGGTGTTGGTGCTGAGGAAAATGCGGCTAAGCAGATTAAGCATTATCAACAGTTCACTGTGAATATCCCTGACGAAAACTTCATGCTCGAGATGGAGCAGGCTGGATTTATTAGTCACCGTGAAAAGATTGCTAAACTCGGTTTAGATTTTCAACCTTCTAAACTGACACAAGCACCTATCTTGGATGCCTGTCCAGTCGTTCTGGATTGTAAGGTTGACAAAATTATTGAGGAAGATGGCATCTGCCATATCTTTGCTAAGATTCTTGATCGACTGGCTGAACCAGAACTACTAGACGATAAAGGGCATTTTAAAAATGACTGTTTTGCGCCGACTTACTTTATGGGGGACGGTCATCAGCGCGTTTATCGTTATCTAGATGACCGAGTCGATCCCATGGGAAGCTTTATCAAGAAAGCGAGGAAAAAAGATGACAAGAGCTGAGCTACCCGAACGAATCGAGACTGATCGACTTGTCTTGCGAGTTCGTAAAGTAGCTGATGCCAAGGATATTCTTGCCTACGCTACTCAACATATATCCATCTATTTTTTCAATTATTTTTTTAATTTTGCAATATTTCCTGATAAAATTACTATCTAAGCTCAATTTTGATTCACCATGAAAGAAAAAATTATCTTATTCCTTTCTTTCATGGTGGCGTTCGCACTCCCTTACTTGTATTCATTTTAATTAACAATTATTTTTTTAAATTTCTATAATCTGATTAAAGTGAATTTGCTAGAAGCGATCTTGCCAGTAATCTTAGTGCTAATTATAATTTTTTCAGAAATTTTTTCCTTTATCAAATTTTCGATATAGGTCATAAATATATTTCTCAAATAAAAACGATAGAAAGGAATAGGACAGATTTAGATAAAGAATATTACGAAATTTATAATGCCAATTATAATTGAAACAAAAAATATTTGAATATGAAATATAATATAACAAGAAAAAGTATTAATAAAATAAAAAAGAACAGAAAAATTACGTAAGAAAGTAATTAAGCAACAAAACAAGGAGAACACACATGTCTAAAGAACTTTCACCTAAATACAATCCAGCCGAGGTTGAGGCTGGTCGTTACCAAAAATGGCTTGATGCGGATGTTTTCAAGCCTTCAGGAGATCAAAAGGCTAAGCCTTATTCGATCGTGATTCCACCACCAAATGTAACTGGGAAACTTCACCTTGGTCACGCTTGGGATACGACTTTGCAAGATATCATCATCCGTCAAAAACGCATGCAAGGTTTTGATACGCTTTGGCTTCCGGGGATGGACCATGCGGGAATTGCGACTCAGGCTAAGGTTGAGGAGCGCTTGCGTGGTGAGGGTATTACGCGTTATGACCTGGGGCGTGAGAAATTCCTCGAGAAAGTCTGGGAGTGGAAAGACGAATATGCCACTACCATCAAGGAACAATGGGGCAAGATGGGGCTCTCTGTAGACTACTCTCGTGAACGTTTCACTCTAGATGAAGGTTTATCAAAAGCTGTTCGCAAGGTTTTTGTCGAGCTTTATAAGAAAGGCTGGATCTACCGTGGTGAATTTATCATCAACTGGGACCCAGCAGCACGCACAGCCCTGTCTGATATCGAGGTCATCCATAAGGACGTGGAAGGTGCCTTCTACCACATGAACTATATGCTGGAAGATGGTTCACGCGCCCTTGAAGTAGCGACCACTCGTCCTGAGACGATGTTTGGGGACGTTGCCGTTGCGGTCAATCCAGAAGACCCACGCTACAAGGATTTGATCGGTAAAAACGTCATCCTTCCAATCGCTAATAAACTCATCCCAATCGTTGCCGACGAGCACGCGGATCCTGAGTTTGGTACTGGAGTCGTGAAAATCACGCCTGCCCATGATCCAAACGACTTCTTGGTTGGTCAACGCCATAACTTGCCACAAGTTAACGTCATGAACGACGACGGAACCATGAACGACTTGGCCTTTGAATTTGCAGGTATGGATCGTTTTGAAGCTCGTAAGGCAGTCGTTGCTAAGTTGGAAGAGATCGGTGCCCTCGTCAAAATCGAAAAACGTGTTCACAGTGTTGGTCACTCAGAACGTACAGGTGTCGTAGTTGAGCCACGCTTATCTACGCAATGGTTCGTCAAGATGGACCAATTGGCTAAGAATGCCATTGCCAACCAAGAGACAGAAGACAAGGTTGAGTTCTACCCACCTCGTTTCAATGATACCTTCCTTCAATGGATGGAAAATGTCCATGACTGGGTAATCTCACGTCAGCTCTGGTGGGGTCACCAAATCCCTGCTTGGTACAATGCTGAGGGTGAAATATACGTTGGTGAAGAAGCTCCAGAAGGCGACGGATGGACTCAGGATGAGGACGTATTGGATACTTGGTTCAGTTCTGCCCTTTGGCCATTCTCAACCATGGGCTGGCCGGATGTCGACTCAGAAGACTTCAAACGTTACTTCCCAACTTCAACATTGGTAACAGGTTACGACATCATCTTCTTCTGGGTGTCTCGTATGATCTTCCAATCCTTGGAATTCACTGGTCGGCAGCCATTCCAAAACGTCCTTATCCATGGTCTTATCCGCGATGAGCAAGGACGCAAGATGTCGAAATCTCTCGGAAACGGGATTGACCCAATGGATGTTATCGAGAAATACGGTGCCGATGCCCTTCGTTGGTTCCTTTCAAACGGTTCTGCACCAGGTCAAGACGTGCGCTTCTCTTATGAGAAAATGGATGCTTCATGGAACTTCATCAACAAGATCTGGAATATCTCTCGCTACATCCTCATGAACAATGAAGGTTTGACCCTTGAGCAAGCAACTGCCAATGTCGAAAAAGTTGTTAGCAAGGAAGTTGGAAATGTCACCGACCGCTGGATTCTCCACAACCTCAATGAAACGATCGGAAAAGTCACTGAAAACTTTGATAAGTTTGAGTTTGGTGTTGCTGGACACATCCTTTACAACTTCATCTGGGATGAGTTCGCGGACTGGTACGTTGAGTTGACCAAGGAAGTCCTTTATAGCGATAACGAGGAAGAGAAAGTCATCACACGTTCTGTTCTCCTTTACACCTTGGACAAGATCCTTCGTCTCCTCCACCCAATCATGCCATTCGTGACAGAGGAAATCTTTGGACAAATCTCAGAAGGCTCTATCGTCACAGCAGAATACCCAACTGTCAACCCAGCCTTTGAAGACCTTGCAGCTCACACTGGTGTGGAAAGCCTCAAAGACTTAATCCGTGCCGTTCGTAATGCGCGTGCGGAAGTAAACGTAGCACCAAGCAAGCCAATCACCATCCTTGTTAAGACCAGCGATAGTGACTTGGAAGCCTTCTTTAACAGCAATGTCAACTACATCAAACGCTTCACAAATCCAGAACACTTGGAAATCGCATCAACCATCCCTGCACCTGAACTCGCAATGTCAAGCGTCATCACAGGAGCAGAAATCTATCTGCCACTGGCAGACCTCCTCAATGTCGAAGAAGAACTGGCTCGTCTCGACAAGGAACTGGCTAAATGGCAAAAAGAACTGGACATGGTCGGCAAGAAGCTCTCTAACGAACGCTTCGTAGCCAACGCCAAACCAGAAGTCGTCCAAAAAGAACGCGATAAACAAGCCGACTACCAAGCTAAGTACGATGCAACCGTGGTACGAATTGAAGAGATGAAGAAGTTGGTGAAATAAAACAACATTAGGCAGATTCTGATAAATTAAGCTAATATCAGAACTGCTTTTTTAGATGATTTATGGTAGAATTAAACAAAAAAACAATAGGTGGAAAATATGATAAAAATTTCTCGCTTAAAAATTAGTAATTTTAGATCATTTACGAATGAAGAAAACAATATCGATGACCTTGATGTTTTAAATATTTTTGCAGGTCGGAATAATGTTGGGAAAACAAATGTTTTAAGAGCCATTAATTTGTTTTTTAATCCCAAATCTTATAATCCGAGTATTGATAGAAATGCTATTAAAGAAATTACTAAAGGAGCAAGTAAAGATCCTGTTATTACAGTAGACTTTATTGATGATGAATTAGACAATGGTAAATTAAGTAAGTATCAAATTTATTGTAATCTAAATAAAGAAGAATCTGAAGTCTATAAGACGAATTCAAAACATGCAAAACTAAACTCGAGTAGTAAAATAAAAAATATCTAAATTCCAAATTTAAATGTGTGTATCTAAGTACAACGGACCAAGACTTATCCAGTCAGGCATTTTCTTTGCTAAATGATATGGTACTCGAGTATTTTAAAAAGAAACATAAAAAAATTAAACAAACTGTAGAAGAATTTGAAAGACAATATGGTTTATTGTTAGGTACTTTTAAAGAACATATTAATGACATTGAGTCAGATTTAGATAACGAGTTTGAATTATTTAGAGAAAACCATATTGAAATCAAACCAAAGTTAGTAATTGATGACAAAGCAAAAATTACAGAATTTCTACTAAAAAATATTTCGTTGAAGTTAGATGACGACTATGCTCAGATTATTGATGCTAAAGGAGCAGGTGTTCAACGGACGTCTGTTATTTTGTTAACATTCTTTTTATTAAATGAAATTTTTCAAAAACAAAATAAAATAATTCTATTAGATGAACCTGAAGCCTTCCTATATCCACTTTTAACAACCGGTCTAAAGGATTCCATTTTAGAACTAATAAATGATGAAAATAACAAATCACAGTTATTCATAACTACTCATTCAAGAGAATTTTTAAAGGAAGTAAACAATCCTATTTTTAGATTTTATAACATCAGTCAAAGCAAAAGAACACAAACATATCAACGAAGTAAGAATGAATTTGATATTGTTAAAAATTCTGTTGTTAGTAAGTTTACTAATGAAATTAAAAATCAAGTTTTAAAAAATTATGGTTTGTTAGATGAGGTAGATGATCATAGCGAAATTATAATATGTGAAGGAAAGACGGATAAAAATTATATTGAATATATTTTAGATTCAAAATCATATCGACCTCAGATAAGATATGAAAAATATCAGAATGATGAAACTGATTTAGATTTTAATTTTATCGGAAGTGGAGCAGAATCAGTAGTATCAATTCTAGTATATTTAGATAAAGTAAGTCAGGTACATAGAAAGATATTTATTCTGTTAGACGGTGATGAAGCAGGGGAGAAAGTAAGAAAAAAAATTAATAAGGAAAAAAGTAAATTTAAAAATTTCAAAATTGAAGTTTATAGTATTGATAGTGGTAAAGAAATTGAAGATATGGTATTTGATGAGAGTTTGCTGATTGAAACATTAAAAAAGACTTCTAAAGATTTTCTTGAAAAAGAACAAGAATTTGTTAAGTTTTTGGCTAATAAGCGTGAAAAGGGAAATCTTATAGATTTGACTAAAGAATTTATCAAATATCACGATATAGATTATCCAGAGGGGAGAATGAAAAGTGAACTGTCTCAAAATATAGATAGAAATAGAATGAATAAAGAGTGGCTTTTAGAAGAACTTAACTCATTTTTTTATTCTGATGAGGTAGTTAAATGATGGAAAAAGTCCGATTAAAACCGATTTTAAAATGGGCAGGAGGGAAAAGACAGTTACTTGATGTCATCAGAGAGCATTTGCCTACTGATATTACTGTGTATGTTGAGCCCTTTTTGGGCGGAGGTGCTCTACTATTTGACTTACAGCCTGAGCGTGCGATTATTAATGATTACAATTCAGAATTAATGAATGTTTATAAAGTTGTGAAAGAAACTCCTCAAGCTCTCATTGATGCTCTTTATAATCACAAAATTAATAATTCGAAAGACTATTTTTACAATATTCGAGAATTAGATAGATTGGATTCTTTTAGTAAATTAACAGATGTCGAAAGAGCTTCTCGAATTATTTACTTAAATAAGACATGTTATAATGGTCTGTTTAGAGTAAATCAGTTGGGTCAATTCAATACTCCCTATGGCCGATATAAGAATCCTCAGATAATTAATGAGGAAATGATCAATGGTATTTCTTGTTATTTTAATAAAGTTAATTTGAAAATGATGACAGGAGATTACAAGTTAGCATTAAAGCATTTAAGAAAGGGAAGTTTTGTTTATTTTGATCCTCCTTATTTGCCACTAAATTCGTCCTCATTCACAGGATACACAGAACTTGGATTTCCCATTGAAAAGCAAAGAGAGTTAAGGGATATTTGCATTAAACTTCATAAAAGAGGAATTAGATTTTTAGTATCTAATTCATTTACTGATGAAATCTTGGATTTATATAGTGATGATAGTATATTTAAAATAAAAAAAATTAATGTCCCTAGAAAAATTAATAGAAATGGCTCTTGTCGAGTTCCAGCGAGCGAATTAATTATTTATAATTATGATATATAATTATCACTTTATCATTTAAATATATTATTTCACGAGATATGTCCTTAATATGACAAAAGGTAAAATTTTAGAAAGCAGGTTACTACATGACAAATTCTGCAAGTCCAAACCCTCCTGAAAGGTACAACATTGCAGCTTTCTTCTCAGGTGTTGGGGAAATTGAGTTGGGATTTAACCAAGCCAATGGGTTCAGAGTGCGTACATAAATGAAGCGGATGTCATAGCTTCTAAATTTGCTCAATATAAAACCTTGTTTAGTTTATGAGTCAAAGGCTCTGGAGTTTCTATGATGGATAAAACCATTATAGAAATTCTGGAGCCTATTTTTTCTCCTTCCAAACCCACACTTGTGTTATAATATTGTCAGTAAAAGAGAAAGTAGGAGCGTGTATGAAAACTCCATTTATCAGTCGTGAGCGCTTGGCGGAGCTGACCGCCCAGTTTCCAACGCCTTTTCATCTGTATGATGAGAAGGGAATTCGGGAAAGAGCGCGTGCCTTGCATGAGGCTTTTGCTTGGAATGCTGGTTTTAAGGAATATTTTGCCGTCAAGGCGACACCAAATCCTGCTATTTTAAAAATCCTCAAGGAGGAAGGCTGTGGGGTGGACTGTGCCAGCTATGTGGAGCTGCTCATGAGCCAAAAGCTGGGCTTTGATGGGGCTGATATCATGTTTTCGTCCAATAATACGCCAGCCGAGGAATTTCGTCTGGCGCGAGAGCTGGGAGCGACCATCAATCTAGATGCCTATGAGGACGTGGCTTTCTTGAAGGACGTGGCTGGGATTCCCAAGGTGATTTCTTGTCGCTACAATCCCGGCGGTGTCTTTGAGCTGGGCACCAGCATTATGGATCATCCAGAGGAAGCCAAGTTTGGTATGACCAAGGCGCAGCTGATTCAGGCTTTCAAAGAGCTTAAGGAGCTGGGAGCAGAGACATTCGGCATCCATGCTCTCTTGGCCTCCAATACTGTCAGCAATGACTACTATCCAGCACTGGCTCGTCAGCTTTTTGAGCTGGCTGTAGAAGTAGTGGCTGAGACAGGAGTCGAGCTAGACTTTATCAATCTGTCTGGCGGTGTCGGGGTCAATTATCAGCCTGATGGCGAGGAAAATGATATTGCGGTCATCGGTCAGGGTGTCCGTCAAGCCTATGAGGACATCCTGACTCCAGCTGGACTAGGTCAGGTCAAGATTTTTACAGAACTGGGTCGTTTTATGCTGGCTCCTTTCGGTCTTTTGGTGACCAAGGTGACTCACAAAAAGCAGACCTATCGAACCTATCTGGGAGTAGATGCTTCTGCGGTTAATCTCCTGCGTCCTGCTATGTATGGAGCTTATCACCATATTACCAATATGGATCGACCTGAAGGACCGACGGAGATTGTCGATGTGGTCGGCAGCCTCTGTGAAAACAACGACAAATTTGCTATCCAGCGGGAGCTACCTGTCAGCCAGATTGGCGATACGCTGGTCATTCACGATACCGGTGCCCACGGCTTCTCCATGGGTTACCAATACAATGCCAAACTACGTTCTAGCGAGATTCTCCTAGAGGAAAATGGCCAGGCTCGCATGATTCGTCGGGCAGAGAGGCCAGAAGATTATTTCGCCACTCTCTATGGCTTTGATTTTGAAAAATAGAGATAATTTGGTATAATAAAGAGTAATGTAAAAAATGAAACAGGAGTTCGGATTATTATGAATACATTGTTAGCAATTTTATTGATTATGCTGGCTTTCTTTGGTGGGATTTTGCTGGGTATGTACTTGCTTCGCCGTCAGGTCGAAAAGGAATTTGCGGAAAATCCACGTCTCAATGTAGAAGCGGTGCGGATGTTGCTCAGTGCCAATGGTCAAAAACCAAGTGAAGCACGTGTTCAACAAGTTTACCGTCAAATCATCAACCAACAAAAAGCAGCAGTTGCTAAAAATAAAAACAAAAAATAAGTTTCTCTCAGATGCCCTTTGGTGGCAGACGGAGATTTCTATATAAAAAATGGGGATTTGGGCTAGGCTTCCAATCCCTTGTTTTAGAAAGAAGACTGTATGGATAACCGACCGATTGGATTTTTAGACTCAGGGGTGGGCGGTCTGACTGTTGTCCGTGAATTAATGCGGCAACTCCCCCACGAGGAAGTGGTTTATATAGGTGATTCGGCTCGGGCTCCATATGGTCCTAGGCCGGCGGAGCAGATTCGAGACTATACTTGGCAGTTGGTCAATTTTCTCTTGACCAAGGATGTCAAGATGATTGTCATTGCCTGCAATACTGCCACAGCTGTTGTCTGGGAGGAGGTCAAGGCTAAGTTAGACATTCCTATCCTCGGTGTGATTTTGCCCGGGGCTAGCGCTGCCATCAAGTCTACGACTGGTGGCAAGATTGGGGTCATCGGGACTCCTATGACGGTTCAGTCCGATATTTACCGAAAAAAGATTGAGGCCCTATCTCCTGAGATGGAGGTGCAGAGCTTGGCTTGTCCTAAGTTTGTCCCGCTGGTGGAGTCAAATGAGCTCCAGTCTAGCTTGACTAAAAAGGTGGTCTATGAGACTCTCCACCCTCTGGCGGGCAAGGTCGATACTCTTGTCTTGGGCTGTACCCATTATCCCTTGCTCCGGCCGATTATTCAAAATATGATGGGGCCAAGTGTTAAGCTGATTGACAGCGGGGCCGAGTGTGTACGGGATATTTCTGTCCTGCTCAATTATTTTGAAATCAATCGTAGCCGTGAGAAGCACGAACTGAATCATCGTTTTTATACTACAGCCAATGCTAAGAGATTTGCGGAAATCGCAGAAAACTGGCTGAATCTGAAAGTCAATGTGGAGCATGTGACCTTATGACAAAAAACATTTATGAATACAAAGATGCCTCTGACTGGTATGTAGCTGAATGGGGGCACAGTGCCTCTTACAGTGAGTTCGAGCAGGTGCCAGCTGAAGTTTCTGAGATTTTAGACCGCTTAGAGAGTATTTTGGCGGAAGAAGAGCTAGGTCTGCCCTTAAATATCACGGTCATTCGCTATGGCTCAGCCTTTCGCTTTTTGACCTTCTTGCTGGATATTTTAAATCAGGAAACGGATCGGAAGTTGGAATTATTGCAGCGACAGGGGGCCCTTCTCTTGGTTGAAGGGGGGAAACTCCTCTATGTCCATCTGCCGCAGACTGGTGTAGATTTACAAGCCTTTCTGGGAGCAAAAGATGTCAAGGATACTCTTTTGATCGCGACTCGAAATGAGGGCAAGACAGCAGAGTTTCGCAAGCTTTTTGGGAAGTTGGGCTACGAGGTGGAAAATCTGAATGACTATCCTGATTTGCCAGAAGTGGCTGAAACGGGCATGACCTTCGAAGAAAATGCCCGCCTCAAGGCGGAAACGATTAGCAAGTTGACTGGCAAAATGGTTTTGGCAGATGATTCAGGCTTACAAGTAGATGTTTTAGGTGGCTTACCAGGTGTCTGGTCCGCTCGCTTTGCTGGCGTTGGTGCGACAGATGATGAAAACAATATCAAACTCCTGCATGAACTGGCCATGGTCTTTGATATTAAAGACCGCTCTGCTCATTTCCACACAACTCTGGTGGTCGCAAGTCCAGATAAGGAATCCTTGGTGGTCGAAGCGGATTGGCCTGGCTACATTGCCCACGAGCCAAAAGGTGAAAATGGCTTTGGTTATGATCCTTTGTTCTTGGTCGGAGAGACAGGAAAAACATCAGCTGAGCTGACAATCGACGAGAAAAATGCCCAGTCCCATCGTGCACAAGCAGTGCAAAAATTATTGGAGGTATTTCCAGCATGGCAAAGCAAACAATCATCGTAATGAGCGATTCCCATGGGGACCGTGCCATTGTCGAAGAAATTAAAGATCAGTATCTAGGAAAAGTTGATGCTATTTTCCATGATGGAGACTCAGAGTTACCTTTTGAGGATGAAGTCTGGAAAGGGATTCATGTCGTGGCAGGCAATATGGACTTTTATCCTGGCTATCCAGAGCGGCTGGTGACAGATTTGGATGGGACCATTATTGCCCAGACCCACGGCCATCTTTTCAATATCAACTTTAGCTTCCAAAAGCTGGATCTGTGGGCTCAGGAAGTAGGGGCAGATATTTGTCTCTATGGCCATTTACATGTTCCAGATGCTTGGATGCAAGGGAAGACTCTCTTTCTCAATCCGGGCTCCATTAGCCAGCCTCGTGGCTCAATCAACGAACGTCTTTACGCTAAGGTAGAGATTGACGATGACAGTTTTAAAATTGATTTCTATACGCGAAATCATGAGCTCTATCCAAGCTTGTCTAAGGAGTTTGCCCGATGATTGCTAAGGAATTTGAAGATTATCTACTGCAACATGAAGATACTTTTTTGACGCCGGGGGAGAATCTGGCGGTCATGATTGACACGCACAATGTGGATCATGCTATTCTCTTGCTTAGCCAGATGACCTATTCGCGTATTCCAGTGGTGACTTCGGAGAAAAAGTTTGTTGGCACCATTTCTCTGACGGATATCATGGCTTATCGGATGCAGCATGAGCTGCCAGAGGAAGAGTTTATGTCTATGGACATTGTCCACATGACACGAAAGGATGGTCTGACTGTCGAGCCAGATTACAAGATTGCGGACGTTTTGCACAAGCTGGTGGATGAGTCTTTCCTGCCTGTTGTGGATAAAGAACAACATTTTTATGGCATCATTACTAGAAAGTCGATTTTAAAAGCTGTTAACTCGTTGATGCATACCTTCACGAGTCAGTATGAGATTTCCAAAAAATGAAAGAACATATCACTCCTTTTTTAGAACAAAAAAATATCTCTGAAAATTCAAAATTAGCCTATTCCTACGATCTGGAGCAATTTGTCAATGAAATCCACAGTAAGGTGACGGAAACCAATTTGCGGATCTATCAAGCCTCTATCAAGGATTTCAAGGCAGCTGTCCAGAAGCGGAAGCTCTCAGCGGTCAATCAATTTCTTTACTATCTTTACGAGAACAAGATGATTGGTGAATTTCACCGCTTGACCCTGCCCAAGGTCGCTATTTCCAAGGAACTGGAAAGCGAGCTGATGGACTTGTCAGCCTTTTGGGAAACTTCTACGGTACCACAAGGCCGGCTGATAGCGCTCTTGATTTTGGAAATGGGCCTCTTGCCAAGTGAAATCCTGCAGGTCAAGGTTGAAGACATCAATCTTGATTTTCAGGTTTTACGGATTGAGAAGGCTGGGCAGAAGCGGATTATTAAAATCCCTGAAAGCCTGACGAGTGAGTTGGGTGATTATTTGACAGGGACGTATTTATTTGAAAAGAATGGCAAGTCCTATTCACGCCAATGGGGCTTTCGCCAGCTGGAGGCCTTCTTGATTGAGCAGGGGCAGACCAGTTTGTCAGCCCAAAGCCTGCGGGAGCAATTTATCCTGCGCCAGCGAGAAAAAGGTGTCGGTATCTACGACATCGCTCGTGATTTGGGCTTGAAGACAGTGATTACATTAGAAAAATACAGATAAGAATGGATATCAAGTTAAAAGATTTTGAGGGGCCGCTGGACCTGTTGCTCCACCTCGTATCCAAGTATCAGATGGATATTTACGATGTGCCTATTACTGAGGTCATCGAGCAATATCTGGCTTATGTGTCTACTTTGCAGGCTATGCGGCTGGAAGTGACGGGAGAATACATGGTCATGGCCAGCCAGCTCATGCTGATCAAGAGTCGTAAGCTCCTCCCCAAGGTGGTGGATCAGGTGGATCAGGTGGACCTGGAGGACGATCTGGAGCAGGATTTGCTGAGTCAGATTGAGGAATATCGGAAGTTCAAGTTGCTGGGGCAGAAAATGTCCCTCCAGCATGAGGATCGGGCTCTTTATTACTCCAAGCCCAAGCTGGAACTGGTCTATGAAGACGCTGAACTCTTGCACGACAAGACGGCCGTTGATCTCTTTTTAGCTTTTTCCAAGGTGATGACCAAGAAGCAGGAGGAGTTTTCTAAGAGTCATACGACCATTGTGCGAGATGAGTATAAGATCGAGGACATGATGAAAGTGGTGCGCCAGCGCTGTCAGGCTCACAAACGCCTTGCCCTGCAGGATATTTTCGCAGAAACCAAAGACATGAATGAAGTGATTACGCTCTTTTTGGCAACTTTGGAGTTGGTCAAGGTGCAGGAAGTGCAGGTCATTCAGGAGGAAAACTTTGGAAATATTTATTTAGTAGGAAGAAAGA